>VYMG01000410.1_pt1 | contig 9758 bp, 11 predicted proteins | sample 5115261 | NCBI WGS metagenome assembly VYMG01 (sample SAMN12291781, study PRJNA351875) | freshwater metagenome | isolation source: freshwater lake | place: USA: Michigan, Wintergreen Lake | collected 2013-08-08 | reverse complement strand
GCAGATCGAGGTGATCGACCTGCGCACCGCGCGCCTGCGCCGCCTGCGCGGCCACCTCGACGAGGCGGCGGTTCAGCGAGCCGGCGCGCTCGCTGCCGGACAGGGCCACCAGGCGCAGCGCGCTCATGCCTCCGCCCCGCTCAGCCGAACAGCTTGGCGGTGACCTCGGCCACGCGCTTGCCGAAGGCCTGCGCGGTGGCGATGTCGCCTGGCACCATCTCGTCGACCGAGGCGTCGGACGGTGTCGTGGTCATCAGGCCCGACGACGAAGCGACGTAGTTGATGTCGTTGCGCGTGGCCGACTTGGCGTTGCTCGGCATCATGCCGGTGCCCACCCACAGCATGCCGTGCTGCTGCGAGAGCGTGAACAGGTAGTGCAGCGTGGACAGCTTGTCGCCGTTCATCGACGCCGAGTTGGTGAAGGCGGCGGCGAGCTTGTCCTTCCACTGCTGGGTGAACCAGGGCTTGGACGAGGCATCGGCGAACTTCTTGAACTGCCAGCTCGGGCCGCCCATGTAGGTCGGCGTGCCGAACACGATGGTCTTCGCCGCCTGCAGCTGCTCCCAGCCGCCTTCGGGCAGGTTGCCCTCGGCGTCGATGGCCAGCAGGGTGCCGCCCGAGCTCTGGGCGACGGCTTCGGCGACCTTGCGGGTGTGGCCGTAGCCGCTGTGGAAGACGATCACGATCTTGGACATCTGAACTGCTCCGTTGGACGAAAGGTGAAGGAAGAAGAGGATCAGGCCGCGAGGTCGAACACCAGTACCTCGGCGTCGCGCCCGCCGGCCAGCGTCACGCGCGACTCGCCGGCCAGCAGCGCGGCATCGCCGCCGCGCAGTGCCTGGCCGTTGACGTTCAGTTCGCCGCGCACCACGTGTACGTAGCCGCGCCGCGCCGGGTCGAGCGGCAGTTCGGCCGCTTCGCCGCCGTCGAACAGGCCCGCATACAGCGCCGCATCGGCGTGGAGGCGCACCGAGCCTTCGCGCCCATCGCGGCTGGCCACCAGACGCAAGGTGCCGCGCTTGTCGGCCGCCTCGAAGCGCTTCTGCTCGTAGCTGGGCTCGACGCCGGCTTCGTCCGGCTCGATCCAGATCTGCAGGAAGTGCGTCGTGGCGTCCTTCGCGTGGTTGTATTCGCTGTGGCGCACGCCGCGGCCGGCGCTCATGCGCTGCACGTCGCCCGGACGCACCACGCCGCTGTTCGCGCCGCCGGCCGTGCCGTTGCCCATGCTGTCCTGGTGAGCGAGTTCGCCGGAGAGCACGTAGCTGATGATCTCCATGTCGCGGTGGCCGTGCGTGCCGAAGCCGGTGCCCGGCGCGATGCGGTCTTCGTTGATCACGCGCAGGTTGCCCCAACCCATGTGCTTCGGGTCGAAGTAGTCGGCGAACGAGAAGCTGTGGAAGCTCTTCAGCCAGCCGTGGTCGGCATAGCCGCGGTCGCAGGACTTGCGCAGGGTGATCATGGCGATGAGCCTTCGTGGGTCGCGGGGTGTCGCGAGGTGGGGTGTCGATGAGTTCAATGTAGGAGCCGGCAGGCACCGTGCCACCGCCCCGGGCTTGAAGTTCCCGTTCAAATAAGATGAACGCCTCGCCGCCCCCCAGCCTCCCGCCATGACCGACCGCCGCAACGTGCTCACGCCGGAAGCCCTGGCGATGATGGACACCATCGCCCGCACCGGCAGCTTCGCCGCGGCGGCGCGAGAGCTCGGCAAGGTGCCTTCGGCGCTGACCTACAACGTGCGCCAGCTCGAGGATGCGCTCGACGTGCTGCTGTTCGACCGCAGCTCTCGACAGGCCCAGCTCACGGCCGCGGGCGAGGAACTGTTGCACGAAGGCCGGCGCCTGCTCGCCGAGATGGATGCGGTGGCCAACCGAGTGCGCCGCGTGGCCACCGGCTGGGAGACGCAGCTGACGGTGGCGGTGGACGCGATCATTTCGCAGGTCACGATCTTCGAACTGTGCGAGGCGTTCTACGCCCGCTGTGCCGAGCAGAACGTGGCGCACGGCACCCGGCTGCGCATTCGCAGCGAGGTGCTGGCCGGCACCTGGGAGGCGCTGATCAGCGGCCAGGCCGACCTGGCCATCGGCGTCGGTACGCACTCGGCGCCGCCACCGGGCATCGAGTTCGCGCTGCTCGGCGAGATCGAGTTCGTCTTCGCCGTCGCGCCGCACCATCCGCTGGCCGCGCACGACGGTCCGATCAGCGACACCGAACTGCTGAAGCACCGCGCCGTCGCGGTGGCCGATTCCGCCCAGCGGCTCGCGCCGATCACGGTGAACATCCTGCCCGGTCAGGACGTGCTGACCGTGAGCAGCACCCAGGCCAAGATCGAGGCGCAGATCCGCTGCATGGGCTGCGGCTACATCCCCGAACCGATGGCACGGCCGCACGTCGAAGCGGGCCGGCTCGTCGTCAAGCAGGTCGAGCGCACGCGCCAGCCGGCGCAGATGGGCTATGCGTGGCGCTCCGGCCTGGGCGGCAAGCAGCGCAAGCGGCTGCCCATGGGCCTGGCACTTCAGTGGTGGCTGAATCAGCTGGAGAGCCCGGCGACGCGGCGCGCGTTGCTGGAGCGGCACAGCGGCCCGTGGGGCGGCTGAACCGTCGATGAGCGGCCGATGAGCGCCGGCTACGTGGGGCGCTTCGCGCCCTCGCCCACGGGGCCTTTGCATGCCGGCTCGCTGGTGGCGGCGCTTGCTTCGTGGCTGGATGCGCGCGCGCACGGCGGGCGCTGGCTGGTGCGCATCGAGGATGTCGACGCGCCGCGCTGCGTTCCGGGCGCCGACCGGCAGATCCTCGAGCAGCTCGCGGCCTGCGGCCTGGTGCCCGACGCGTCGCCGCTGTGGCAATCGACGCGCGGTGCGGCTTACCGGGCGGCGCTCGGACGCCTCGTGGCCGCCGGCTGGGCCTACCCTTGCGCCTGCACGCGCAGCGACATCGAGCGGAGGCTGGCCGAACAAGGCCGTGCCAAGCCGCGCGGCGGTGAGCTGATCTACCCCGGCACCTGCAGAGGCGGCCTGCACGGCCGCCAGGCCCGCGCGATGCGCATGCGCACCTCGTTCGGCGACTGCGCCTCGGAGCCCGAGATCACCTGGCACGACCGCCGCCTCGGCGCGCAGCACCAGCGCCTGTGCGACGCGGTGGGCGACTTCGTGCTCCAGCGCGCCGACGGCCTCTGGGCCTACCAGCTCGCGGTGGTGGTCGACGACGGCGCGCAAGGCATCACCGATGTCGTGCGCGGCGAAGACCTGGCCCACAACACGCCGCGGCAGATCCTGCTCCAGCGCGCACTCGGCCTGCCGACACCCCGCTACCTGCACACGCCGCTGGTGCTCGGCGCCAACGGCGAGAAACTGTCGAAGCAGAACGGCGCCGCAGCGCTCGACCTGGCCGACCCGCTGGCCGCGCTGCGCGAGGCCGGTGCCGTGCTCGGGGTGCGCGTGCAAGCCCCCGATCGCCTCGTGTGGCTGCAGCGCGCCACCGAAGCGTGGCGGCGCATGCTGGCATGATGGGCGGCTTGTTCCCACCACTCGACGAAGACGCATCATGGCCCTGACCACCACCGCCTCCGGACTGCAGTACGAAGACACCACCGTCGGCAGCGGCGCCGAGGCACGCGCCGGCCAGTACGTGACCGTGCACTACACCGGCTGGCTCTACAACGAGGGCGTCAAGGGCGCCAAGTTCGACAGCAGCAAGGACCGCAACGACCCCTTCCAGTTCGGCCTCGGCCAGGGCATGGTGATCCGCGGCTGGGACGAAGGCGTGCAGGGCATGAAGATCGGCGGCACCCGGGTGCTGGTGATCCCGCCGCAGCTCGGCTACGGCGCGCGCGGTGCCGGCGGCGTGATCCCGCCGAACGCCACGCTGATGTTCGAAGTCGAGCTGCTCGGGGTCTGACCCGCGCGGGACGCGATGACACCGGTCCGCTACGGCATCGTTCACACGACGACGTACCGCTACCGCGAGCCGGTGCGTTTTGGCGAGCACCGCGTGATGTTCCGCCCGCGCGACAGCCACGACCTGCGCGTGCTGGCCACCGACCTGAGGGTGAGCCCCGACGCGGCGGTGCGGATGATCCAGGATCCGCACTCGAATTCGGTGGCCATCGTGCAGCCGCGCCACACGGCGAGCGAGCTGCGCATCGAGTGCAGCTTCGCCATCGAACATGCGCACTCGCACAACCTCGAGCTGCCGCTGGATCCCGCCGCGGAGTTCTTCCCCTTCGCCTACGGGGTCGAGGAGCGCTTCGATCTCGAGCACTACCTGCGGCCGCAGCATGACGATCCGAAGGGCGAGCTGACGGCGTGGGCGCGTCAGTTCCTGCGCACCGATGGCCCGACGCGCACGCGCGAGCTCCTGGTGGCGATGAACCAGCACATCCGCGAGCGGTTCACCTACGCCGCGCGCGACGAGGAAGGCACGCAGACGCCGCTGCAGACACTGGAGCTGGGGGGTGGCACCTGCCGCGACTTCGCGCTGCTGATGATGGAGGCGGCACGCCGGCTCGGCGTGGCCACGCGCTTCGTCTCGGGCTACCTGTACGACCCGGCGCTCGACGAGGCGCAGCCGGGAGGGCCATCGCTGCTCGTCGGGGCCGGCAGCACGCACGCCTGGCTGCAGGCCTACCTGCCCGGCGCCGGCTGGGTGCCGTTCGACCCGACCAACAACCTGACCGGTGGCAACACGCTGATCCGCGTCGGCGTGGCACGCGGCCCGCACCAGGCCGCGCCGATCTCGGGCACCTGGTTCGGCCCCGCCGACGCCTACCTGGGCATGGAGGTCCAGGTGAAGGTGACGCGCCGGAGCGGCGCGTCCTGATCCACCCGGAACCCGCTCAGCGCATCAGCGCTGGAACGGGCTGCTGCGCTTGGCGCCGCCGCTGCCCGCCACGAAGGGCTTCTTCGCGCCAAAGGGCTTGCCGCCACCCGCGCCGAACGGCTTCTTGGCGCCGAAGGGCTTGCCGCCGCCGAAGCTCTTGCGCGCACCGAAGGCCGGGCGCTCGGCCGGGCCATCCGCACGCGCCGCGAAGATGCGCGGCGCCGGGATCTTGGGCTCCAGGCCGGTGACCGTGGCCACCGGAATGTCCTGCGTCGTGAAGTGCTGGATGCGGCGGATCATGCCCACGTCCATGCGCTCGGCCAGCGTGACCGCCAGGCCGTTGCGGCCGGCACGGCCGGTGCGGCCGATCCGGTGCACGTAGTCCTCGGCCTTCATCGGCAGACCGTAGTTGATCACGTGGCTGATGGTCGGCACGTCGATGCCGCGCGCGGCCACGTCGGTGGCCACCAGCACGCGCAGGTGCTTGCTGCGCAGCCCCTGCAGCACGCGGTTGCGCCGGCCTTGCGGCATGCCGCCGTGCAGCGAGGCCACGGCGTGGCCGAGTTCGGCCAGGCGGTCGGCCAGCCAGTCGGCATCACGCTGCGTGCTGGTGAAGACCACCGCCTGCTCGAGATCGGTGCCGGTCAGGATGTGGTCGAGCAGCGCGTTCTTGTGGTGGGTGTTGTCGGCCCAGTGCAGCCGCTGCTCGATGTTGACGTGCGTGTCGGTGTGCGAGGCCACGTCGATGCGCTGCGGCTCGCGCAGCAGGTTGCGCGCGAGGTTGCCGACGTTGCCGGCGAAGGTGGCGCTGTACATCACCGTCTGGCGGGCCGCCGGCACGTGGTCGGCGATGGTGGAGATGTCGTCGATGAAGCCCATGTCGAGCATGCGGTCGGCTTCGTCGAGCACCAGCATCTCGACGTTGTCGAGCACGGCCTTGCCGGTCTGCAGGTGGTCGAGCAGACGGCCGGGCGTGGCGATCAGGATGTCCAGCGGTCCGCGCAGCGCCTTGAGCTGCGCCGGGTAGGGCACGCCGCCGACGATGGTGGCCACGCGCAGCCCCGGCACATGGCGGCCGTAGGTGTCGGCCGCCTTGGCGACCTGCATCGCGAGTTCGCGCGTCGGGGCGAGCACCAGGATGCGCGGACCGTAGACGATGCCCTTCTCACGGCGCTTGGTGTTGTCGCCACGGGCGGCGAGCACGCGCTGCAGTGCGGGCAGGATGAAGGACGCGGTCTTGCCGCTGCCAGTGCTGGCCGAGACCATCAGGTCGCGGCCCTCGAGCGCCGGAGGAATGGCGCGCAGCTGGACTTCGGTGGCGGTGTCGTAGCCGGAGTCGGCCACGGCGCGGGTCAGGGCCTCGTTCAGGCCCAGGTTCTCGAAACTCATCGTCGTCTTTCTCGAAAGCAACGGCGCAAAAACGCCGCCGGACGGGCCATCACGGCTCGCCCTGATCAGGTCGCGGGGAAACTTCGTCGGAAGGTTCTTGGGCGACGGCATCGCCGCCAACCGTGCCCCCGCCTGGGGCGGCGGGATGTTCCGAACGAGAGAGAGACGGAACGAGGTCGAAGGAGATGAACGGAGGACGTGCGGACGAAACCGCGCGTCACCGCGGATTGTAGCCGCAGCCGCAGATTCTTGCTGCGCCGCACCACGCGCTGCGCCACATGACCTTGGTCAAGCGGCCGCCGACACCGCGCTGGCAGACTGCCGCCCCATGCGCGAAAGCCCCGCTCTCGTCGAGTCACGCCGCTTCGGCACCCGCACCGTGCCCGTGCTGCGTCCGCTGGGCTGGCTCGCCGCCGGCTGGCGCGACTTCATGCGCTGCCCGCTGCCCGGGCTGCTGCACGGCCTGCTGCTGGCCGCCTTCGGCGCCGTGTTGTTCTGGGCGGCACGCAACCAGTTCTGGCTGCTGGCCGGTGCGTTCTCCGGCTTCCTGCTCGTCTCGCCGATCCTCGCCACCGGCCTGTACGCAGTGAGCCGCGAGCTTCAGCGCCAAGGCAGGTCGGGCATCGGCACGGCGCTGGCCGCCTGGCGTCCACGCGACGGCCGGCTGGTGGTCTTCGGCGTGCTGCTCGCCTTCGCCGGCACCGGCTGGGTGATGACCTCGGCGTCGCTGATCACCGGCTTCGCACCGGCACCGGTTCGCAATCCCGTCGAGTTCCTGCGCGTGGTGGTGCTGGCCGAGCAGGGCCACCTGTTCGAGATCTGGCTCGCGCTCGGTGGCGTGCTGGCAGCACCGGTGTTCGCCTCCAGCGTGGTGGCGATCCCGCTGCTGCTCGACCGCGAGATCGGCATCCTCGCCGCCGTGTTCACCAGCTGGCGCGTGGTGATGGACAACCCGGTGCCGATGGCGCTGTGGGCCGCACTGATCATGGGCCTCACCCTCGCGGGCATGGCCGGCGTGATGCTCGGCCTGGTGATCGTCGTGCCCTGGCTCGCGCATGCGAGCTGGCATGCCTACCGCGACCTGGTCGACACCTCGGGCCTGCCCGAGCGGCCCTGAGCGCGAGGCGACGCGGCCATGTTCGGCTACACCGAGGAACAGATCGCCTGGTTCGGCCTGACGGTCGGCGTCTCGGCGTTCATGCTGTACATGGTGTTCATCATCCTGCAGCTCGCGCGCGAATCGAAGGCCGGCAAGTTCGGCACCTTCGTGCTGCTGCTCGGGCTCGGCGTCGGTCTGATCGGCTTCGCGGCCAAGGGGCTGATCAAGTTCTTCCTCGCGGGCATCGTCGAATGAGCACCACGACCGGACCGCTGCGCCACGCCTGGTACGACGATGCGCTGGCCTTCGTCACCGGCACGCTGTTCATTGCCATCGGGGTCACGATGTTCACGCACGCCGGTCTGCTGACGGGCGGCACTGCAGGTTTGGCGTTCCTGGCCCACTACGCCAGCGGCATCGGCTTCGGGCCGCTGTTCTTCGCGATCAACCTGCCGTTCTACGCGCTCGCGTGGCGCGCGATGGGTCGCCGCTTCACGCTGAAGACCTTCGCCGCCGTGACGCTGCTGTCGGCACTCACGAGCGCCATCCCGCGCTGGGCCGGCTTCGCGGTGCTGGATCCGTGGTTCGCGGCGGTGGCCGGCGGCCTGCTGATGGGCGCGGGCTTCCTCGTGCTGTTCCGCCACCACGCCAGCCTGGGCGGGCTGAACATCCTCGTGCTGGTGCTGCAGAAGCGCTTCGGCTGGCGCGCCGGCTGGGTGCAGATGGGCATCGACGGCACGATCCTCGTCGCCTCGCTGGCACTCGTGGAGCCTCAGCGCATCGCGATGTCGATCGTGGGGGCGGTGGCGCTCAATCTCACGCTCGCACTGAACCACAGGCCCGGGCGCTACGTGGCGTTCTGAAGCGCCCATGAAAAAGCCCGGCACGCGGCCGGGCTCCTGGCACGAACCCGAACGGGTTCAGCCCATGTGCAGACCACCGTTGCAGGAGAAGTCGGCGCCCGTCGTGAAGCCCGACTCCTCGCCCGCCAGCCAGCCGACGATGGAGGCGATCTCCTCCGGCGTGCCCAGGCGCTTGACCGGGATGCCGGCGACGATCTTGTCGAGCACGTCCTGGCGGATCGCCTTGACCATGTCGGTGCCGATGTAGCCCGGGCTCACGGTGTTCACCGTGACGCCCTTGTTCGCCACTTCCTGCGCCAGAGCCATCGTGAAGCCGTGCATGCCGGCCTTGGCTGCCGAGTAGTTGGTCTGGCCGAACTGGCCCTTCTCGCCGTTGACCGACGAGATGTTGATGATGCGGCCCCAACCCTTCTCGAGCATGCCTTCGATCACCTGCTTGGTGACGTTGAACAGGCTGGTCAGGTTGGTCTCGATCACCGCGTCCCAGTCGGCACGGCTCATCTTGCGGAACACGCCGTCGCGCGTGATGCCGGCGTTGTTGACGAGCACGTCGACCGGGCCATGCTCGGCACGCACCTTCTCGAAGGCCGCCACGGTCGAGTCCCAGTCGCCGACGTTGCCGACCGACGCATAGAACGTGTAGCCCAGCGCCTTCTGCTCGCCGAGCCACTTGTTGAAGTCACGGCTCGGGCCGCATCCGGCGATCACCGTGAAGCCGTCCTTGTGCAGACGCTGGCACATCGCGGTGCCGATCCCTCCCATGCCGCCGGTGACGTAAGCGATCTTCTGAGCCATTTGTCTTCTCCTGGTTGAATCCGTGGGTGATGTGGTTCGTTCAGCGCTCGACGGTCAGGGCCACGCCCATGCCGCCGCCGATGCACAGCGAGGCGATGCCCTTCTTCGCGTTGCGGCGCTGCATCTCGTGCAGCAGCGTCACGAGGATGCGGCAGCCCGAGGCGCCGATCGGGTGGCCGATGGCGATGGCGCCGCCATTGACGTTGACCTTGCTGGTGTCCCAGCCCATCTCCTGATGCACCGCACAGGCCTGCGCGGCGAAGGCTTCGTTGATCTCGAGCAGGTCGAGATCGGCGGCCTTCCAGCCGGCGCGCTGAAGCGCGCGCTGACTGGCCGGCACCGGGCCCATGCCCATCGTGGCGGGGTCGAGGCCGGCGCTGGCGTAGCTGGCGATGCGCGCCAGCGGCGTCAGGCCCAGCTTGTCGGCGGTCTTGGCGCTCATCACGACCACGCCGGCGGCACCGTCGTTCAGCCCCGACGCATTGCCGGCGGTGACGCTGCCCGCCTTGTCGAAGGCCGGGCGCAGACCGGCCAGGCCTTCGGCGCTGGTCTTGCGGTTGAGGAACTCATCGTTGGCGAAGACGATCGGGTCGCCCTTCTTCTGCGCGATGCTGAAGGGCACGATCTCGTCCTTGAACTTGCCGGCGTCCTGCGCGGCGGCGGCCTTCTGCTGGCTGGCCAGTGCGAGCGCATCCTGCGCCTCGCGGGTGACGCCGTACTTCTTCGCCACGTTCTCGGCCGTGATGCCCATGTGGTACTGGTTGTAGACGTCCCACAGGCCGTCGACGATCATCGAG
>VYMG01000939.1_pt1 | contig 9760 bp, 8 predicted proteins | sample 5115261 | NCBI WGS metagenome assembly VYMG01 (sample SAMN12291781, study PRJNA351875) | freshwater metagenome | isolation source: freshwater lake | place: USA: Michigan, Wintergreen Lake | collected 2013-08-08 | reverse complement strand
TCGGCACCGGCGTCGACGGCAGCGGCCTCGGCCTGCCGATCGTGCGCGAGATCGCCACCCAGCACGGCGCGACGATCGAGGTCGACGACGCACGCCCGGAAGAGAAGCCGCCCGGGACACGGTTCACCGTCACGTTCCCGGGGCTGGAGGGCTGAGCGCCGGGCCGGATTGCCGAGCCGGCGGGGGATCGTGTAGACTCCCGCCTCTTCGGCGAATTAGCTCAGTCGGTTAGAGCGACGGAATCATAATCCGCAGGTCCGGGGTTCGAGTCCCTGATTCGCCACCAAGATTCTCTAACTGGTTGATTCGCAAGAAGTTCCCGCAGAATCAAGCAGTTGTCGGTCGTCCTGGTACACAAATCGGTACACTGGACGGATGGCCGACGACGTGCGTTCACAGACGTACTTGCTCAAACGCGGCTCGCGCTACTACTTCCGCGCCCGCATCCCTGACGAGCTTGTCCCGATCCTCAACGAGGGTCGCGAGGTCAAGTTCTCCCTGAAGACGACCGACCGCGACGAGGCTATCCGCCTTGTCCGAGAGGAAGCCGTGCGGTTCGACCGCCGGATCCGCGAGGCCCGCAGGAAGGTCCGCGCGGCGGTCTCCCCTGCCCCGGCTGTCGAGACCGTCCCGACCGTCCGCCACTTCTCGTCGGACGCGGACAGGATGTCGTTCGTCGAGTTCTACGGGGCGATCCGGCCGCTTCAACGGGATGACCAGCATCGCGCCTCGAAACCGTCACGGCAGGCCCATGACGAGTACATGAGCGATCGGTCCGATGAACGGGATGAGATCCTTGGGGGCCTGCCATTCGGTCGAACTCCGGGATACCTCGTCAGGGAACTCAGGGGCTGCCTGAAGGAAGCGGGGTACGCGGTCGTACAGACCTCGGACGAATTCCGCCGGCTGGCGTTCGACTTCATGGTGGCCCGCCGCAAGGCACTGGAGATCATCGGCAAGCGCGACAGGGGCGAGGACTACCCCGAGACGCCGAGGGCAGCGAACGGGACCTCTACGGGCGTACTCGGGATCGACGGGACCCGGCTGACGGTCGCTACTGTCATCGAGGACTTCCTCAAGCGCCAGGATCAGAAGACCGCGATGTATCGCACGGTCCGCCGCGCGGTCGGCAAGTTCCGCGAACGGATCATCGAGCCGAAGGGGATCGTCTTCGCGGACGAACTGAAGCAGCAGATGGTCGTCGAGTACTTCGACTCGCTGACCGCCTTGGACAACGTGGCGCCGAAGACGTTCAAGGACGGGTATCTCGCAGGCTTCCGGCCGTTCCTGAAGCACGCTCGGTTGCACTTCTCTGATCAGGGCTGGCCTACTGCACTAACGGTCGAAGGAATCGGCTACCGAGGGGAACGCGAAGCAGGCGAAGAGAGGCAACGCGCCTTGACGGCTGGTGAACTGCGGAAGCTCTTCGAGGGTCCGACGTTCAAGATGCTCGCGAACGACCCGACGATGGCCCACCGCTACTGGCTTCCCCTTGTCGGCCTGTACACGGGCGCGAGGATCAACGAGGTGTGCCAGTTGAACCCACAGGCCGACATCGTCGAAGTCGATGGGGTGTGGTGCTTCAACTTCACGGATGAAGGCGAGTCGGATGAACGTGTCCACCGAAGGCTGAAGAACAAGACGTCCCGTCGGATCACTCCGATTCATTCGGAGCTTGTTCGTCTTGGCTTCCTGAAGTACGTCGAGACTGTGAGGGCTGCGGGGGCACGTCTGCTGTTCCCGCAGTTCTCACCGAAGGGGGGCAAGGCTTCCGGCAACGCCGAGGATTGGTTCCGCGGGTTCATCGCCGAAGTGGGGCTGCGAGACGAGACGCCCGGTCAGACCGTGAAGGGCTTCCACGTCTTCAGGTTCACGTTCAAGACTGCTGCGGCGAACCTTCCGGGAAGCCCGTCGGTGAGTTCGTTGACCGGGCACGCCGCAGAGGGCATGACCTCGGTAGAACGCGGCTACGTATCCGGGATCAGCGTCGAAAACAAGCGGGCGCTGCTTGAGCGGATCACGTTCTCGATCGCGATCCCGATGCCGTCGTCACCCCAAGCACCGATCGCTGCCGTGGCAACTCAACGTGCCGGCGAACCCCGAGTACCACGGGGCCGTCATCGAGGGTGACGTCGCCGGACTTACGGGCGAAGGTCTTCGCAAGATCGCAAAGGTCCGACCGTCTGTCCCGCCACGCGCTCACCGCGATCCCGTGCGTGATCGCGCTATTGCTGATCACGACGTAACGCTGAATCGAAGGCCGGGATGCTTCCCGGCCCTTGTCTGATGATTCCCAGCGTACCGCCCGCGAAACGGCCATGAGCACAAGTCGACCGGACGGACGTTCCCGAGAATCTCGCGGCGGACATCGTGGGGCACAAGAAGATATCGATGAGCTACGGGCTTCACTAGGAGGGCGCGGACCTGAAGATCAAGCTGGACGCGATCAAGGCCGCGAAGTATCCGAGGCCGTTGAAATAGCTCCACCTTCGGCTTCGTTCGAGGTGAAGATCGACGGGCCAACTACAGCTTCAACCTTGATCTCGACGTTGAAGGGATCGTCCGGCCCTATCTGCCGATAGTGGCCCGCCTGCTCATCATGAATGAAGCAGAGTGGGCGCTCGTTGAAGTGTTCCCCGACCATTGCGGTCATCTTGAAGGACACCGACTGCCGACTTGTCGGGGCGGGGTGAATAACCAATGGCTCAACCACCAGCTTCGGCAAGCCGGGGATCACACCGAGACGGATCAACTCGTTGGACCAACCGAGACGGATCAACTCGTTGGACCACATTCGCAATCCAACCAGCAGGGCAGCCCCGAGGTCCAGCAATCGACCATCCAGAAGCTCGGCGAATACAGGCTTGTCCGTGACGTAGTAGGCCCCGCCGGAATCCATTCGCTTGATGACCGCAGGGTAGTCCTTGATCGCCCGTATTCCCTCGATCACGGGCTTACTGCGATCAATGCGATTGTGCTTCAAGGCGTTCGCGCAGTCGCACACAAGCTTGAAGTCGGGAGTCGCGTCACAGAGGTGCGTACGAAGATCCGCAACCGAGGCCTCGGGCAGGAACGACCGAGTATCCTTGAACGTCTCGTACAGGTGATCGACCATATGAAGCTGAGACAGCGCCGCGTATAGCGCAAGCTTCGTGTCGATGCCAGAACCAAACGGCCCTTCGCGCCGAAACGCGCGGTACGCCTCGAAGTCGCTGACGACATTTCTGACGAAGTAAGCTCGAAGATCCATGTTGCTGCTCACGAAGCTACGCGTGGCGCATAGCTTGCCCTAGATCGAGTCGCAACACCGCACTGAGGTTAGGAGCGAGTCCGCGATGATCCCGAAGGCACTCCAAGACATCACCGAAGACGACCTAGACGCGCTCCTTACAGCCGGCAGGGTCGAAGATCACCGTATCGAGTACAAACGCTCCTCGGCTGACGACGATGAAGACGGGGGTAGTGGGAAAAGGACCATCAAGATCCTTCGATCCGTGACCGCATTTGCGAACGCCGACGGCGGCGACCTGATCTACGGCATCGCGACCGACAAGGGCATCCCGGTCGGTAAGGTCGGCATGGACCCGAAAGAAGTCGATTCGTTCATGGGGCAGGTCTCCAGTGTGTGCCTTCAGGCTTGCGACCCACCCCTACGCCCTCCGCAGTTCAAGGCGGTGCCGCTGAAGGGCGGCGGCAGCGCAGTCGTCCTGCGAATCGAACGGAGCTTCGCCGGACCGCATCGGGTGGTCGCGAACAAGCACGCCCACTTCTATCTGCGCCACTCGAACGGAATCGCTCCGATGGATGTTCAGAACCTTCGCCGCGCATTCCTCAGTCGGCAGAACTTCATGGACCGTGCGTCGGGCTTAAGGGATCAACGACTGGCGCAGATGAAGACCGGGCGCCTTCCTGTTCCGATGACCTACGGCGAACGCGCCCGCATTGCGCTGCTGATCGTTCCTCTGAACTACGACGAGGGTTCGACGGCAATCGACGTGGACGCACTGCGACAGGATGGTGGCCGTCTGCCTCCCGTTTTCGGCTACGCGAACGCGCGAGGACATGGAGCGGTGTTGGTCTTCGACGGCTTGGCATCGTACTTCCACAAGAAGGAAGCGGCTTCGGAAGGCTACGGCTTGCTCCACCGCGACGGCCGCCTCGAAATGGTTGCGGAAGCGGAGCGGATAGACAAGCAGTCGGGCCGAACGGTGGTTCACGAATTGACCATCACCGACTATGTAGAAGGCTCGCTGGCGCGCGGGTTGGCCTACTTGGGCAATCGCGGAGTGACGGGGCCGGCGCTGGCTTTCGTCTTCGTCTCGAACGCCGTCGGACGCGGTCTAGCCTTGGCCGATTCCGGCTGGCAGCATGAGGATCACATCTGCGCGGCCGATGACCTTGTCCCCCCACCCGCGTTCGTTCAAGCGATCCCGACAGATCCTGTCGAGTGCAAGGCGCTCGCAGCTTCGTCGATGGACCTTCCGATTCGGATGCTCTGCAACGGCTTCGGCTACACGCGGCCAACGAAGGGCTGAAGCGTCTTCTGCCCAACGATTTGCCTACCGGTGAAACGTAGGTCACCCTTCGGACTAGTCGGCGGGGTGCAACTCGGGATCCCACTGGGGACCTTCAGGTTCCGTACGGGTCCGTCGCGAGCCGCACAGTCCACGGCGCGTGTGCCGCGCTGATTCGCAGAGGTCTCGAAGGACGGCCTGGGTGTTGCCGTGTGGGGACTGAAGGGATCCAGCCCCGCACGACGCATATTTTCGAGACGGCATCCGCTGTGTCGGGACGCTCGCGTTTCCCCCCGTACCCCCCTCGCGTTTCCTGCCGTCCGACCTCGCGGGACACCCTCGGACCCGCCGAACGTCCATCCAGGCACCGAGCGGCGACCGCCACGGGGACGATGCGTAGCCGTCGCCCAACCCTGTCACCTTCCTACTTGGGTAGGGCTATCCAAGCCAGCCAGACTTGAACGCAGACGCCGACCAGCATTACGGCAGTCAGCGCGGCGATTGCCCACGTCAGTCGAAGCATCATGCGCGTCTGCCTTGCGGACTCCGCGCTCGCTTGTTCAATTGACTCGCGGAGCCGATCCGTTGCATCGCTGCCGCTCCAGACACCGAGCGGGATGCCGCCTTGCGCCATAGCTCGTCACCTCTCTATCTGCTATCGAGACGACCATCCTACCGACGGGCAAGCCACCTCCGCATTGGTCCGAAAGGGACCACTTCCCGACCACCTGACAGACCACTGAGGAGGTGGTCCGAAAGATAGTCATTGACAGATGCCGACCATCTCAGGAAAATGACCACACTTCCCGACCACTGATGGCGACCATGAACGCGACCAATGCCGGCTCTCGGATCTATGGCTACGGCCGAGTCTCGACGACTGAACAGACGGCTGACAACCAACGAAGGGAGATCGAGGCGGCCGGCTACGCCCTCACTCCTCGACGCTGGTTCGCGGATGCAATCTCGGGCCGTGTCCACGCGTCCCAACGACCGCAGTTCGCCAAGCTCCTCGAACGACTCGAAGAGGGCGACACACTGGTCGTCTCGAAGCTCGACCGCCTCGGCCGTGACTCCATCGACGTTGAACAGACCCTTCAGAAACTCGAAGGGATGAGCGTCTCGGTCGTTGTGCTTCAGTTGGGCAAGTCCGACCTGACCTCGACGGCCGGCAAGCTCATCCGCAAGATCCTCGGTGCGGTCGCCGACATGGAGCGGGACCTCATCGTCGAACGTACGCAGGCCGGACAGGCCCGCGCGAGAGCCGAAGGAAAGCACATGGGCCGCCCATCGAAGCTGACTGAACAGCAGCGCGAGGAGCTACGGACCCGGCGCAAGGCTGGCGAGTCCATCGGGGTTCTCGCGGAGGCCTACGGGATCGGCAGGGCGACTGTCGTGAACGCTTGTAGGGATCTCGCGGAGACCTGAGGGAACCGGGCGAGGACCTGAAGGGGTCCCGCTCCCTGCCTCCCCTGTGAGTCAGAACCCCACCCGGATCATCACAACGGCCACGCAGGCCACGAGGGCCACGGCACTGAGGTCGACTGCGCACCTGTCGATGCTCCGATCCTTCAGGCCCCCGTCGTCCCCGAAGACGAACTCCTGAAGCACCCCGGACAGCACCATCCCGAGGGCCGCAAGAAGCCACAGACCGATGAGGTGCCCGACGGTCCCCGCAAGGACATCCCAAGGGTCCTTCCAGATGTGGTGGCCGTACTGGATCTTCCACCGGGTTGCTGCCGACACGAACGCAGCGAACAAGGTCACCAGGAACAAGCGGCGACCGTAGATGGCTCGGAGTCCGTGAATGGCATCCATGAGTACGGCCGTGGTGATGGTCGCCCTACCGTCTCACAGATCGGTGGCCACGGTGGGCACCATCGCACGGGGCTGCCTGACTCTTGCAGCCGACTCGCCTGAAGGGGTCCGTGCAGTTCCCTTCGGCCCCTCCTCAGGCTACCTCCGTAGGTCACCGACGGCACCGAGCGGTTCCGCGCGGACCCCTTCGGTAATGAGAGGCATCCGACCGACCTCGGGTGTCCAACCTCCGGGATTCGACGCGAAGTCTGAGGAGGTCTTGACGGACCTTGAAGGGACCTTCCGAGGACACGAACATGCACGACCACAAGTCGTTGAACTGGCAGGCGAATTGGCCGAAAAGCCAGGTTCAGACTGGCTTCTGGAACAAGAGACGCCTCGACCAACGACTCCAAGTCGGGGGTACTCCCGCGCCCTCGGAGGCCCCGTAAGTAGGGTCGACGACTATTAAGCACTCTTCTCCTTAGTGCCCTGCCCACTTACCGGCCACCGGTATCCGAGTCCCTCTTCCTTCTCGGCTCCCCGATAAGTAGGGTCCCTACCCTCCCGAACCTCTTCCTTAGTGCCCGTCCGACTTACCACGGACAGGGGCACCCACAAGCACGACCACCCTTCCCTCCCACGACCGGCCTTACTGGCTCCCCGAACTAACTGCCCTCGGCACCCCCCGGAAGTTCTCTCATAGAGGTCAGGGCGGTTAGCTCCCAGCACCCCGCAGCCCCCCTCCCGGCACCCCGCCGACTCCTTTCCGCCCCCGAACTAACTGCCCTCGGCACCCCCCGGAAGTTCTCTCATAGAGGTCAGGGCGGTTAGTTCGCCATGGGCATCGATTCCGTCGTTCCTCGTCCACGACCACCAAGGAGACCTTGCCCATGCCCTCCCTCGGACAGAACCCCGAAGCCTCGCCTCTGCGTGGCCCTGAACGCCTTGTCGCACGTCTCGCCTGTGACTTCACCCTACGGCACCTCGCGGCCCACGGAACGGACCCCGGCCTGAAGCAGTCGGCGACCCTCGCTGCACTTCAACGGACGATGGTCGAGCAAGCCTTCGGGTACACGCCCCTCAGGGTGGTCGTGGGCCTGCCTGCCGGCTATGGGAAGACGACGGCCATCGCGGGCCTCATCGTGGCCCTTCATGCCCTTCGAGGGCAGTTCGAGAACGAGGTGTCGGTATTGGTCGCGGCCGAGAAAGTCGAGGCTCTCTGCACCCTGAAGCGGGACATCCTCAGCATGGCCGAACGGGAGGTCGCCCATCACGAACAACTCGGCAAGCAGAACCCCGATGCCCTCGCCCTCGCATGGTCCATCAAGGGCCTCGACGCCCGCCTCGGTCTTGAACACTCCTACGGGTCCAAGGCGTCGCTCCCTGCAACCGAAGGGAACCATGCACGGCCCTACCTCCTCGCGACGCACGCCCCACGACCACCTCGCAGGAATACCAGGCAGGGCGTGGTGTTCCTCCATCCGTCGTTCCCGACCCCCACCTCCCACCACCCCCCAAGGAACCCTCATGGACACACTCGACTACAACGCGGTGTCGCCCGGCTCCTTCGTGTCCACCATGGAACGCCACTGGGCCGAGACGCTCGGCAACGCTACCTCCGAACCCCTCCGCTCCGTCTGGCACTCGATGGCCAACGCTTTCGGGCAGGCGATCCTGTCCATTGGTGATGGTCGCGTATGGCGAGTCCTGAATCCGCCGACGGGGGCAGGCAAGACGCAGGGAACTGTCGTCTACGCCTCCATGCTGGCGAAGGCCGACCAGACCACCGGACGCAGGACCGGGATGCTGGTCGTGACCCGCCAGATCGTCGAGGCGGATACCTTCGCGGCCGAGGTCAACAGGCTCGCAGGGTTCGAGTGCGCCATTGCGAGGCACTCCTCCCACATGGTCGCGCCAGAGGTCATGGCTGAGGCTCTCGTCTTGGTCGTCACCCATGCTGCCTACACCCTCGCCCTCGACAACGTAGGCGGAGATGGTTCCCGGCTTCGTGACCTCCTGACCATGTCGAACGGCAAGACCCGTCGGTTGGTCGTGGTGGACGAATCCCTCGCCAACGTGGTCGAGCAGCACCGTCTCAGAGCGGAGGACGTGCGTCAGGTCTTGTCGTTCGTGGACATCGGCATCCGGGCATCATTCCCCGACCAGACGGCTGCCCTCGACGAGACCTTGCGGGTCCTCGAAGCCATCTCCAAGGTCACTTCAGGTTCCACCGGTAAGGACGACACGCAGGCGCGCATCGTCTGGCGAGCGGTCCACGATGGTCGCGTCGCGTTCCCGGGGCGGTACTCCATGGCAGCCCTTCGCGAGCGTATGTCGAGCCTCAGGTTCGACCACATCGCCCTCCGCAAGGACTCCCCTCTGGACCGGCAACGCATAGCGGGAATCGTGGACGAGACCTTGTCCGCCGTGGAGACCATCCTCTCCCGTTGGGCCTGGTACTCCAAGGTCGGGGTCGAGCATTCACTGAACACCGCACGACTGATCATCCCCGACGACCTTCCTGGCCCGGTCGTGCTGGACGCCACGGCACGCCAACAGGTCCTGTGGGAGCTACTCGGGGACCGCGCGGTCATCCAGCCGATCCCCTCCGGGGCGAGGAGCTACTCGAACGTGACCCTGCACATCTCGCGCACGTCCAAGGGCATCGGCAAGGGGAAGATGACCGAGACAGCCGCGAAGAGGTTCCAGGTGTTTCTGTGCTGCCACAAGCGGGTCGAGCATGTACCCCTCAGCTTCGAGCATCCGTTCTCACGGCTCTCGGTCGCGCATTGGGGAGCCGTGGATGGCCGCAACGACTGGCAGGACCACGATGTCGCCGTGCTGGTCGGGCTGCCGTACTTCGACGGGCTGTGGGCCGCCAATGTCTTCTTCGCCACGCAAGGCCTGCAGACGGACGAGTGGCTCAGGAACCCGAAGTGGAAGGGCTACCCCGACGTTCGCCGCGAGATGCAGACGAGGCAACTCACGACATCCATCGTGCAGGCGATCAATCGCATCCGCTGCCGCAGAGTCATCGACGCCGATGGGAACTGCCCGCCTGCCGACGTGTTCGTGATCCTGCCGACGGGGGGCGAAGGTGACGCCATCGTCACAAACCTCAGGGAGGAGATGCCCGGTCTCAACGTCCAGCCATGGGCATTCGACCTCGACGGCGAGGAGGTCCGGCTCCGGCGCGGTTCGAGCCATGCGGCCTTGGTCGCGTTCATGCAGAACCGTCTGCCCGGTGAGACCTCGATGTCAGCCGTTCAGAAGGAGTTGGGCCTTTCGTCGCGCGGCAAGGAGGACCTCGCGAGGTGCCTGCGTGACCCACAGCACCCCCTGTCGAAGTCGCTGGCTGCCATCGACGTGACCTACGTCTCGTCTGGCTCCGGGCGGTCTTCCCGGTCCTACTTGATGAAGGCCATCCCGTGCGCGAGACCGTCGCC
>VYMG01000572.1_pt1 | contig 9844 bp, 9 predicted proteins | sample 5115261 | NCBI WGS metagenome assembly VYMG01 (sample SAMN12291781, study PRJNA351875) | freshwater metagenome | isolation source: freshwater lake | place: USA: Michigan, Wintergreen Lake | collected 2013-08-08 | reverse complement strand
CCAGAAAAAGCATTTTCACCCACAACTCTTTCTTTGGCTAGTTCTCGATTTTCTGGTTTTTGTTCTGCTGTTAACTCTCCTCCCTTCGGTTTTTTGTGGGGCAAACGGATATTTACATACTGTTTCTGCACTCCCTGAAATCCTGAATCAACTAAGACTGGGATTTGCTCGGGGATGCCGCCAATTAAGTCTTCTTGATCTTGTATCTTTTTATCATGGGTTTTTCCGCACTTTCGTAGGGGTTAACACCAAAATCCTCTTGTCTTTCGCACTAGCTGCTAGGTTTTTTCGGGTACATCGCTTTTTCTTTCCTGAGTAATTTTCCCTTTGTTTTTCCGCGTCTTTGGGACGAGCTATCGGTATGAAGGTTCCATCCACTATCACTTCTTTCACCTCTGGAAAATGTTGGAGAAATTCCTCGATACTCTCGATTTTTCATCAGGGGCAGTACCTTTTTTTCTCCTAAAACCTTTTCTAAAATTGGTTGTAGACGATGTACCCATCTATTTGCTTGTGAGCGGTCAAAATCGAACAATACCGCCGCCAAGTCAAAGGTTGGATAGCACTTCAAGTAAAACAGGATATAGAATAATGGTTGATTAGTTCGCTCTAGATCAAAAACAATTGACAAAAATCGCTAAATGCCTTTCTATATAAGGGTTACATCCCTTATAACCCCCGTCCATTGCATAACACAAACCGAAGAGCCAGAATAATTTCTCTTTGATGCTTTGCAATCTAGCTTTCCGGCCAGCTCCGATTTTTCTTTTTCTTGGCTTTTCCCTGTTGTCTGCTTCCGCCAAATACACCTTTCAAATTTCTCTAACAAGGTCTCAAACGCTCTTCTATTGAGTCCTGTGGTCGCTCTCAAGAGTCTATCTTGATGCCAGATTCTGCCAATGTTCAGCATTCAAGGATATATCCAATCATTGTTTCTTCCCCATTATGCCACTATTACGCAACAAGTCTAATCAATGTTTGGACTTTTAGTAGAGATTGGAACACCAGCCATTGCGCCTAAACCCCGAGGAAAATCGCCCGGATGGGAAAAATTGACTTAATTTATACAAGTCTTAGCTATTTTTTGATGGCTGAGTCATTTTGTCATGGGATAAACTTCAGGTTTAGCGATCGCCGCTTAGGTAAACATTTAGTCTAAACTCCAGTTTGGCTCTTGAATCCAATAATTAGAGTTGTTGGGAAATAAGCTCAAAATCATTGAAGCCCTTACATGGTAAGCTTTTAAGCGACTTTCTATTGTGTTCGCTAAAACCCAGACTACATAAGGCTTTGAGCTATTTTAATAGTTATATCCCAACAGGTCTATTATGCTGTAATCGTCTTTCCTGTGGTTGCTGTGGGGAGGGAAAAGTCAGAGACAATCAGGGCAAAATGATAAGTATTTTATATGTAAATAGCTTCAATGCTTAAAAATATTTAAATTTACAATCGGTAATATTTATTTTTACTTAAGAATTTATTGAGAATAATTTTTATTTATTTAGGGTCTGCTGAATAAATCTAAAGACTTTTTCCCTGAAAATTAGGTAGTTGACCACCTGAAAATCGGTAAAACCCTACACCCCACACCCCACACCCCACACCCTACCACCACCGAAAAACTTTTTCAGCAGACCCTATTTACGAGGTTGCAATACTTCCAGCGATTCTGGTATAATTTTGCATTATGCTAGGATGGCTTTTATGGTAATTTTTAGGGGTTTAATGGTCTGGTTTGTCTTAAAACCCTTGCTAAATCTAGACTTTTCCCTTGAGCAAAACCAAACACTTTCGCCAATTATCCCTTTTTTTCCGAACAACGTTGATCTAATTTTTGTGTAGTTTTGTTGCAAAGTAAAAATTTTTTTGACAAAATGGCTAAATTGTGGTAGGGAGATAGATTGTTAATAGGTGGCAATTCAAACCGAGGCAATCAATAATTAGGACTTGCTAAAAAAGTTTGTTGGTGGGGTTAGGAGGTCGGTCGTCGGGAGGGGAAGTGAGAAGATCAGACAGAATATAAAAACCTTTTTTACCGATCTAGCCCGGCTCTAACCCTTGGGAAGATCGGAAAAATCCTCAATTGAACCGAAATTAGCTTAATCAAAAAATGTGCTATAATCAGAATGTAAGCACAAGGGGCCGTAACGGTTTCGACAGGTTAGCGAAAGCTCCCCCGTGATACAGGTCGAGAGTGAGTCTCCTCTCGTAAATCAAAGGCTCAAACAAAAAGTAAATGCGAACAACATCGTTCCTTTCGCTCGTAAAGCCGCTCCTGTAGCTGCCTAATAGTCTCTAATCGACTCGAGCATTCATAGTTTGACTCCGTTAAGGACTATGGATAAACCCCCAACGGATGCCACGTTTAACTTTCTCTAGTTAGTTAACCGTCTAAGCTTTAACTAGAGCATCCCACTGTCCGGGATAAGTGACAGTCCCCGTTTCGAGGGTAATCGAGACTAAACCTGTGAATGAACGGACAGTCAATACCTAATTTGGACAGCAGTTCGACTCTGCTCGGCTCCATTGATTACTTGAATGAGAAACCTTCTCTCCCGCATGGACGGGGTACAAACACCGATTATTCCCGTGGTCGGTCAATTAATTAAAGCGAACCCTGGCACTATTTCCCTAGGTCAAGGAGTTGTTTCCTATGATCCACCCCGGGAAGCGATCAAATCTCTATCTTTATTCTTAGCTAATCCCAAAAATCATCAATATCAATCTGTGGCGGGAATTCCCCCCTTATTAGCAGTAATTCGGCAAAAACTAGCCGAAGATAATCGGGTAGAAATCAGCGATAAACAGGCAATTTTTGTGACGGCGGGCAGTAATATGGCTTTTATGAATGCCATTTTAGCCATTACTTCTCCGGGGGATGAAATTATTCTCAACACTCCCTTTTATTTCAATCATGAAATGGCCATAAAAATGGCTAATTGTCAAGTGATTTTGGTCGCCACAGACAAAAATTATCAATTGCGTCCAGCCGCCATTGAAGAGTCAATCACAGAAAAAACTAAGGCAGTGGTGACGATTTCTCCTAATAACCCCACGGGAGTAGTTTATCCAGAAAATACCCTCAGAGAAGTCAATCGAATTTGTCAAAAAAAGGGCATCTATCACATTCACGATGAGGCTTACGAGTATTTTACCTATAACCATGCCCAGCACTTTTCCCCGGCGGCAATTGTTGGTAGTGAATCCTGGACTATTTCCCTGTTTAGTCTCTCAAAAGCCTACGGTTTTGCCAGTTGGCGCATTGGTTATATGGTAGTACCAGAAGATTTATCTGAGGCGATTAATAAGATTCAGGATACTATTTTAATCTGTCCGCCGGTGGTTTCGCAATACGCAGCCCTAGGGGCGTTGCAGGTGGGTAAAAGCTATCCTTTAGAACAGTTAAAAACCATCAGTCAAGTTAGAGAAATTTGCCTGAATGCTCTAGAATCAATCGGCGATATCTGTGATGTTGCCACTGCGGAAGGTGCTTTTTATTTCTTCCTGAAAATTCCCACAGACAAGAATGATTTTCAGTTAGTTAAAAGCTTAATTGAGCAGCATCGGGTGGCGGTGTTACCCGGTTCAACTTTTGGGATAACAGAAGGCTGTTATTTGCGTCTTGCCTACGGTGCTTTATCTCCAGAAACGGCTTTAGCGGCAGTAGAAAGATTGGTAAAGGGACTGCGTTATTTTAGTCAGTGATTTTCAAGAATAAATACTGGCTTTCTTTCTTGGTTTTTACTTTACTACAGCCTTTGGGCTATTCTTAGTTTAGCCGAACGAGAACGGGGATTTTTAGCTTGTTCTTCTCGGCTGGGAATAATCGGCTTTTTCGTGATAATTTTCAACGAATTATCTTCGCGAAAGCCATACTTGATCAGACGGTCTTCTAGACTATGAAAACTGATCATAGCGATAATTCCCCCGGATTTTAGCCAGTGGGGGGCTTGATTTAACAATTGTTGGAGAGAATCTAATTCTTGATTAACAGCGATGCGTAGGGATTGAAAAACCCGCGTTGCCGGATGAATACGTCCATAACGGTAACTAGCGGGGACAGAACTAGCGATGACAGCCGCTAATTCAGTAGTGGTAGTAAAAGGACGTTTTTGGACGATCGATCGAGCAATAGGACGAGATAAACGTTCTTCTCCGTATTGATAAAAAAGATCTGCTAATTCTTTTTCCTGCCAATGGTTAATAATATCAGCTGCCGTCAGGGATTGACAGCGATCCATCCGCATATCTAAGGCTGCCGTGTGGCGAAAACTAAAGCCGCGCTCGCTCTGATCGAATTGGGGAGAACTGACTCCTAAATCGGCGATAATGCCATCAAAACTGCTATTTTGTCCATTATAATCGGCGAAGTTGCCCCACCAGAGGGTTAAACGGCTATCTAGGTAGGGGGCGAGACTAATTTTAGCGGCTTCTAGGGCGCTTTGATCGCGATCGATGGCGGTTACTATTGTTTCGGGATAGGCTTCTAAAAGCAAGCGGCTGTGTCCACCACCGCCTAGGGTAAGATCGAGATAATGCCCCCCGGGTTGAATATTTAAGCCGGCGATTAATTCTTGACTCAAAACGGAAATATGGGGAAAATCTTGATTCATCTGTGCTGATAACTTCCTAAAAATGGCGATTTAACCTAAAAATAACTGATAGGCCCGGTTTTGACTTTCATCCCAATAGCGATAACCGAGAGTATCGAGAAAAGCTTGCCATTGATTCATTTCGTCGGGGGGGACTTGTATGCCGACGACGATGCGCCCGTAATCGGCTCCGTTATTGCGATAATGGAAAACGCTGATATTCCAGTGGGGACTCATGGAGGCGACAAATTTCATTAAAGCCCCCGGTCGTTCGGGAAACTCGAAGCGATAAAATAATTCATGATCGGCTAAATGCGATCGCCCTCCTACCATGTGCCGTAGATGCAATTTAGTCAATTCATCATCGCTGATATCGAGAGTTTTAAAGCCGCAAGCTTCAAAACTCTCGGCTAATTTCTTGGCATCGGTGCGATTTTCGATCTGGGCGCCGACAAAAATATGTGCTTCTTTTTCATCGGCAATGCGATAACTAAATTCGGTTAAATTGCGTTTGCCGACACATTCGCAAAAACGCCGTAAACTGCCGGGTTGTTCGGGAATAGTCACAGCATACAACGCCTCGCGCCGTTCCCCTAATTCTGCCCTTTCCGCCACAAACCGCAGACGATCAAAGTTCATATTCGCCCCACAAGCCACAGCAACGAGGGTTTTATCCTCAATTCCTTCTCTTTCTACATAAGCTTTCGCTCCTGCTACCGCTAACGCCCCCGCAGGTTCTAAAATCGAGCGTGTATCTTGAAAAACATCCTTAATCGCCGCACAGATATCATCCGTATCCACCAGGATAATCTCGTCCACATACTGCTGACAGAGACGAAAAGTCTCCTCTCCCACCTCGCGCACCGCCACCCCGTCGGCAAATAATCCCACTTGGGACAAACGCAGCCGATAACCGGCTTTTAGGGATTGATTCATCGCGTCTGAGTCCACAGGTTCCACCCCGATAATTTTAATTTCTGGGCGTAAACGCTTGACATAGGCTGCAATACCTGATATTAGCCCACCGCCACCAATAGCGACGAAAATCGCCTCGATCGGTTGCTGATATTGTCGTAAAATTTCCATACCGATCGTACCCTGGCCGGCGATTACCTCCGGATCATCGAAGGGATGGATAAAAGTTAAGCCTTTTTCCTGTTCTAACTGCCGCGCGTAGGTGTAGGCATCATCGTAGGTGTCACCGTGCAGGACGACAATCCCGCCCCGGGCTTTTACCGCGTCGATTTTGACTTGCGGAGTGGTGACAGGCATAACGATAATCGCTTGGGTTCCCAATTGCCGCGCCCCCAAAGCGACTCCCTGGGCATGATTTCCCGCCGAAGCAGCAATTACACCTTTTTGTAACAAATCCCTTGACAAATGCGCCATTTTGTTATATGCGCCGCGCAGTTTAAAAGAGAAAACCGACTGCATATCCTCGCGCTTGAGTAAAAGCTGATTGTGCAAGCGTTGGGAGAGATTGGGGGCAAGTTCCAAGGGGGTTTCTTGGGCGACATCGTAAACGCGTGCGGTGAGGATTTGAACTAGGTAATCGCAGTACATTATTCTTTTTTGGCGGTGAGGATTCGCAAGTCAGGCTAGGATCCAGAATAGATCATCGTCAGTCCGGTTAGCAATTAAAGAGCCGTCTGCTTTTTAGCCGTCAGCTTTTTGCTCTGTGTTCCCTACTTCCCACTTCCCACTGATGTAACCTCTCAATAACTGCTGGAAGCTGTCGCGAACAAAAATCAAGGTCGTGTAGGGGTTGCTATGAGGGAGAAAATCTGGTTTAACACAGATAGGAGGATTGCCACAGAGAGCCAAAGGAAAATTGAGAAAGCCCTCCGCCAAGAAGTAGATAGCTGACAAAACCTCGTGAGGAGCCTGACTGAGCAACTCCAACAACAACAAGCCATCATTGACCAACTCTCTCAACAGCTAAAAAAGCAGCAAGAACGAACCACCCAACTGGAAGCCCAACTCAGAGAACAGAAAAAGCTCAAAGGCCGACCGAAGATAAGAGCCAGCCAACTCAACGAAAAAACCCCGGCGTTGCTTAATCAAGGTATGAATGCTAATTTTGCATATATAGCGGTTCTCGCATATGTGCGGCACACTTAAACCTTTGCTGATTAAGCTGCTCAGGATCGGCAATGTACCTCTTGTGAATCAGAAACGCTATATCAAAAAGTCAGTTTGAGCCTGAGTTTTAAAAAATGTAGATGCAATGATTCATACCCAAAGTCAGCAACGCCGAGCATCTTTCAATTTGACAACGCCTAAACCCACAGTTGCAATCAATCTGCATGGTGCGTTCCCCAAAATCGATCGCTGGAGCAGTAGGAGCCACATTAGGGAACACACCCTACAACGATGGCTAACGGTGAAGTGCAGCGGCGGTAGATGAACTCAAACTCAGCACCAGCAGCTTTCGCCCGTCCGCTGCCACGCAGTGTTAGCTGACGGTTCAAGGGAATAACTCAAAGTAATCGCAGTGACTTGGACGAATGATCGAAAAATCTCGACGCTCGAGCGTATAAACGCGAGTAATAGCGAGCCTTTCAGCTATGGCAACGATCGCTGCATCCGTAAAGTCAAGCTGATTGTCAGCATATTGTTCCAAGATCTCATGCACTCGTACCAAGTCTTCTGGGATTACAGGTTCAACTTGAACCGTATCAGGTGTCATACTGGATACAAAACGGCGCATTGCTTGGTGTCCCAATCTTGATGCAATCAGATAGCAGCTCTCAGGCAAGACAACGACAGGTAGAACCAATGGCTCATTCACGCTTTGAGCAATAGCCAACACCCGTTGATGATTGCGATCTCCCTGATCAGTTAAAGCAAACAAAAAACTGGTGTCGAGGATTGCTGTCATACTGAATTGCTTGGTTTAAGATTCCAGCCATACACCGGATCAATCTCATTGCCTAGAATCTCTTCATCACGTTCTGAAATATCCTGTTGACCAGAGTTGCCTAAACCTGCAACTGCAAGCAGAAAACTAGAAGAGTGAGTGGTCAGTTCTCTTTGATGGGCTGCTTTATAGTGAAGATAGTCAAGAAAATTAGACAGTTCCACTAAGGCCTCATCAGGGAGAGCCTTGACTGCTTCAAGTAGCGATTGCCGTTCTATAATGCTTCTATCCATTGCTAAATCTTAGATTAAGACTTTCCCTATTTTACTCCTCAACTCAACAAACAGGCTCACTTGCTGGGTATCACAGCAGGTAACACCTGAATACAGTCCGCACAAATTGGAATGAAGTCAAAGATCACAGTTGGATTTTTTCTGTCAACCCAACCGACAAGATCAGCGTACTGCTACGCAGTGCCTTCGGGATTGCACTTAAACCCACAGCTTCAATAAATGTGCATGGTGCGTTCCCCAAAATCTATTGGTGGAGCGATCGCACTTGCATTAGGGAACGCACCCTACAAGATTGCGAGCGTACTGACTGAGTGATGAACGCGAAAGCAGGGAAAATTGCCAATCCTGAGATTTAGTTTTTTAGCCCCTCACAACTTTACTTAGTTTGCTTAGTGTTATCTGTCCACAAGTTCCATCAGGAGACAATCCATATTTGTTTTGGAACTCTTCAATTGCTTTTGTTAATTCTCTATCAAATTCTTCATTTTCAGTATTTCCTTGATATAGGGATGCTTTGGCAAGCATTTTTTTTAAATCAGATACTCTTAAACTCCGTTGTGTTAGCTGAAACACTGTATTCATTTTTTGAGTTGCTAACTTTTTATCTTCTGGCAAACTATTTAACCATTCTAAATACTTTCTATTTTGATCATCTCTTGTTTTTCTGTGCTCTTCGGTTATTGAGTCTTCCAGTAAATCAACTAGACTCAGTTTATCTCTGATAAGTTCTTGAAGTTTATCTCCCACTTCATTGACTATCTGTTCTTTTTGCTGTTGGAGTTTTAATTCAATATCTCCAACTTTCTTTAAATTGATCGATATAGGAAATAGAAGCGGCGGCAAAAGAGCCAAAAAACCAAAATATAGACTGTTTTCTTATCTCATCTTCGGCTCTTCGTTACTTGGTATGGTTCGATAGGGGAGCATAAATCGACTAAATCCTTATCTGGCAAGAGACTTAATTGATTAGTTCGCTCTAGACAAAAATAATTGACAAAAATCGCTAAATGCCTTTCTATACAAGGGTTACATCCTCTATAACCCCCGTTCATTGCATAACATAAACCGAAGAGCCTCATCTTCTTTGCAGAAGAAAAATGTATGAATAGCCATTGTAAACGAAAAAAATGCAAATAAATATCCTATTAGTTCTAGTTTGCTAATATTTTTTGGTTCTTCTGATTAGTTCGCTCTAGATCAAAAACAATTGACAAAAATCGCTAAATGCCTTTCTATATAAGGGTTACATCCCTTATAACCCCCGTCCATTGCATAACACAAACCGAAGAGCCTATTTTTTTTACTATTGGAATTTTTAGTCATTACATAATTTCCTCAATTATTTTGATCTTAATCAGAAACAGACTTGTTTAGATACTCCTAATCGCTTACTCTCTCCCCTTTTTTCTTTCCGATCTCAAGTAACTTATCGCTCTTCTGGGAGTCTGGCAAAAGTCTTACAGTCTCTAAACCCTAGCTCTCTTATGGGGTAAGCCTTCAAGCTATCGCTAACTAACAGAAACCCGAAATTTGAGTTTTTATTAGAAAAAAAGTTAGCGATCACTTGTCAACCAAGAGTTTCAGAATCTGGATTCGGTTAGGGATTTCCGAAAGTCCCAGAAAAGCGATATATCGTCGTCTTCGCGGTCACACTGGCGATACCTACGGTGCGGTGGTAGAGTGGACAGAGGCTCTATTCTTGGTTTTTTTGACAATAATTAGCTAATTTTTGCCCTCCACGGCCCGTAAACGGGTTAATTTCAGGGTAAATTTTCCCCCACCGGTTTCTCCGAAAGCTCTCACCCGAAAAGAAATTATGATTTTTTCGTGGAAACATCTGAGAAATAGCCATTCATCACTACATACCCTATCATTCTGTAATCATTGGCTCTTAAGTACTCATAGAGTTTACTTGAACTAGGGTTAAGAAGATCAAAGCCGTGCATTTCAATAACAATCAATTTAGGGCGATAAATGCTAAGATTTAATAGACCTCCTGCAAAAGTCTTATTCAGCTACTTGATTATAGCCTAAAGCAAGTTCGTAGTTGTAAATGCCAGCGATTAAATTAAATCTCAGACCAAAACGTCGTCTCCGAT
>VYMG01000408.1_pt1 | contig 9847 bp, 7 predicted proteins | sample 5115261 | NCBI WGS metagenome assembly VYMG01 (sample SAMN12291781, study PRJNA351875) | freshwater metagenome | isolation source: freshwater lake | place: USA: Michigan, Wintergreen Lake | collected 2013-08-08 | reverse complement strand
ACCAATAGGCTTTTTCCATGTCTCACATTTTAGCATATATTTGGTAAATGCGCTAGTATTTAACGGTAAAGCCGTCGTAGAACGACGGGGTTTCAGACCCAAAATTTTCGATGACTTTCTGACTGGGTTAAGGTTTGAGGGAACTTGTTCTCTCTTAATCCGTCACGGGATGGTCAGAAAGAGAAATCCTAAAAATTATCCTAACCACTCAGTCGATTACCCCACGCCATAATACAATTGTTGCTTTGACGAGGAGAATAGCAATTTTGAACGCCAAAAAAACGGGAATTTTCTTGACAATTGCCCTAAGTTGTGCTTTAGCGGGGAAAGTAGCGATCGCTAATACTTCCCCTTTGGAGGGGACTCGATGGAAACTAAGGGGTTGGACAGCCGGAAGTTTGGTCAAAGAAACGGAAATTACTGCCGCTTTCCAGAAAAATATCCTCAGTGGTTCGGCCGGATGCAACCAGTATAATACCGGCTATCAAGTCAATAATGGCACGTTCCAGATCAAACAAGCGATCGCTACTACCAAAAAAGCTTGTCCGGAACCGCAGATGAAACAAGAAAATCAATATCTCGCTGCCTTGCAAGGAGTGGAACAATTCCAAGTGACAGCTAAAGGCGATTTACAATTATTTTATCGTACTCCCGAAGGTTTAGGAATCCTCACTTTTACCCCCGCACCGACCACCACGCGCACGGAAAAGACAATTTATATCAATTCTAGGAAACAACCCTGTAGCCAAGGCCCAACCAAAGACTGTTTACAGATGCGAGAAAAACCAGAGGAAAACTGGAGATTGTTCGCCAATAGTATCGAGGGATTTGATTATAAACCAGGATTTTTATATCAAATTAAAGTTAGCGTTGAAACCGTCTCCAATCCAGCTAATAATCAAAATTCGGAAACATGGAAGCTATTAGAAGTTATTAGCCAAACCCCAGAAAAAGAGACTCCGCGAGCTTGGTTTGATCGACCGTTAACTAATTGGAATAAAGCCAAGGCACCTATCCCCAAATCTCCCGTTAAAACCGTGATCGATAACCAGTGTCGTGAACAGGTTCGTCCGGCAATTACTGCCAATGATCAAGCGCTTAATAAAGCAGGATGGTTACTGTACGGAGCCGTGCAAACCTATGGTAAAACTAGCGTTATTTCGGCCATGAGTGGAGTGGATGGAATGTGCCGACCGATGGGTTATCAAGACTTTGTTTTTGTCGATGGTAAATTCGCTGGCACTCTTTCCCCGCGACCGATGGATTCCCGCGCTGATGGAGCATCTCAGAGAATTGTTTTACAAAATAGCGATCGAATTATTGTGGTTTTTAATCGCTATAAAGACACGGATCCTCTCTGTTGTCCTTCCCAATTAAGTCGCGTTATTTATCAAATCGAAACAGTCAGCGGAGTGCCAGTTGTTGTTCCCAAAGAAGTGGAAACAGAAGCGGTGAGAAACTAATTCAGTTATCAGTTATCGGTTATCGGTTATCAGTTATCAGTTATCGGTTATCAGTGAGATAGGGAGATAGGGAGATAGGGAGATAGGGAGATAGGGAGATAGGGAGATAGGGAGATAGGGAGATAGGGAAAAAAAGACTGGGAGTTAATAGCTTCCTTTTTTATTATATCTCCCGCAAAAGTGAGTTTTTAATCGCATTTTCCAGAAAAAGATCGCTTTTCTACTGCTAGGAAATAATCTATTTCTTTCTGCTTCTCCTGACTCGGAGAATACTGGTTCGGAGACTCCTCACTTAACGGAAGATTTTTGATTTATGCAGCAGGTTTAGTGATTAGGCACTGATACTAGATAAGTAGTTATAGAATTCTAATAACTCCTCATTAGTTAGCAGTAAACGGGACTTTTTGCCATAGGTAGAAATCAGGTATTCCCGACCTTTTTCTGTAGTCCAAGCTAATCGTTTCATCTCCACATCAATTTTAGTTTTAAGAACTGAATAATCGATTTCTTCGGGAATAACAACAACTGGTTCTGGTTCTGGGGGTTCTTCTTCAGTTAAACTCGCTTCTTCTGGCAATTCTGATAATAAGGAGTAATTATCGGTTTCCATTTCTAATAATAAAGGCTCTGGTTCTGGTAAAGGAATATCCTTAACTGGGGGTAATTCCGGTTCAATTTTAGCTGGGGGAATATCCTTAACTGGGGGTAATTCCGGTTCAATTTTAGCTGGGGGAATATCCTTAACTTGGGGTAATTCCGGCTCAATTTTAGCTTCAGGACGAGGTATTTCAGTGACTTTAGCCGTTTTGGTCGATTTTTTGGCACTAGCGACGGGTTTAGGTAAATCTTCTGGTAGAGAAATATTATTGGGGCTGATTTTTTCCACAAGCTGGAGATCGGGGGTGCTTTCAGCCTCTAAAAGCAGTAAAGCCCGTTCTCTGGCTCTATCTTCGGCGATTTCCACCGTATCTGCCGCAGCTAAACCTGTAACGACCGTTTTTCCCTCAATTTCGACGATCGCTTTCACAATATACTTGCCGTGATCGATTTGAACTAACTCACTAATCAGGGCAACTTGGGGGTAACGTTGGCGTAACTTTTGCAGCATGGTGACTTTTTCGAGTTCTTTTGTACTTATATTAGAATACTCTATCGCAATTATGGAAAAATGTAGCAAGTTCTTGCTAAGATTAAAGGTTAGATAAAATTTTCAGTTCTAGGATTAGCCTTGCCCACAGTAACAAGATTCTACTAGGCTGAAGCTTCTGCCAGAAAGACTAGCGATCGCCGAAAAGTTTACCGGTGTTCGCTATTGGCTTATACTAACGAAGGCTTCGATAATTCTCTTCGGTAGGTTCGGGTGTTCGATGCTTGGTCAGTTTACCTTCACTGTCACCACCGGCGATCGCAATTAGCCCGATAGAGATAATCTCTGGAGTCAATGGTTTAAATCAATCTTCTCATTATTAAGTATTTAAACTTAATTATTCACGATTCCGTCAGTGTCTTGTAAGTAAGGATTATTGTTAGATGGACTTCTCGATCGCCACACTCCTCTCTCATCTTAGTGATGATAAATTAGCTACGGGTAAAATTCTCGAAAAAAAACTAGGCTGCGAAGACGATCCCGAAAGCTGCGAAAAATTGCAAGTGATTCTCGATGCTTTAGAACGTCTGGGAATGGTTGTCAAAGAACGCGGGCGCTATCGTCGTGTGATCGAGGAAAATATCGTAGAAGCAAAGCTGCGCTGTTCCAGTAAAGAATTTTGCTTTGCTATCCAAGATAGCGAAGATGCTGATGACATCTACGTCTCGAAAAATCATTTAAGTAACGCTTGGAATGGCGATCGAGTTTTAGTCAAAATCATCCGCGAGGGGACCCGTCGTCGTTCCCCAGAGGGAGAGGTGAGATTAATTCTCGAACGAGCTAATCCTTCGCTTCTAGCGCAAGTAAAACAGGAAAATGAGCAGTTTGTGGCGGTTCCCCTGGATGATCGCCTGAAATTTACCCTTAATCTCCTCGAAAATGGTCAAAACCTCCAAGAAAACATCGATCACCTCGTTCATGTTTCCGTCCTCCGTTATCCCCTAGGGGAAATGCCTCCCATCGGTAAAGTTACTCGCGTTCTCGGTTCCACGGCCGAGGCCGCTGCCGACACGGATATCGTCTCCTGTAAACACGATCTACCCCATAATTTTCCGCCGGAAGCCCTTGAAATTGCCGATAATTTAGCGGATTTCTTCGATAGTGGCGAAAAAGAACAACTGCGAGATTTAACCCCACTCTTCACCTTTACCATCGAAGATGACAACCCCCTGGATTATCCCCCGATCATTGAAAATGCCTTTTCTTTAGAGAAAATCAACCAAAATCGCTGGCGAGTCGCCATTCATATCAGCGATGTGGCCCGTTACATTGAACGGGGGGGATTATTGGATAAAGTTGCCAAAAAACGGGGAACTGCCGTCTATTTAGGCGAAAAAGTGCTGCCATTAGTTCCAGCTGCCGTTACCAGTCGTTGTTCCCTGTCACCGCAAGAACAGCGCCCCGCTATTTCTATCCTCGTCACCCTCGATGACAAGGGGGAGCTAGTGGAGTACGAAATCACCCGCAGCCTCATCCAAGTGGATCAACATTTTACCTATCAACAGGTGCGCGATCTGCTCAGTGAAGAAGATAGCGAAGCTGCCCCCACCGATACCGTTGAAACCCTGAAAGATTTATTTTTTAGCGTTTGCCCCACCCTAAAATCCCAACGTCTGCAGCGGGGTAGTTTTGATATTCAATTAGACAAAATCTCTCCCTACAAAGACGAAGGACGGGGGGGGACTGTTCTCGCTTCTAATAATTTACCGGCCCGTTCTTTACTGACAGAAGTGGCAATTTTAGCCGGCAAAGTCGTCGCTGAACATTTGCAAGCTTTACACTTACCCTGTATCTACTGTGGACAATCGGAACCGGATTGGGATGAATTGGAGGATTTACTCAAATTAGCCAATAATTTAGGGGCAGAATTAAATTTAACTGCCGAGGAGGAGATTAAACCCAATGACTATCAAAATCTCACCCGCATTTTTTCCGCTTCCACATCGGTGAAAGTCCTCAATTATCTCCTGCAAGAAACTCTCAAATTAGTTAGATATAGCAGCCATCCTTTACCCCATTTTGGTTTGGCCTATCCTGGCAATTATACCCACTGTCTATCACCCCTGCAAAGATATGCCGATCTTTGGGTACAACGGGTGTTAAAAATCCTATTAACAGAGGGGAAAGATCGCCGCAGCAAAATCGTCAAAGTCGGGGTTAATTTGGGCAGTAATAGCTGTCATGGACAGATTCATTGGAATATTCTACCAAGTCAAATTCAGGAGGAGTTAGAAGAAGAAAGTCACCTGATTATTTCCCATCTCAATGATCGCTCAAAAATTGCTGAAGATGCGGAACAAGACCTAGAAGGATTGAAAAAAGCCGAGAAAATGAAAGAAAGAATGGGTCAAGTTTTTCGCGGCTTAATTACCGGTGTACAATCCTATGGTTTCTTCGTGGAAATTTCCGATTTATTAGTGGAAGGGTTGGTTCATGTTTCTTCTCTCAAGGATGATTGGTATGAATATCGCGCTCGTCATAGCTGTTTGGTAGGACGGAAAAATCGCGTTGCCTATCGTCTCGGTGATGAGGTAGAAGTGGAAGTAAAAGATGTAGACTATTATCGTCAGCAAATCGATCTAGTTACGGTTAGCGGTGGCAGTTCAGCAAGTTATGACGACTTAGAAGAAGATTAATTATGAATCAACCAACCACCGAAAAAATCGGGAAAACCCGCTTTATTCTGCCCTTTTTATGCGGTATTTTTCTCTTTTTAACTGGCTGTGTCCGTTACGATGTGGGCATTAATTTTCCCCACCAACACCACGGGGAAATTATTCAACATATCACCCTCGGACAACGCTTAACCAGTCTCAGTCAAACCGAAGCCACTAAATGGTTAAATAGTATCGAACAGAGGGCAAAATTACTTAAGGGGAAAACCGCTCATATTTCCGAACGAGAAATAATTGTGACTATTCCCTTTAGTAATGGTCAGGAATTAGAGGAAAAATTCAATCAATTTTTTGACCCTAGTTCTTCCTTTAAAATAAAAAATTCCGCCGATACTGATGATCTTAAGTTATTGCAACTAGATTCAAAACTGGCAGTTACAGAACAAGATTGCTTCTTTTTGACACAGAAAAACTTAAAATTAACCGTTGATCTGCGGGCTTTAGGTGTACTTTCTGAACAGGGAAATATTATCGTTAGTCCCGGTTCTTTAGTCGCTATCGACTTCGCTTTAAATGCTCCCTTAGCTGGTCAAAATATTGAAGATGACTCAGGATTAAATCCCCCGGTAGAACAAGTTGATGATCAGTTAATTTGGCATTTAAAACCGGGAGAAATTAACACCATTGCGGCAGCTTTTTGGGTTCCTAACTATTTAGGTATCGGCACAATAGTTATTGTTTTAATAACAGGTTTTGCCTATTACTTGAAATATAGACGCTTGCCCGGTGTATCCCCATCGACTTAAATTGAGAGGGCAAGTAAGTAGTTAGGTGTTAAAAACTGTCAGACACCCCCCTTATCAAGGGGGGATCGAACCCAAAATTTATCTTCAATTTAATTATAACCAGCTACTTATTGCCCAAAATTTAATGATCAATGAGAGAAAAATTGGCCAACTTATGAAACTGATCTAAAAATTGGCCAGCAATAGGGAAAATCTTGGCTAGGATCAAATTATAGTCACAATTGAGACTAGACGGGTTTCCTTTTTTTACTTTATTACTGGCAATTACAGTTATGGTTAGCAATATTCCCTTTTCTATCCCCGAACATAGCCTCGATCGAGATTGTACCACCCTCTCCCGTCACGTCCTGCAACAATTACAAAGTTTTTCCCCCGACGCGCAGGATTTAAGCGCAATTATGAGTCGAATTGCCCTAGCGGGGAAATTAATTGCCCGTCGTCTCAGTAAAGCGGGATTAATGGCGGATGTACTAGGTTTTACTGGAGAAACAAACGTCCAAGGGGAATCAGTCAAGAAAATGGACGTTTTTGCCAATGAGGTATTTATCTCGGTTTTTAAGCAAAGTGGTTTAGTTTGCCGTCTTGCTTCCGAGGAAATGGATAAACCCTATTATATTCCAGAAAACTGCCCCATCGGTCGCTATACCCTACTCTACGACCCGATCGATGGTTCTTCCAATGTGGATATTAATCTTAATGTCGGTTCGATTTTTGCCATCCGGCAACAGGAAGACAATGATTTAGACGGAGAGGCGCGGGATTTACTGCAAAATGGTCGTAAACAAATAGCCGCCGGTTATATTCTCTACGGTCCTTCGACTATTTTAGTTTACTCGATCGGTCGCGGTGTTCATGCCTTTGTCCTTGACCCCAGTTTAGGGGAATTTATCCTCGCCCAAGAGAATATTATTATCCCTGATCATGGGCCGATTTATAGTACCAATGAAGGCAATTTTTGGCAGTGGGATGAGGCAATTCGCGACTATACCCGTTATGTCCACCGTCATGATGGTTACACGGCCCGTTACAGTGGGGCATTAGTGGGAGATATCCATCGAATTTTAATGCAGGGTGGTGTTTTTCTCTATCCGGGTACTGTTAAAAATCCCCAGGGAAAATTGCGCTTAATTTATGAAACTGCCCCCCTTGCTTTTTTAATTGAACAGGCAGGAGGTAAAGCTAGTGATGGGGTGACAAATCTTTTAGATATCGTTCCCGATAAATTACACACCCGCACACCTTTAGTGATCGGTAGTGTCGAAGATGTTAAATTGGTGGAGTCTTTTATCGCCGATCGACGTCATCGCGATGGAGTTTAACTTATAGTTTTATTTAGCGATTAGGAAGCCAGAACTTTTCACTATTTCCTAACTGTTTTACGGTTTTATATCTAGTCTATCAGCAGTCAGCATATCCCTCGCCACTCTCACCGATATGGAAATTCAACAGGTCATCTTAAATAACATCGGGCTATTTGAAAAGCTGGAAATTTCCTTGGCGCCTACAGAGGAAAACCCAAGCAACATTACTGTTTTTGTTGGTAATAACGGGGCTGGTAAAACTGCTATACTAAAAGCATTAGCAACTTCTCTTAGTTGGTTTACTGCTCGTTTACTTACAGAAAAAGGGAGTGGTAACCCTATTTCTGAAGATGCCATATTTAATACTGCTAATGCTGGCAGCATTGAAATCGAAGTCTTGGATTCCTCCAAATCATTAAACAATCCTGATCAAAGCGAGATTGACCCTTATTTCAGATGGATTCTTGCAAAAAGTAGAAAAGGACGTAAAGCCCAATATAATAGCAACCTTAATGACTGTACGCGCTTGGCCAATCGTTATCGTGATGCCCTCACCCATGATGACAAAACTAGCCTACCCCTAATTGCGTTTTATCCTGTCGAGCGTGTCGTACTCGATATTCCACTAAAAATTAGGACTAAGCATACCTTTTTGCAATTGGACGGTTATGATAACTCCTTAAGTCAGGGCGTTGACTTTCGCCGCTTTTTTGAATGGTTCCGAGAACGGGAAGATACCGAAAATGAATCAGGAGTTCCTGAAGACGTTCTCAACCAACTAAGACCAATAATGGCTGAAACCAATCAAGACTTATGGCGATGGTTAAATGAACGCAATGCCTCAGCTAAAGATCGGCAATTAACAGCAGTTCGCACCGCCATTGGCCGATTGATGCCCCATATGGATAACCTTAGAGTCCGTCGTAGGCCTCGTCTCTACATGGCAGTGGACAAAAATGGTGAAACCCTCAACGTCGCCCAACTTTCACAAGGCGAAAAATCCCTAATGGCTCTTGTTGGTGATATTGCCCGCCGTCTAGCCATGCTGAACCCTGCCTTAGAAAATCCTTTAGCAGGTGATGGTATCGTTTTGATTGATGAAGTCGATTTGCATCTACATCCCTCTTGGCAACGTCGCCTCTGCGAGCGCCTGACCGAAACTTTCCCAAATTGTCAGTTTGTGCTGACAACCCATTCACCTCTAGTGATCAGTGATTGTAAAAATGTTTTGATCTACACTTTAGCTAATGGCGAATTGCGACAGTTACCATCTCAATATGGGCAAGATGCTAATACTGTCTTATTAGATGTCATGAATACCAGCATTCGTAATGAGAAAATTGATACTGAATTGAACGATCTGCTAGATGCCATACAAGATTCAAAGCTAACCGAGGCTCAACAATTGCTGGCAGAATTAAGTGAGGAACTACCTGTCAATCATCTCGAATTGGTCCAAGCCAAACTACTACTCCGTAAACAAGAATTGCGTCATGGGAACCATTAGTAAAGGGGCTGAACCTTATGCGAACCATTAGTAAAGGGGCTGAACCTTGTTGTTTAACAGCTTGGAAGAGGAAGAACTCTCATGGGGCATACGATGATTTAGATAAAACAGAAGAAGGTAAAGTCGTTCGGGCAAAGATTCGAGACTATGCTCTTAATGAGCCGTTTTATCTTTGTGCCTATTGCTGCCAGCAAATCAAAGAAATTAATGCTTGCCATAATGAGCATTTAGAAGCTCAAAAGCTAAATCCTAAACGTACGCTCGACTTTTCAAATATTGTTGCTAGTTGTAATACCCCCAATCAATGCGGTGATGCACATAAATCTCAACACCTACCCCTAACTCCCCTGATGACAGAATGTGAAACAGAACTGCGATTCAAAATTAGTGGTCGGGTAGAAGGATTGAGCGATCGGGCAGGTGTCACGATTCGAGTTTTAAATTTGGGTGACCATGAGACAAATAACCGTGCTCTGATCGAAAAACGGAAGCAGTTGTCTAATACTTTATTATGGGAAAATGGTATAAATCCAGATGACGGCTTAGAGGATGATGAAATATTAAATATATTAATCAGTGACCTATCACAACCTCAGCAAGATCATATGGAACCTTTCACTCCAGTAGTAATTAATATCTTGAGAAGTTGGCTCCAGGCTTAAGAGCAACCCTCTTGATAAATCTGGCTCTTCGTTACTTGGTATGGTTCGATAGGGGGGCATAAATCGACAAGATCTTTATCTGGCAAGAGACTTAATTGATTAGTTCGCTCTAGATCGAAAATAATTGACAAAAATCGCTAAATGCCTTTCTATATAAGGGTTACATCGCTTATAAACCCCGTCCATTGCATAACACAAACCGAAGAGCCAGAATTTATTGGGGCTGTCAAGCATTGACATCCTCGCCGCCCTAAAAGTGCGGCGATTCCTAAACCTCACGATTTAAGTTTCTGCTTCAACCACCGTTGCATACCACGGTTAAAAAACCATGTACTGTCTTACACAA
>VYMG01000628.1_pt1 | contig 9862 bp, 11 predicted proteins | sample 5115261 | NCBI WGS metagenome assembly VYMG01 (sample SAMN12291781, study PRJNA351875) | freshwater metagenome | isolation source: freshwater lake | place: USA: Michigan, Wintergreen Lake | collected 2013-08-08 | reverse complement strand
ATGATTTCCTGACCTAAGATCACATTTTATTCTTTTTTCAACTTCAATCTAAGAATCGAGAAAAAAGCAAAACCCTCCATTATACCATAAAAAAATTATGCAAGAGGTCTACTGATCACTGATTACTGATCACTGATCACTGATCACTGATAATGGCAGAAGTTTGGGATTAAGTGAATTTGCTATAATTCCCCTTGACAATCAATATTTTATAGTAGCATTTGCTTTGAAAATCCCTTTTTTGCCTTTAAAACAGACTGAAAGTCTATCTAAACTCGCTTTGATTGCTATACTCGCTTTTGATGCTTCTGTTTCCCTCGCAGGACAATTTCCCGATGGCAGAGTATTTTTTGAGAGTTCTCCCACTCTGGTTAATTTCTCCGCTACTTTCCAATCCGTGCGTGCTTGGGGAGCAAAATACTATCTTACCATCGCTCTGCCGCCGTCCCTCGGGGCGCCCTTGGGCAAAGTAACCCTACAACAGCAGCCTAATATTCAAACTATTGCTTTTCTTGTTGATCAAACCTTTGCTTTTCTTGGCGATCACAATCAGCGCGGCGAAAAATTAACCCTAAAATCCACTACTTTTGACCCCAATACTCAGACGATCACGGTCATTTTTGACCCTCCTGTCCCCCCCGGTAATACCGTTTCTATCGGTCTGAAACCAGTACGAAATCCCGATTATGGTGGTGTCTATCAGTTTGGAATTACTGCTTATCCCCCCGGGGAGAATTCCCCTGGATTAGATATAGGTGTCGGACGTTTAGCAATTTATGAGGCTGGCGATCGCTGGTAGGCTGTTCCGCGTCTAAAAACAGTGAGCAGTAAACAGTAATCAGTGAGCAGTAAGGGACTTGCGTAGGAATAATATCCCAGCTTTGAAAATCGCTCTGTAGAAGAACCAGACCAGCCAGATGGTACATTATCAAAGCGCAAGTCCCTAAACACTAAACGGTTATCATTGAGAGGTAATATTCATTTAAATGAGGTTTTCTGGTTATGACATTAGCAACACCTATTTATTGTGGGGGGGGGGGAGATAACAATTGCTTATCCAAGATAGCGATCACATCCTCTGTTTTAGCTGTTAGTACCTTCGTGATTGTACCTGTTAACGCTTCTAACGTCACCTTGAACTTTAATACCTTACCAAGTTCACAAGGATGGACGTATTTGGTAGATGGTAATACAGCAACGGAGACAAATGTATTTTCTATCAGTAACGGTGTCCTCACTCAAAATACATTAGGATCAGGTGATGGTGTTAACGGCTATACGTTAGCGAATGTCGTTGACACGACTCAGCCTTTTACCTTATCTTGGCGATCACGAGTGCTTCAAGATGAATTTATACTAAATCCTCAAAATTTCTTTGGTTTCGGATTAACCATCAATAGTTCATCACAACGTTTTACGGTTGGGTTTGGGACTGACGCAATCGGCATTTCAGCATTTCAAATACTGCCAGGATCATTTGACAATACCGTGTTTCATAATTATCGCTTGGAAGGTTCATTTAACAGCGGAAATGCTCAATTATACATTGACGACCTGCCGATTGCCACTTTAGCGCTTTTGAGTGGAGTTACCCCAAATGCTTCCGACGGACTTTTCTTTGGCGATGCAACGGGTTACACTAATGCACTAGCGGAGATAAGCAGTTATAGTTTTATACAGGGTTCTAGGGTTACTGAGTTTAGGAGTATTAGGAATAGGTGCAGCCTTAAACCGAAAACTGTAACCCCTAAATTATCATCGGCAAAAGTTCCCTGACTTCGTTGTCCATTTGAAGTCAGGGATTAAGCGTTTGCTTGACATAAATGTATATCTCGACAACCCCAGAGTCTTATGATTTCCACCCTAACCCTTGAAGAAATCAAAACCCTAGTCTATCAACTTCCCCTCTCAGAACAAATTTCTCTCTTAGAAGACCTCGAAGACAAGCTAGAAACCCTCACCCTCATGAAACTAGCAGAAACAGGCTTTCCAGAATGGAACGACCCAGAGGAAGATATTTACAATGTCCAACCCTAAAGCTGCCGAAATTTGGTTAGTTCGCTTTCCCTTCAGCGACCTTAGCACCACAAAACTCAGACCCGCGCTAGTTTTAGCTGTACATCGAGAAGAACAAATCATCCTGGGAATCTTCTCCAAAATCCCCCCTGGAGAGTGGTGGGAAACTTGGATACTGGTTAGGGAAGGACATCCCAACTTCTCACAAACAGGCTTAAAAAAGACCTCTGTAATCAGAACTGACAAGATGCCCTCAAAAAATCCTTAAATATTCCCTAGCATTGATTTTATCCAATGATTAACTTTCCTAAAGCGATCCCAAAGACTTCCTTAAATTTCCCCTGAGCAATCCAGAAAGCTTCATTACTATACTACTATACAACTAAACAATCACTCAAATCTAATTCTCCGGAGGCTTTTCAATCATGACATTAGTAAAACTGATTGATTTCGCAGGGGGAGGTAATAAAAACTTATTAGGGGTTGCGATCGCTTCCTCTGTTTTAGCTGTTAGTACCTTCGTGATTGTACCTGTTCAAGCAGCTATTATTAATATTAATTCTGTAAGTAATGATACAGGTAATCCAATTGTTCAATTTTTTTCAGCAGGAGATTATCAAGTTGATTACATAGGAGTAGCAGATGGGGGTATGTACGATGCTTGGAATGCTTGGGGGACTGTTCAAGGATGTGATGCTAATGGAGCAAACTGTCAAAATGGATGGGTTAACAATTACTCGATTAGCTCTAGTGAGTTCTCCATTAGTCAAGGAACTGGCACCTATGCTACACCAGCATTAGCACTTGCTAATGGTCAAAATACTGCCTTTACGTTGACGGGAGATAGCAATGTTTATTTATTTATTGGCGATTCTTTTTACAGTTCTAGGGTTACTGAGTTTAGGAGTATTAGGAATAGGTGCAGCCTTAAACCGAAAACTGTAACCCCTAAATTATCATCGGCAAAAGTTCCCTGACTTCGTTGTCCATTTGAAGTTAGGGATTAAGCGTTTGCTTGACCCAAATTCGGAATTGTTTTAATGCCATGGCACTACCTATTTTTTGACTATTTTGTAGCGTTTCTGGAATTTTTTCTATTAGATTAAATTGAGAAAATATTCGGCTTTGGCAAGATTCAACATATTCTGATCCTTGCAAAACATTGATTTCCAGTCTCTCTCCATTATATCGCCACAATTCAGGAACACCCAATCGCTCATAATTATTAAATCGGGTTCGCTTAGTAATATCAATCTCAATTGCTAAATCGGGAGGGGGATCAATAGCCAGATCAAGTCGCTTTTTTCCCCTGACAGCAGCACAATTTCCGATATAAAAAGACTCGTCTGGTTCTATTCCTTGATCCATTTGTTGATTTTTAAAGGTTGTCGATCCGGCGGGTTCATAGTCTAACTCTAATTCATCCAGGAGAACTTTAACCAAATCCCCGATTAAAACTTTGGTATTTTCATGAATAAAAAGAGGAGTCATTGCTTCTAAAGTTCCCTGACTATAAGATAGACGAATTGACCGTCGCTCTCCCAATTCGTCAAGAATTTTTTCATAGTCTTGCCAAGTGAGTGAAGTTAACAACAGGCGATCGCCTGGGGTAACAGTTAGTTGTTTTAATGCTAATAACATCAGAATTTGTCGGCTCAGTTGTTATAATTGGGCAGTTTAGTCAGTATTTAACTTTTTTCTACCTTAGATTATATTATATAGGGTTTGCTGAAAATTACTGGAAGCTTTGCTAGAAAACAGTTTTGGGACTTTTTCAGCCCAAAAAGTGCAATAAACAAACGTTGAGAAATCGATCCGAGGGACTCAAAACCCTGGCACTTTCGCTCTTCGATTTCGAAGGGTTCCGCTTCCAGACCTGCGAGGTCATTCTGTTATTCTGACTTCCCCGACCGACTACCGACTACCGGCCACTGACTCCTAACCCCACCAATAAACTTTTTCAGCAGACCCTATTTAATACTGCACACTTAAAAACTCATATCTGATAACTGTTAACTTACCCACTGATAACTGATCACTGATAACTGATCACTGATAACTGATCACTGATCACTGATCACTGATAACTTCCCACCTCACCCTTGAGATAACCGCCTAACTTTCCCGTCTGAGTTTTAGAAAAATTTAACTTTATTCAATCCATGAACATCTGTTCAGATGTTATACTAAAGTCAGTAAAGAAGTTCAGAGGTAGTAACCATGATCGCTGTCACCACCATGAAATGTGCTTGTGAATCCTGTTTGTGTGTAGTATCGATCGCCGATGCCATCGAAAAAAACGATCAATACTACTGTTGCCAAGCTTGTGCCGATGGTCACGTTAACGAAAAAGGCTGTGGACACAAGGGCTGTGGTTGCGGTTAAATTTAGTTAGGGTTTGCTGAATAAATCTAAAAACCTTTCAGCAAACCCTAGTTATTGGGAAGAAGGGGAAAGTATCGGAATTAATAACCGATCGGGAAAAAACATGGCCATAGAGAAAATAGCACCGGTTTGCGGGGAATCCCATCACCAAGAGGGGAAATTCCAGAACTTGCAGGGATTAGAACTAGAAAAAGCCCAAAAAATGGCCGAATTTTTCAGCCTTTTGGGGGATGCCAACCGCCTAAGAATTCTATCGCTTTTAGCCAAGCGAGAATTATGTGTTTGTGATTTAGCCGACGATTTAGGGATGAGTGAATCGGCCGTATCCCACCAGTTAAGAACCCTAAGAGCCTTAAGATTAGTTAAATACCAAAAACAGGGACGGAGAGTCTTTTATCGTCTTGCCGATCATCATGTTCTTGACCTTTATTACGCGGTCTCGGAACATTTAGAAGAGCCAGCGGACGAGGATTAAAACAGTCCCAAAGCGGGTAAAACAAACTGTAAGAGCAGAGAACCAATCCCCTGCACCATTTGGTCTAATTGAGCGTTGCCACCACCTTGTTCTCGGGGTTTTAGGGCGATTTCCATGCCTTTAATAAAATTCTCTGCCGCTTCGTAACCGGGGGTGTTACCTTGCCGTTCAAAGAGAGTCGAAGCCATTTGAGCGTCCTGGGCCGCTAGAGCATTTTGTCCCAGACGATAGTGAGCCATGGCCCGGGCCAGATAGGCTGGAGCATATTCCGAGTTAATTGTCAAGGCCTTATTAAAATTTTCTATAGCGGCGCTGGTGCGTCCCTGTTTTCCTTCCACCATTCCTAGTCCGTAGAATAGTTCAGGAGTACCGGCACTACTGGGAATTCCCACCGCACCCTGTACATAGGCAGTGTCTAGTTTGGTGTTGTCGAGGTTAGCATTATTGAGATAAGTGCCTCTTAAATCCGCACCCGTCAAGATTGCCCCGGTTAAGTTCGCTCCAGTGAGATTAGCACCAAAAAGAGAGGCGCCGGTTAAATTTGCCCCACTCAGATCCGCCCCACTTAAATTAGCTTGACTAAGATTGGCCCCGACGAGATTGGCCCCATTTAATTTTGCCCCAGCTAGATTCGATTGCACTAACCCCGAACCGCTCAGATCGCATTGGGGACATTTTCGGGTGGATAATAATTGCTGTAGGTGGTTTAAATCTTCCGTCTGACCAACTAGGGACAAGTTAAGGGGAAGACTGAGGACGAGGGTGAGGGCGATCGATTTGTACATAGTTGAAAAATAACTCTATTTATTATTATTGATAATAACCATTCGATCGGGGCTAATCGCTTAACTAGATTCTGCTTGAGAAATCAGCCCTTGTCCACTAAAATAGAAGATTAGAGGCTCTTAACGTCAGAAGAAGCGACAAAATCGAGATTTGTTACCTTTTCAACAGCAAGTTTTTTAGAGGAATTTCCCTATTTCATAATGACTACTCTACACGGTAATTGGCTGATTCGTTCGCAAGATAGTGTTTTTTTTCTTTGGGGTGAACAGTGGCAAGGGAAGGAATTAAGTGAAACGAGAGAAAATCATCCTTTTTGTCTAGAATCTGGGGCATTAGCCCAATTTATCGAGAAATTTTCTCCTCAGCTTGACCGCTATTCTCCAGAATCAATCAAGCTCAGTTTACCTAGTTATTCTCCCCCAAGGAAAAAATATTTTTTACCGCTGCTGTCGGGGCAAATTCTCGAACCCACAGCTAAATCCTTGTCTTGGCAACCATGGCAGGTATCGGGATTAACTTTTTCTGCGGGGATGATAGTGCGGTTATGGGAGAAATTACCCCTAGCTAAGGCCGAATTTATCGGCAATGATCTACGATTTTGGCTGTATTTGCACCGTTGGAGTTTAGATTTATTAGCAAGGGGGAAATTTTTAGCGGGAATAAATCAGGGTCAAAGTTGCTGGTATCCGCTGCTAGATAGTACCATCGATCGCACTCGTTTAGCTAAGTTTATCCAAACCATCCCCCCGGTTTGTCTTGCCTATCAAGAAAATAGCGAACCACAAACAATTATTCTCGATTGCTTAAAAAATATTGTCGATGTTCGTTTGCGACAAAAGATAGATAGTGGTGTTAATATTTCCCCCTCATTGATGGTGAAACCCTGGCTACAATCTTTAAGCGTTGATCATCATGACATTGCTTTAGAAGCCAAGAATTTACAGCGTATAGAAAATGCTTATAATAACTGGGTGTTTCCTATCCAAGAAAGTTTAGTTAATGGCAATAATCGCCAATTAATCGAGAATCAATACCGTGTTTGTTTATCCTTACAACCTCCCAGTCTAGGAACAGTGTGGAAACTAACCTATTATTTACAAGCGTTAGATGATCAAGAATTTCTCATTAGTGCCAAGTTGATTTGGTTAGAGGGCAAAGAAAGTTATCATAGTTATCAAAGAGTTGTCAATAATCCTCAGGAAATTCTCTTAAAAGGATTGGGATTAGCGGCGCGATTGTACGAACCGATTAGAATTAGTTTAGAGCAGAGACACCCGGAGGAATGTTCTCTTGATTCGATCGAAGTTTATCAGTTTATTCGCTCGATCGCTTGGCAATTGCAAGAGCAGGGATTAGGGGTAATTTTACCAACGGGTTTAACTGCTGGTAGTAATGAACAAAGATTAGGAATTAAGATTGCTGCCACTGTCACCCCCAAAAAAGGAGAAAGATTAAGTTTAACCAGTTTATTAAACTTTCAGCTTAAATTAGTGGTAGGGGAACAGGAAATCTCGAAAAAAGATTTTGATAAGTTATTAGAGAAAAAATCGCCAGTGGTGGAAGTGGGGGGCAAATGGTTAATCCTACAACCAACCGATGTCAAAGCAGCTCAGGCAATTTTAAATAATACCATCGCGCCCCTTAATCTCTCGGTGGAAGATGCTCTGCGCTTGAGTTCAGGAGATAATAATCTAATTGCTAAACTGCCGGTAGTCAATTTCCAAGCGGAGGGAGCATTAAAGGAATTAATTGATAATTTAAATAACAATCAAGGGATTCAATTAATCAACCCACCGCGGGAATTTCGGGGGGAATTACGTCCCTATCAAATCAAGGGAGTTAGTTGGTTAGCTTTCCTAGAAAAGTGGGGTTTAGGTGCTTGTTTAGCCGATGATATGGGTTTAGGAAAAACCCCGCAATTAATCGCTTTTTTACTAGCATTAAAAGAACAGGATATGTTAGTTAATCCTGTGTTAGTGGTGGCTCCCACTTCTGTGGTCAATAACTGGGAACATGAGTTAAGAAAATTCGCTCCCACCCTGGCTGTTTTTGTGCATCATGGCGAAAAAAGATTAAAAGGTCAAGCTTTTGCTCAAGAGGTAAAAAATAAATCGGTTGTTATTACCAGTTATCCTTTAATCTATCGCGATCTGTCCAGTTTAGAAGCAGTACAATGGCAAGGTTTAGTTTTAGATGAAGCTCAAAATATTAAAAACTCTACGGCTAAACAATCCCAAGCAGTGCGAAAAATACCCGCAGGATTTCGGATTGCCTTAACGGGAACTCCCGTAGAAAATCGCCTTACGGAATTATGGTCAATTTTGGATTTTCTCAATCCCAATTTTTTAGGAACTCAAACATTTTTCCAGCGTCGTTTTGCCCTTCCTATTGAAAAATACGGCGATCAAGAATCCCTGCATAATTTACGTTCCCTTGTCCGTCCCTTTATTTTACGGAGATTAAAAACCGATAAAAATATTATTGAAGATTTACCAGAAAAACAGGAAATGAATATTTTTTGTGGTTTATCGAAAGAACAGGGACAACTTTATCAACAATTAGTCGAGACAACGCTCCAGAAAATTGAAGAAACTCAAGGAATTCAGAAACATGGATTAATTTTAACCTTGCTAATGCAACTAAAACAAATTTGTAATCATCCCGCTCACTTTTTGAAAGAAAATAGTTTAGAAACCAGTCAAAGATCGGGAAAATTATTACGTTTAGAAGCCATGGTAGAGGAAGTGATAGCAGAAGGCGATCGAGCTTTAATTTTTACACAATTTGCCGAGTGGGGAAAACTCCTACAAACCCATCTCCAGAAAAAATTAGCCGAGGAAATATTATTTCTCTCCGGTTCTACCAAAACAAAAGATCGGGTAGAAATGATCGAGCGCTTTCAAAATGATCCCCAAGGACCAAAGATTTTTATTCTCTCCCTCAAAGCGGGGGGAACAGGATTAAATTTAACCCGCGCTAATCACGTTTTTCATATCGATCGTTGGTGGAATCCGGCCGTAGAAAATCAGGCCACCGATCGCGCTTTCCGTATCGGACAAAAACGCAATGTTCAGGTACATAAATTCATCTGTACGGGAACCCTAGAGGAACGCATTAATGAGATGATCGAAAGCAAGAAACAATTAGCGGAACAAACCGTAGATGCTGGAGAAAATTGGTTAACAGAATTAGATACCGATCGCCTGCGAGATTTATTATTATTAGATCGATCGGCAATTATTGATGAAGAAGAAACCGATTAGAAGCGAACCACCTGATAAACCGTGGAACCATTCTGAAACAGGGGCTGATAGTAGATACCGCTACAATTGTAATAAAGCGTATTGTCAGCCGTGATTGTGGTGCAGCCGTCGGGAAGATAGGTGACAATTGCGCCGATTGGAGGGGCCACCACCGTGTAGGAACTACCGCTAGGCTGAAGATAGATGCCGTCCGAGTAAATGTAGGAAGTGGAACCCACATAGACGGTATTGTAGTAGGGGGGGAGAGTAGCGATCGCTGAACCGATGACTAGGCCAGTGGTCAACCCCACCCAACCCCAACCCGGGGGGACGTAATAACCGCCACCGTACCAACCGCCACCACGCCAGTAACCGTTGCGATTATCGTCAATAAAGTCCTGACGGTTCTGTTGGCGATCGCCCACCTGCTGCTGCCGTTCACCCTGTCTTTCGCTGCGTTCCCCTTGACGGGTATCGGTTCTTTCGCTGCGTTCACCCTGCCGTTCTTGTTGACCGGTTTGCCGTTCACCCTGTCTTTCCGTGCGTTCCCCTTGACGGTTTTGTTGATTGGTTTGCCGTTCACCCTGTCTTCCAGAAAAATCTCTGGAAGGTTGGGAACGATTACTAAAATTCCCCCGGTTTTGCAGATCACTACTGCGGTTGACCCGTGGGGAAGCTCCACCACCGCCACGACTACCACCACCACCGCCACGACTACCGCCACCACCGCCACCGCGAGCGTCCACATAATCCGTTACCAGTAAACTTGTACCCAAGAGGAGGGCGGCAAGAACACATAAGTTTTGACGTAAAGATCTTTTCATAGCCCGGACTCCTTGATTTTTTTATCGAAAATTTGGGTTAAAACCCCGTCGTTTTACGACGGCTTTTCTTGATCTTTAATAGAGCATCTGAGAACTTCCAGGGTTGCACCTCTCAGTTATCAGTTATCAGTTAT
>VYMG01000442.1_pt1 | contig 9865 bp, 13 predicted proteins | sample 5115261 | NCBI WGS metagenome assembly VYMG01 (sample SAMN12291781, study PRJNA351875) | freshwater metagenome | isolation source: freshwater lake | place: USA: Michigan, Wintergreen Lake | collected 2013-08-08 | reverse complement strand
CGCGGCAGCCGGCTGTCGGCCGCGTCGGCCGAGAAGACGCTGCTGTACCAGCTCGGCATCTCGGGCGTCGCGCTCGCACTGGCCGCGGCCGCGCTCGGTCAGCCATGGGCGTCGACGCTGTCGGCGCTGACCTGGGCCTCGCTGCTCTTCCAGGTGGTGATCGTCACCTTCGCCAGCTACCTGCTGTGGTTCTGGCTGGTGCGCCACTACCCGGCCACCCGGCTGGCCTCGTTCACGCTGCTCACGCCGGTGTTCGGGCTGCTGCTCGGTGCGCTGCTGCTCGGTGAACCGATCACCGCGCGGCTGGTGGTCGCGCTTGTCGCCGTGGCGGCAGGCATCGTGCTCGTCAATCGGCGGTGAACCTCACGCTCGCCGCACTGGCCCGACGGCTGGCGATCGCCGCCGCACTGGCGGCGGGCGCCTGGTGGCTCGATGGTCCGTCGTTCCTGTTCGTCTTCGCGCTGGCGCTGTCGGGGCCGCTGCTGGCCCGCCCGCTGCTGGATCTCGCCGGGGACTTGCGGCAACAGGCCCGCGCGGCCGTGTGGGCGCCGCAAGAGGGACGGCACTTCGTCTTCCGCGGCACGCCGGTGTCGGTGCGCGAGGACGTGGATCACCGTCGCTGGGTCCGCATGGCCGATGGCGCATCGTCGGTTTCACGGCCAGCGACGGCGCGCTGGCGTTGAGCTACCCGCAGCACTGGCAGTCCGACGGCCGCGGCGGGACCGCGTGGATGGACGCGGAGGCGGTGCTCGTCCACCTGCGCCGCGAGCCGGACCCTCAGGCGCAGCGCTTCGTGCGATGGATCGAACGCGAGGTCGCGTTCCCGGCACGGATGCAGCGCGAGCGCCTGGGCATCCGCGTCCCGGCAACCAGGCGCTGAGTCCTCAGCCGCGGATGCGCTTGACCAGCGAGGTGGTCGAGTAGCCGTCGACGAAGGGCAGCGCGCGGGCCTCGCCGCCCCAGCTGCGCACCCACTGGGTCTCTTCCAGCGTCTCGATGTCGTAGTCGCCGCCCTTCACGTAGAGCTGCGGGCGCACGAGCTTGAGCAGCTCCGCCGGCGTCGGTTCGTCGAACAGCGTGACCAGGCTGACGCTCTCCAGCGCCGCGAGCACGCAGGCGCGGTCGGCCTCGGCGTTCAGCGGCCGATCCGGCCCCTTGCCCAGGCCGCGCGCGGAGGCATCGCTGTTCAGCCCGATCACCAGGCTGGCGCCGAGCGCACGGGCCTGCGCCAGGTAGCTCACGTGGCCGCGATGCAGGATGTCGAACACGCCGTTGGTGAACACGATCGGGCGGGGCAGCGCCGCCACACGCGCGGCGAGCTGCTCGCGCGGACAGAGCTTGTCGAGGAAATCGCTCATGCGGCGATTGTCACCTGCGGGTCAGTGCCGCGGTGCACGCCGCCCGTAGACTGCGCGCGTTCCAACCCGAGGAGTTCTCGATGATCACGCTGTGCGGCCTGTGCCTGTCGAACTACTACAACAAGGCGAAGATGGTGTTGCTCGAGAAGGGCATCCCCTTCGAGGAGCAGTTCGTGTCCACCGGCAGCAAGGACGAAGCCGTGCTGTCGTGTTCGCCGCTGGGCAAGGTGCCGTTCATCCGCACGGAGCAGGGCGCCCTGTGCGAGAGCCAGGCCATCGTCGACTATCTCGAGGCGCTTCAGCCCGAGCCCCGCCTGCTGCCGGCGGACCCGTGGGCGGCCGCAAAGGTGCGCGAGCTCACCACCTTCATCGACCTGCATCTCGAACTGGTGGCGCGTGAGCTGTACGGCAAGGCCTTCTTCGGCGGCGAGATCAGCGAGAACAACGCCGAGCGCGTGCGCAAGCAGCTGGTCAGGAACATCGCGGCGTTCCAGCGGCTGGCGAAGTTCTCGCCCTTTGTCGCGGGCGATCGGTTCACGCAGGCGGATTGTTCGGCCTGGGTCAGCCTGCCGCTGGTGGGCATGGCCTCGCGCATCGTGCTCGGCGACGACCTGCTGGCCGCCGCCGGTGTCGACTGGAAGGGCTACGCCAAGTTCATCGGCGAGCGGCCCAGCGCGCAGCGCATCACGGCCGACCGCAAGGCCGAGCAGGAGCGCATGGCGGCCGCCAAGAAGGCCTGAGCGTCAGGCCTCGCCTCAGGCCGGCGCCGCGCCCGGCGCCGGCGCCGTGGCGGCCGCCAGCTTGGCGGTGACTTGCTTGCGGAAGCGGTTCAGCTCCTGCACGCTGGCAAAGCTGCGCTCCATCAGCAGGCTCATGTTGTGCAGGATGCGCTCGACGACCCGGGTCTCCCACACGGCGTCGAACTGGATCTGCTTGTCCAGCCACTGCTCCAGCCACTCGGGGTTGGGCAGGCGGCTCTGCACCGTGTCGCGCGGGAAGAGCTTGACGTTGACGTGCAGGTTGGTCGGGTGCAGCGCTTGCGCCGTGCGGCGCGCGCTGGCCATCAGCACGCCGACCTTGGCGAAGGCCGCGCGTGCCTCGTCGCCGAAGTTCTGCAGCGCACGCTTCATGTAGCGCAGGTAGGCGCCGCCGTGGCGGGCTTCGTCGCGCGCCAGCGTCTCGTAGATGGCCTTGATCACCGGCTCCGTGTGCCACTCCGCGGCGCGGCGGTACCAGTGGTTCAGCCGGATCTCGCCGCAGAAGTGCAGCATCAGCGTCTCCAGCGCCGGCGCCGGGTCGAACTCGAAGCGCACCTCATGCAGTTCGGCCTCGGTGGGCACCAGGTCGGGCCGGAAGCGGCGCAGGTATTCCATCAACACCAGCGAGTGCTTCTGCTCCTCGAAGAACCACACGCTCATGAACGCCGAGAAGTCGCTGTCGTCACGGTTGTCGCGCAGGAACATCTCGGTGGCCGGCAGCGCCGCCCACTCGGTGATGGCGTTCATCTTGATGGTCTGCGCCTGCTCGTCGCTGAGCTTGCTGGCATCGAACTGGTCCCAAGGAATGTCCTTGTCCATGTTCCAGCGCACGGCTTCGAGCTGCTTGAAGAGTTCGGGGTAGATCATCGCGGGGCCTTCGAAGAGGTGGGAATTCTAAGTCGCCGCCCCCGGTGACGGCGCCCGTCGGGGCTTGCGCTCAGGGCTTTGCCGCCCGCGCCCGCCATCTCGTCAGTTCTTCGCGCACCTGCTCGATCTTCGCGATCGGCAGCACGCCGGGCACGGGGCGGCGGTGCAGTGCCGGTGCCGCGCCGCCGGCCCAAAGCTCCACTCCCGCCGGCAGCTTCGTGCGCAGTTCGGCTAGGCCGTCGACGATCTGGTTCGGGTTCATGCAGCCGCTGAAGCTCAGCGCCACGACATCCGCGCGCTGCGCCGCGGCGGCCAGGACGATGTCCCAGATCGGCGTGGCGGTGCCCAGGGAAACGCAGCGCGCCCCGTCCAGCGACATCAGCGCCTCCGCCATCAGCAGGCCCAGGCCGTGCGGCTCCGGCGTGAAGGTGGTGAGCAGCACCCGGGGGTGGCCGTCGGCATGCACCGGCAGCCGCGCGATGGCTTCCCGCAACAGCACCTGGATCGACTCGGTGTACAGGTGCTCCTCGAAGACCTGGAGCTGCCCGCGCATCCAGGCGTCGCCCACGCGCGTATTCAGCGGAGCCACCACGTCAGTGACGAAGCGCGCCAGGCCGAATTGCTCACGGGCACGGCCGAGCTGGCGGCGCAACCGGTCCACATCATGCGATTTCAGGATGTCGATGTACTCGTCCACCGCCGGCCTTCCGGCCGAAGGTTCGGCCGCGGCGCCCGGACGCGCCTGGAGCCGCATCTCGAGTTCGTCCAGCGGCAGCGCCATCAGGCGCCCGGGGCGCTCGCCGGCATCGACCAGACGCTTGAGCAGGCGAAGCCGCTCGATCTGCGCCGCGGGGTACAGCCGTTCGCCTGCCGCGTCGCGGTGTGGCGCCGGGAAGCCGTAGCGCCGCTCCCACACCCGCAGGGTGTCCTTGCTCAGACCGGTGGCGCGTTCTGCACCGGCGATGTTCAGGTCGAGCGAGGCGTCGTGGGTCGGTCGGAGGGTCATGGAAGGGGCGGCGGCACGCCTGGACAAGCAGGCCGCCGTGACGAAGATGTCTTGGACGAAACCTTGCAGTCTGAAAGTATACCGCTTAGTATCTGCGCATGAACGACATGCCCTCATCCCTCTTGCGGCGCCGCCTGCTGGCGGGTTCCGGACTGGCCCTTGCCGGCGTGCGGAGTGTCCAGGCGGCGCCCGCGGCTTGTCCCGCACTCCTGGCCCGTCAGTTTCCGCGCCTTCAGGACGAGAAGCCTCAGGATCTGTGCCAATACGCCGGCCGGGTGATCGTGGTCGTGAACACCGCCAGCTTCTGCGGCTTCACGCCACAGTACAAGTCGCTGGAAGCGCTGCACGAGCGCTATCGGGAGCGGGGGCTGGTGGTGCTCGGCTTCCCCTCGAACGACTTCGGGCAGCAGGAGCCGGGCAGCGGCAAGGAGATCGCCGAGTTCTGCGAGAACACCTTCGGCGTCAAGTTTCCGATGTTCGCGAAGTCGCGCGTGGCCGCCTCGGCCGGTGCCGCCGCCAACCCGCTGTTCGCCGAGCTGGCCCGGCGCACCGGCCAGTGGCCGCGCTGGAACTTCCACAAGTACCTCGTGGCGCGCGACGGCGTGGCGGTGACCAGCTTTGCGAGCGAGGTCGACCCGCTGGACAGGAGCTTCATCGTGGCAGCCGAGAAACTGATCGCTGCAAAGTGAATACCGATGAGTTATATTTCAGACTAGTCAGTTCACACCTACCTCATGGCGCTCACTCCTGATCTCGTCATCTACCGTTGCGACCCGCACGAAGCGGCCTGCAATTCGACGGAACTCGACGGCGCCAGCCGCGTCTCAAGCCCAGGGCAGCGCAATGCGCGCCCGGACAGGTTTCAGTTGCGGAGCCTTCCAGCCTGGCTGGATGAAATCTCCGGGCGGTTCTCCTCCTCCCTCCCTCCTCCCTCCTTCGCCCGGGGGCGCTTCGCAACCATCTTCTTCCCGGCGGGGGCCTGAGCCATGCGTCGCGTCGCGATCATCGGCTCGGGCATCTCCGGTCTCGGCGTCGCCCATGGGCTGAAGGGCCGGGCGCAGGTGACGCTGTTCGAGGCGGGCAGCTACTTCGGCGGCCACACGCACACCGTCGACGTCACACTGGACGGCCACACGCACGGCGTGGACACCGGCTTCCTGGTGCTCAACGAACGCACCTACCCGCGGCTGCTGGCGCTGTTTGCCGAACTGGACGTGGAGATCGCGCCGTCGGACATGTCGTTCTCGGTGCAGGTGCCCGACATCGACCTGGAGTGGAGCGGCTCGGATCTGTCGACCGTCTTCGCGCAGCGCAGCAACCTCTTCAAGCCGCGCTTCTGGCGCATGCTGCGCGACATCCTGCGCTTCAACAAGCTGACCACCGAGATCGCTGCCAGCGGCCAGGAAGCGCAGATGGTCGAGCCGATCGGTGACTTCCTGAAGCGCCACCGCTTCAGCGACGAGTTCCGCGACTGGTACTTCCTGCCGATGATCGGCTGCATCTGGTCGTGTCCGACGGACCAGATGCTCCGCTTCCCGGTCGCCACGCTGATCCGCTTCTGCCACAACCACGGCCTGATCCAGGTGGCCAACCGGCCGCAGTGGTACACGGTTCGCGGCGGCGCGCGGAACTACGTCGAGAAGATCGTCGCCGGCGTGCCGGACGCGCGGCTGAACACGCCGGTGCGCAGCGTCCGGCGCGTGCCGCCGGACAGCGGCAGCGCCGGAGTGTGGGTGGCCACCGATGCGGGCAGCGAGCGCTTCGACGAGGTCGTGTTCGCGTGTCACACCGACCAGGCTCTGCGCCTTCTGGACGACGCCAGCGAGGCCGAGCGCAGCGTGCTCGGCGCAATCCGCTACCAGCCCAACCGCGCGGTGCTGCACACCGACGCCAGCGTGCTGCCCAAGCGGCCGCACGCCTGGGCCTCGTGGAACTACGAGCGCGCCAGCGACGGCGACCGCGAGCAGGCGCGCGTGTGCCTGCACTACCTGCTGAACCGGTTGCAGCCGCTGCCCTTCACGACGCCGGTGCTGGTGTCGCTGAACCCGGTGAGCGACCCGCGCGCCGACAGCATCGTCGGCGAGTACGAATACGACCACCCGATCTTCGACCTCGCCGCCCTTGCCGCGCAGAAGCGCGTGCCCGCGCTGCAGGGCATTGCCCACACCTGGTTCGCCGGCGCCTGGACGCGCTACGGCTTCCACGAGGACGGGCTGATGTCCGGGGAGGCGGTGGTGCGCGGCCTGCTCGACGCCTGGGCCGTGCAGGGTGCCCGCGCGGAGGCTGCGTGAGCCCACAGGCCGTGCCCCTCATTGGCCTCGGCCAGGTGCGCCACGCCCGGCTGCGCCCGGCACGCAACGCCTTCGCCTATCCGACCTACTTCCTGATGCTGCCGATGCGACGCCTGCGCGCATGGCCGGCGGCCGACGTGCGGCGCAACCGCTTCGGCCTGATCAGCTTCCACGACCGCGACCACGGCGACGGCCGCGCCGACAGCCTGGCCTGGCTGGAAGAGACGCTGGCGCGCGACGGCGTGCACGATGCCGACGGCGAGATCTGGCTGCACACCTACCCGCGTGTGCTCGGCTTCACCTTCAAGCCGGTGAGCTTCTGGTACTGCCATCGCGCCGACGGGACGCTCGCCGCGATCCTCGTCGAGGTCAACAACACCTTTGGCGAGCGCCACTGCTACCTGCTGCGCGGCGAGAGCCTGCGCTACGGCCAGGAGTTGCGCGCGGCCAAGGTGTTCCACGTCTCGCCCTTCTGCGCGGTAGAAGGCGACTACCGCTTCCGCTTCATGCGCACCGCGGACCGCACCGTGGCTCGCATCGACCACCACGACACGAGCGGCCCGCTGATCGAGACCAGCGTGTCCGGCCGCCTCGAGCCGCTGGACGCGGCCTCCACGCGCCGCGCCTTCTTCGGCATGCCGCTGATGACGCTGGGGGTGATCGCGCGCATCCACTGGCAGGCCCTGAAGCTGTGGGCCAAGCGTGTGCCGTTCTTCCACAAGCCCGCCCCGCCGGGCGAATTCATCACCCGCTGATCCGTTTCCACCGATGAGCAGCAGCACCACCACTTTCGCTCCCACCAGCCTGCCGGCCTCGGCGCCCGCCGCCGCCCGCGCGGTCTTCCGCCTGCTGCAGGGCCTGAAGCACGGATCGCTCGACGTGCAGATGCCCGATGGCAGCAGTGCGCACTTCGGCATGCGATCCGAGGACGGGCCGCGCGCGGCGATCCGCCTGCGCAACTGGAACGTCTGCTCCGCAGCATTGCGCTCGGGCGACATCGGCTTCGCCGAGAGCTACATCGCCGGCGACTGGACCACGCCCGACCTGACCGCGCTGCTCACGCTCTTCATCGCCAACCGTGACGACGTCGAGTCGATCGTCTACGGCAGCTGGTGGGGCTCGCTGCTTTACCGCGTGAAGCATCTCTTCAACCGCAACTCGAAGAGCGGCAGCAAGAAGAACATCCATGCGCACTACGACCTCGGCAACGAGTTCTACCGCCTGTGGCTCGACCCGACGATGAACTACAGCAGCGCCTGGTTCGAGGGCGACTTCGCCAGGCCGATGCCCGACGCGCAGCACGCCAAGGTGCGCCGCGCGCTGCGCGAGGCCGGCGTGAAGCCGGGGGACCGGGTGCTCGAGATCGGCTGCGGCTGGGGCGCGCTGGCCGAGTGCGCGGCGCGCGAATTCGGCGCCACGGTCACCGGCGTCACGCTCTCCCGCGAGCAGCTCGAGTGGGGCCAGAAGCGCCTGGCCGACGCCGGTCTGCCTGGCGAACTGCGCTTCCAGGACTACCGCGACATCTCCGACGGCCCGTTCGACGCCATCGCGTCGATCGAGATGTTCGAGGCGGTGGGCCGCGAGTACTGGCCGAGCTTCTTCGCCACCGTGCACAGCCAGCTCAAGCCGGGCGGCAAGGCCTGCATCCAGAGCATCACGATCGCCGAGAAGTACTTCGAGCGCTACGTGAAGTCGACCGACTTCATCCAGCAGTACATCTTCCCGGGCGGCCTGCTGCCCAGCCCCGGTGCCTTCCGCGAAGCGGCGGCGAAGGCCGGGCTGCGCGTGGTCAACGAACTCGACTTCGGCCTCGACTACGCCGAGACGCTGCGCCGCTGGCGCGAGACCTTCCTGTCGGCAGAGCAGCGGGTGCGGCGACTGGGCTTCGACACGCGCTTCATGCGCATCTGGGAGTTCTACCTCGCCTACTGCGAGTCAGCCTTCGCCACCGGCAACACCAGCGTCATGCAGTTCACGCTGCAGCGCGACTGAGCCCCGGACCGAACACGATGGACCTGCAGCGTCGCACCCTTCTCGCCGCACTTGGCGCCGTTGCCGCCGCGCCGCTGGCCGTGCGAGCCAATCTCGCGTTGCCGGCCGAAGTGGGCAGCGAGCTGCCTGGCGCGCGGCTGCTCGGCAACGGGCGGCTGACCTTCCTCGGACTGCACATCTACGACGCGCGGCTGTGGACGGTCGACGAGTTCGCCGCCGAGCGCTTCGACCGCCACGCGCTGGCGCTGGAGCTGCAGTACGCCCGCACGCTGTACGGCCGGCTGATCGCCGAGCGCAGCCTCGAGGAGATGAAGCGCCAGGGCGGCTTCACCGAGGAGCAGGGCGAGCGCTGGCTGGCGTCGATGAAGCAGGCCTTCCCCGACGTCAACAAGGGTGACCGCATCACCGGAGTGCAGCGCCCGGGCGAATCGACACGCATCTTCGTCAACGGCACGCTGCGCGGCGAGCTGCGCGACGCGGAGTTCACGCGCCGCTTCTTCGGCATCTGGCTGGCCCCGCAGACCTCGGAGCCGAAGCTTCGCCAGTCGCTGCTCGGGCCGGCGCTGGCGCGCTCATGAGCGGCACCGCCTTGACGCTGCCCCGCACTCCCGCGACCCGGGCCGACGGCATGCGCGCCGGCCTGTCCTATGGCGCGCTCGGCCTGCCGCTGGCCTTCGTCGCGCTGCCGCTGTACGTGATCCTGCCCAACCACTACGCGAGCGAATTCGGCGTGCCGTTGGCCGCGCTGGGTGCGGTGCTGCTGGCGGCGCGATTGCTCGACGCCGTGGCCGATCCGCTGATCGGTCGCTGGGCCGACGGCTTGTTCGCTCGATCGTCGGCCTCCGCGTGGATGGCCGTGGCGATCGCCGCGGTGGTGCTGGCGCTCGGCTTTCGCGCCCTCTTCTTCCCGGCCGTTCAGGGCACGGCCGCGCTGCTCGCCTGGTGCGCCGGCGCGCTGGCGGTGGCCTACCTCGCCTACAGCGTGATCAGCGTGATCCACCAGGCCTGGGGCGCGCGCCTGGGTCGCAACGCGCCCGCATCGTCGCCTGGCGCGAAGGCCTGGCGCTGCTGGGCGTTCTCTCGGCCAGCGTGCTGCCTTCGCTGGCGGGCTTGTCGGTGACGACGCTGGTCTTCGCCGCGCTGCTGCTGGCCGGCGTCGCCGCGCTCTACGCCGCACCGCGGCCCGACAACGAGCGCTCGGCCGAGGCGCCGGTGGTAATGACCTTGCCGCTGGCCACGCGCGAGTTCCGCGCGTTGCTGGCGATCTACCTCGTCAACGGCATCGCCAGCGCGGTGCCGGCGACACTGGTGCTCTTCTTCATCCGCGATCGCCTGCAGGCACCGGCCTTCGAGCCGCTGTTCCTGGCCAGCTACTTCGCAGCCGGCGCCCTGTCGATCCCGCTGTGGGTGCGTGCGGTGGCGCGCTTCGGGCTGGCGCGCTGCTGGCTGGCCGGCATGGTGCTGGCCATCGCCGTGTTCGCCTGGGCCGCGCTGCTGGGCGCCGGCGACGTGGCGGCTTACACGGCGGTGTGCATCGCCAGCGGCGTCGCACTCGGCGCCGACCTGACGCTGCCCGGCGCGCTGCTGGCCGGC
>VYMG01000542.1_pt1 | contig 9876 bp, 7 predicted proteins | sample 5115261 | NCBI WGS metagenome assembly VYMG01 (sample SAMN12291781, study PRJNA351875) | freshwater metagenome | isolation source: freshwater lake | place: USA: Michigan, Wintergreen Lake | collected 2013-08-08 | reverse complement strand
CCCTGCTCCTTGGCGTTCCAGTACAGCGGCTTGTCGTAGCCGCGCTCGGCCTTCCACTTGTCGATCTGCTCCTGCGTCACGCGCTTGCCGCCGATGTTCAGCCGCGCCATGTCGTCGGGCGTGTTGACGGTGAAGAACAGCGCGAAGGTCAGCAGGTTCACGCCGATCAGGATCAGCACCCCGTAGCCGATGCGGCGGATCAGGTAGTTCAGCATGTCATGCAGCCGCAGGTGCAGCGTTCTTCGGCTTCGCGGTGGCCTGCTGCCGCGCGCGGTAGCCGCGCCACGCGAGCGCCACGCCCAGCAGCAGGGCCAGCGCGATCAATGCCAGCGGCCAGCGCACCGGCTGGTTCCACTCGGCCTGCTTGGCCACGCGAAGCGCCGGGTCGATGCGGTAGTACTTGGCCAGGTCGCGCACCACGATGCTCGGCTTGCCGTTGTGCGCCCAGGGCTGGAAGGCCAGCGCCACGTAAGGCCAGTAGCCCCAGGCCCAGGGCGCGTCCTCGCGCACCACGGCCACCATCTGGTCGATCACCTTCTGCTTCTCGGGGCCGTCCTCCAGCGTCTGCATGATGCGGTAGAGACGGTCGTACTCCGGATTGCTGTAGTTGGCCGCGTTCTCGCCCTGGTTCGGGTACTTGGCGTTGGGCCCGTACAGCAGGAAGAGGAAGTTCTCGGCGTCGGGGTAATCGGCCAGCCAGCCCCACCAGAAGATCTGCTGCTTGCCCTTGAGCACCTTGTCCTGGAACTGGTTGTAGTCGGTGGCGCGGATCTCCAGCTGCACGCCGAGCTTGGCGAACTGCTTGACCATCCAGTCGAGCTCCGGCTTGATGTCCGGCGTGGCCGCACGCTGGTAGTCGTAGTTCAGCACCAGCGGCTTGCCGGTCTTCGCATCGCGCCCATCCGGGTAACCGGCCTCGGCGAGCAGCTTCCGCGCGTCCTCGATCGTGCGCCGCACCGGCTTGCCGTCGACCAGCCGGTGCGTGATCGGGTTGAAGCCGTCGGGCTGGCCCTCGCGCGAGCCGAACACGCCGGGTGGCACCGGCCCGTGCGCGGCCACGCCGCCCTTATTGCGGAAGATGCGGCCATACCCTTCTTCCCAGTCGATCGCGATCGACAGCGCGTGGCGCAGCTTGCGGTTCTTCAGCTGCTGCTCGGGGGTATCGCCCTTGCCCACCACCGGATCGAGCCAGTTGAAGCCGAGGTACCAGTTGTTGATGTCGGTGGCCTGCGGGAACATGAAGCCGCGCGCCTCGAAATCGGCGCGCACCTTGTCGGAATCCTCCATGTCGGCGCGGAACTGCACGCCCCACTCGGGACGCTCGATCTCCGGCACGTCGAGGTAGCCCTGCTTGAACATCTCCTTGCGCGGCACCGCCTCCTTGACGATGGTCGAGACCACGGTGTCGACGAAGGGCATGGTCTTGCCGCAGTCGTCGAGCAGGCCCTTCTCCTTGTCGCCCGGCTCGCCTTCGCAGGGATAGGGCTCGCCGCGGAAGTTCGGGTTGCGCTTCATCACGTGCCGGCGGTCCTGCACGTACTCGGTCATCATGAAGGGGCCGGTGCCCACCGGCCACTTCACCATCGACAGGCCGTTGGCGTTCATGCCCGGCTGCGAGTAGAACGCATCGGCCTCCCAGGGCACCGGGGCCGAGAAGGTCATCGCCAGCCAGTACTTCCACTGGGGATACTTGCCCTTGATGCGAAAGCGCACCGTGTGGCTGTCGGGCGCGGTCACGCCCGCCAGCGGCCAGCGGCGGAAGTCGAGGAAGGGCTTGTCGGGGCTCGAGGCCGGCAGGCCGTGGAGCAGCTTGGCGTCCTCGGCGCGGATCAGCTCGGCATAGTCCTTCAGGCCGATCACGTACTCCGAGTAGATCGCGAAGATCGGCGCCTCGATGCGCGTGGTGGCGTGGCGCTTGAAGGCGTAGACGTAGTCCTCCGCCACCAGCTCGCGCGTGCCCTGCTTGTCGAAATCCCACGGCGAGCGCTTGTCGCCCACCTGCTCACGTGTGAGCTGGTGGTAGAGGTACTCGCCCCGGTCGTCCTCGAAGGCCGGGTGCGGCGCATAGAGGATGCCCTTCTTCAGCCGGACGTCGTAGATGCTCTCGGCGATCTGGTCGGCCGGCGCATCGTCGGGAAGCGGCGCACCCGCCTTGTCGACGTAGCGCGGGTGCACCACCGCTTCCGCCGTCTTCGGAATCAGCTCGTAGGGCCGCTTGAGGTAGTGGTACGCGTACAGCGGCTCGTAGGCCGAGTAGGTGTACGGCGTCTCGGGGTTGCTGTAGGACGCCGTCGGGTCGAGGTACCGCGGCGAGCGCTCGTCGAAGGAGTTGAACAGCGTGTTGGTGGCGGCGGCGCCATCCGGGTACGGGCTGTTGTTGCAGGCGGCCAGCACCAGCGTCAATGCCAGTGTCCACCGCGCGCCCCACCCTTTCATCGGACCGTGCATGCGGTCTTTCCCTTCGTCGATCGGAAGCGCGCCGCAGGCTTGTCGCGGCCGCTTCAGCAAAAGAATCTGCCCCCGACGAGCACCGGCTTGTGGCCGGGCCGCCGAGAGGCAGCCGCGGATGATAAGCGTGAGCCGCGGGCGGCCCCTCAGGGTTTCACCCGCGGCGCCCCCTGGAACACGGGGCGCGCTCGCCGATTAGAGCGGCCACTCCACGGCCGCCGCGCTCACCAGCCGACGAGCACGTCGCGTGCCTGCACGACGAGCTGCACACGCTCCCCTACCGGCAGCGTGACCTTGGTCGGCACGTGGCCGAACGGCAGCCCGGTGAGGACGGGTGTGCGCGTCACGCTGCGCAGCTTCGCGACCATGCTCTTGAGCGTGTAGCCGCGGTCCAGCGGCGACTTCTTCCAGTCGGTGAATGCACCGAGCAGGATCGCCTTCTGTGCGTCGAGCACCCCGGCCTGGTGCAACTGCAGCAGGCTGCGCTCGACGCGGTACGGATGCTCGTTGACGTCCTCGACGAACAGCACGCCGCCCTTGATGCGCGGCCAGTGCGGCGTGCCCAGCAGCGAGTTGACCATGCACAGGTTGCCGCCCCACAGCACGCCCTTGACGTCGAGTCCGTCAAAGCCGGCCTCGGTGCGAAAGCCCACCGCCTCCAGCTCGCCGCTCATCGCCTCGGCGAAGCAGTCGTGCGTGATCTCGTCGACGGCCTCGCCGCCGAAGTCGTAGCAGGCCATCGGCCCGGCCCAGGTCACGCCCTTGCCGTGGGCCAGCAGGCCGAGCTGCAGCGCGGTGAGGTCGCTGTGCCCCACCCAGCGCGTGCCGCGCTCGACACTGTTCACGATCAGCTTCCAGTCGATGCGGTCGAGCAGCCGCGTCAGGCCGTAGCCGCCGCGGGAAGCCATTGCAATCGAAGGCGCCGCTTGCGCCACCCGGTGGATCGCCGCCAGGCGAACCTCGTCGTCGCCGCCGAAGCGCTGTTGGCGCGCCAGGGCCGATTCGTCGACAGTCACATCGAAGCCGAGCGCAGAGATGCGGCGCGCCGCCCGGCGCAACGTCGCGGCCTTTGCGACCACGCCCGAGGGCGTGAAGAGCTGCAGGGTCGTCATGGGTTGGCGCTGGTGGGCGGGGGCAGATCGAGCTCGATCGCTTCGCCGGCCGGGATGGTGTCGGGGGCGTCGAGGGTGTCGGGCATCGACGTGCCGCGTTCGCCGCGACGCTGCCGGTACAGCTCGCGCCGCTCGGCGAAGAAGTCGCGCAGCACCTGGCCGCACTCGTCGCCGAGCACGCCGCCGCTGATCTCGGTGTGGTGATTGAGCTGGCGGTTGGCGAACAGGTCGACCACCGAGCCGGCCGCGCCGGTCTTCGGGTCGAAGGCGCCGAAGACCACGCGCTTGAAGCGAGCGTGCATCAGTGCCATCGCGCACATCGCGCAGGGTTCGAGGGTCACGTACAGCTCGCACTCCGGGAGCCGGTAGTTGGCCAGCAGCGTGGCGGCGTGGCGCAAGGCCACGATCTCGGCATGCGCTGTCGGGTCGTGCTCGGTGATCGGCCGGTTGTATCCGGTGGCCACCACCTGCCGGCCGTTCGGCGTGTCGCGCACGATCACCGCGCCCACCGGCACCTCGCCCACCAGCCACGCATTGCGGGCCTGGTCGATGGCGATGCGCATGGCCTGTTCGTCCTTCGGGTCGATCACGCGAGCCGTCTCCTTTGGCTGCGCATTCTCGCCGCAAACGCTAGGCTTGCCGCCCATGCAGGAAGCGATGTTCCCGGAGTCTCAAGGCGTGCAGCCCGCCGAGGTGCCCACGGCGGTGCGCGCTCTCGCAGACGCTCTCCCGGCGCCCGTGCACCTCGGGACTTCATCGTGGACCTTTCCGGGCTGGGCCGGGCTGGTCTATGCCCGCCAGGCCAGCGCTCAGGCACTGGCCCGGGACGGGCTGGCCGCCTACGCAAGCCACCCACTGCTGCGCACCGTGAGCCTCGACCGCTCGTTCTACCGGCCGCTGGACACCGCCGAGTACGCAGCCTGCGCGCGCCAGGTGCCCGGGGACTTCCGATTCATCGTCAAGGCGCCGGCGCGAGTCTGCGATGCCGTGCTGCGCGACACCGACGGTCGTGGCGCGCAGCCCAATCCGCTCTTCCTCGATGCGCAGGCGGCGCTCGATGACGTCGTGAGTCCGGCCATGACGGGGTTGGGCGAGAAGCTCGGCGCGCTGGTGTTCCAGATCAGCCCCTTGCCGCTGCAGTGGCTGCGTCGCCGCGATGCGCTGCTGGACCGCCTCGACACCACGCTGCGGGCGCTGCCGCCGGGCTTGCTGGCCGCAGTCGAGGTGCGCGACGCCGCCTGGCTCGGCCCCGACTTCGCGGCTCTGTTGCGCTCCCGCCGAGCCACCTACTGTCTGGGCCTGCACCCGCGCCTGCCGCCGATCGACGAGCAGTTGCCGATGCTGCGCGCGCTGTGGCCCGGCCCGCTGGTGTGCCGCTGGAACCTGCACCGGCGGCACGGCGCGCACGGCTACGAGTCGGCGAAGAGCGGCTACGAGCCCTTCGATCGCCTGGTCGATCCCGATCCCGCCACCCGGGCCGTGCTGGCCAAGGTGGCGGCCGCCACGGCAGCGGCAGGCCAGCCGGTCTACGTGACGATCAACAACAAGGCCGAGGGCAGCGCGCCCTGCTCGGTGGTGGCGCTGGCGGAGGAGATAGTGCGGCAGCGCACGAGCTGATCACTCCCACTCGATCGTCGCCGGCGGCTTGCTCGACACGTCGTAGGTCACGCGGTTGATGCCACGCACTTCGTTGATGATGCGGCTCGACACCCTCTTGAGCAGCGAATACGGCAGCTCGGCCCAGTCGGCGGTCATGAAGTCGCTGGTCTGTACCGCGCGCAGCGCCACCACGTAGTCGTAGGTGCGGCCGTCGCCCATCACGCCCACGCTCTTGACCGGCAGGAACACCGCGAAGGCCTGGCTGGTGAGGTCGTACCAGCTCCTGCCGGAGTGTTCGTCGATCGCCATGCGCAGCTCGTCGATGAAGATCGCGTCGGCGCGGCGCAGCAGCTCGGCGTAGTCCTTCCTCACCTCGCCGAGGATGCGCACGCCCAGGCCCGGGCCCGGGAACGGATGGCGGTACACCATCTCGTGCGGCAGGCCGAGCGCCACGCCGAGCTCGCGCACCTCGTCCTTGAACAGGTCGCGCAGCGGCTCGAGCAGCTTCAGGCCCAGCGTCTCGGGCAGGCCGCCGACGTTGTGATGGCTCTTGATCGTCGTCGCCTTCTTGGTCTTGGCACCGCCGGACTCGATCACGTCGGGGTAGATCGTGCCCTGCGCCAGCCACTTCGCGCCCTTCAGCTTCTTCGCCTCGGCCTGGAACACCTCGACGAACTCGCGGCCGATGATCTTGCGCTTGGCCTCGGGGTCGCTCACGCCCTTCAGGTGGCCGAGGAACTGCTCGCTCGCGTCGACGTGCACCACCTTCGCGTGCAGCCGGCCGGCGAACATCTCCATGACCATCTTCGCTTCGTTCAGGCGCAGCAGGCCGTGGTCGACGAAGACGCAGGTGAGCTGGTCGCCGATCGCGCGGTGGATCAGCGCCGCAGCCACGCTCGAATCCACGCCGCCGGACAGGCCCAGGATCACCTCCTCGCTGCCCACCTGCTCGCGGATCTTCGCCACCGCCTCGGCGATGTGGTCGCGCATGATCCAGTCGGGGCGGGCCTTCGCGATCTCGAGCACGAAGCGCTCGAGCAGCGCACGGCCCTGCAGCGTGTGGGTGACCTCCGGGTGGAACTGCACCGCGTAGTAGCCGCGCGCCTCGTCGGCCATGCCGGCGATCGGGCAGCTCGGCGTGCTGGCCATCAGCTTGAAGCCCGGCGGCAGCTCGGTGACCTTGTCGCCATGGCTCATCCACACCTTGAGCATGCCGTGGCCTTCGGGTGTGGCGAAATCCTGGATGCCTTCGAGCAGCTTCGTGTGGCCGCGGGCGCGCACCTCGGCATAACCGAACTCGCGATGGTCGCTCCACTCGACCTTGCCGCCGAGCTGCGCGGCCATGGTCTGCATGCCGTAGCAGATGCCCAGCACCGGCACGCCGAGATCCCACACCGCATGCGGCGCGCGAAGCTCCTCCTGCTCGTAGGTGCTGGCGTGGCTGCCGGAGAGGATGACGCCCCGCGGCGCGAACTCGCGGATGAAGGCGTCCGACACATCGTTCGGATGGATCTCGCAGTAGACGTGCGCCTCGCGGACGCGCCGCGCGATCAGCTGCGTGACCTGGGAGCCGAAATCGAGGATGAGGATCTTGTCGTGCATGGGATTCGGCGGGTCAGGAAGAAGCGGGCGCGCCGGGCAGATCCCCGGCGGCGCGACGGACGGCTCGGAAGTGCTGCCACGCGAGCAGCAGCGACAGCGCCTGCAGCGCTGCGCAGAAGTAAAGCGGCGCGCCGATGTGCCAGTCACCGCGCGGGTAGTGCGACACCGCGCCGAGCAGCGGCGTGGCGATCATCGGCGCGAGCACGGCCATCAGGCTGTTCAGCGAGCTGACCGCGCCCATGGCCTCGCCCTGCTGGCTGGCATCGGCCGCGCTGGAGACGATGCTCTGGATCGCCGACTGCGTGGTGAAGCCGAACAGGTTGGCAACGATCACCACGAACACCACCCAGCCCTGCGACGCCGCCCCCCAGGCGACGAACGCGATCGTCGAGGACAGCAGGCCGAGCAGCGCCAGGCGCTGCGGGCTGAACACCTTGAGCAGCTTGCCGAGCAGGAAGCCCTGCACCAGCACCGACATCACGCCAATGACGAACAGCGACCAGCCGCTCTCGCTCGGCCCCCAGCCGAACTTCAGGCTGCCGTGCAGCACCCACACGGTGTAGAGGACGAACTGCGCCAGGCCCGACAACGCGATCACCGCCACGAGCAACCCGACGCCCTTCAGCTTGACCAGGCCGTGCAGCGAGCTGACCGGATTGAGCGCCTTCCACTGCACCGCGCGGCGTCGTTCGGCCGGCAGCGACTCGGGCAGAACGAAATAGCCGTAGGCCACGTTGGCCAGGGCCAGCGTGCCCGCCACGTAGAACGGCAGCTGCAGGTCGACCGCACCGAGCACGCCGCCGAGCACAGGGCCGAGCATGAAGCCGATGCCGAACATCGCGCCGAGCATGCCGAAGCGCTTGGCGCGCTCGTCGGGATTGCTGATGTCGGCCACATAGGCGTTGGCCACCGCCGCGTTGGCCTGCATCGCCCCGCCAACGAGCCGCGAGGCCAGCAGCATCCACAAGGCCCAGGCTATCGCGGTGACGAAGAAGTTGATCGCGAGACCGCAGAACCCGAGCAGCAGCACCGGCCGGCGGCCGTAGCGGTCGGACAGCGCACCGAGCACCGGCGACGCGACGAACTGCGCGAAGCCGTAGGTGAAGGCGATCACGCCGTACCAGGCGACCTGCTCCGACGGCGACGCGGTGAAGCGGCCCACCAGCGTCGGCAGCACGGGGATGATCAGGCCGACCGACAGCATGTCGATCAGCACGGTGATCATGATGAACGGCATGGCGGCCTGCCGCCGCCCGGCGCTCGGCCCGCTGTGGGTGTCCGGCATCGCGCCCGTCACTCCATCCGGTAGTTCGGCGCTTCCTTCGTGATCTGCACGTCGTGGACGTGGCTCTCGCGAATGCCGGCGGAGGTGATCTCGACGAACTCGGCCTTGCTGCGCATCTCCTCGATCGTCGAGCAGCCGCAGTAGCCCATCGAGGCGCGCACGCCGCCGGCCATCTGGAAGATGATCGACACCAGCGAGCCCTTGTACGGCACCCGGCCTTCGATGCCCTCGGGCACCAGCTTGTCGGCGTTCGGGTTGGCGGCCTCGTCGTTCTCCTGGAAGTAGCGATCGGCCGAGCCGGCCTTCATCGCACCGATCGAGCCCATGCCGCGGTAGCTCTTGTAGCTGCGCCCCTGGTAGAGGATGACTTCGCCCGGCGCCTCTTCGGTGCCGGCGAACATGCCGCCCATCATCACCGTGTGCGCGCCGGCCGCGATCGCCTTGGCGATGTCGCCCGAGTAGCGGATGCCGCCGTCGGCGATCAGCGGCACGTCGGTGCCGGCCAGCGCCTTGGCGACGTTGTCGATCGCGGTGATCTGCGGCACGCCGACGCCGGCGACGATGCGCGTGGTGCAGATCGAGCCCGGGCCGATGCCGACCTTGACACCGTCGGCGCCCGCCTCGACCAGCGCGAGCGCCGCGGCGCCGGTGGCGATGTTGCCGCCGATCACCTCGATCTGGGGGAAGTTCTTCTTCACCCAGCGCACGCGCTCGATGACGCCATGGCTGTGGCCGTGCGCCGTGTCGACCACCAGCGCATCGACGCCGGCCCGGGCCAGCAGCTCGACGCGCTCCTCGGTGCCCTCGCCGACGCCGACCGCGGCGCCGACGCGCAGCTTGCCCTGCGCATCGCGCGCGGCGTTCGGGAAGCTGGTCTGCTTGGTGATGTCCTTCACCGTCATCAGGCCGCGCAGCTCGAAGGCGTCGTTGACGACCAGCACGCGCTCGAGCTTGTGCTTGTGCATCAGCGCCTTGCCCTCGTCGAGCGAGGTGCCCTCGCGCACCGTGATCAGCCGCTCGCGCGGCGTCATGATCTCGCGCACGGGAGCATCGAGACGGGTCTCGAAGCGCAGGTCGCGGTTGGTGACGATGCCGACCACACGACCTTCATCGACCACCGGGAAGCCGGAGATGCCGTGCTGCTTGCTCAGCTCGATCACGTGGCGCACCGGGACGCCGGGCGAGATGGTGATCGGGTCCTTCAGCAGGCCCGATTCATAACGCTTGACCCGTGCCACCTCGGCCGCCTGCTGCTTGGGCGTCAGGTTCTTGTGCACGATGCCGATGCCGCCCTCCTGGGCGATGGTGATCGCCAGCCGGGCTTCGGTGACGGTGTCCATCGCGGCGGACACCAGCGGGAGGTTGAGGCGGATGTTCCGGGTCAGGCGGGTGGCGAGCGAGGTGTCGCGCGGCAGGACCTGGGAGAAGGCGGGCACCAACAACACATCGTCGAAGGTGAGCGCTTTGCCGAGAAGGCGCATGAGGCAAGCTCCAGACGCAAAAGCGAATTATACGGACCGTGCAGCACCGCACGATTCGTGACCCATTGCACACGGCGCCGCACAGGCTGGCCGGTACACTGCAATGCAACTCCGTCCGTTGAATCCGAACCATGCGCCGTCGACTCGCTGCCCTCATGCTTGCCCTCGTTGGCGCCGCACTGGCCGGGCCGGTGGCCGCCCAGTGGAAATGGCGCGCCGCCAACGGGCAGATCCAGTACAGCGACCTGCCGCCGCCGCCCGGCGTGGCCGAGAAGGACATCCTGCAGCGCCCCACCGCCGCCACGCTGCGTGCGCCGGCCGCTGCCGCACCGGCCGCCTCGGCACCGCC
>VYMG01000407.1_pt1 | contig 9899 bp, 7 predicted proteins | sample 5115261 | NCBI WGS metagenome assembly VYMG01 (sample SAMN12291781, study PRJNA351875) | freshwater metagenome | isolation source: freshwater lake | place: USA: Michigan, Wintergreen Lake | collected 2013-08-08 | reverse complement strand
TACACAGTACAACACTTAATCATATCATGATTACCGGAAATGACATTATCGCACTGGGATTTACACCCGGAAAATGGTTCAAAGATGCCATCGAGTATGCCAATGCCCATGCTCTGGAGGGCGAACAATTACGAACATATTTACATCAAGTCCATCCCATATATCAAGAACCCCATGCAAAGCCATTAGACTTTTATCGTAATATTCGCGCCGAATCCGAAGAAGAATTGCTGAATGTGGAAAGTGTCTTCACGGCAATGGAACAATTAATGGTTACACCCACCATCGTTGGCGGCGCAGTGATGCCCGATGCCTGCCCTACCGGAGAAGGACAAATTCCCGTCGGCGGGGTCATCATGGCACGCAATGCAATACATCCGTCCATGCACAGTGCGGACATTTGTTGCTCCGTGATGATGACAAATATGGGACATATATCACCGAAACGTGTCCTTGATGCAGCGCATGCGGTCACACATTTTGGCGGTGGCGGGCGTGAGGAATTTTCCACATTACCCAAAGAACTTGAAGATAAAATTCGTGATAATTATATGTTTCACGATCAAATTAGTTTGCCTTTAGCTTCACAACATCTTGGTACGCAAGGTGACGGTAATCATTTTTTATTCGTCGGGCAATCGAAAAATACGGGTGAAACTATCATGGTCACCCATCATGGCAGCCGTGGTTTTGGTGCGCATTTGTACAAAAAAGGAATGAAAATAGCAGAAATGTTTCGCAAAGAATTATCGCCGAAAACAGCACAGCCGAATGCATGGATACCCTATGATACCGAACAAGGGCAATCGTATTGGGATGCCTTGCAAATTGTGCGTGAATGGACAAAACTCAATCACAACACTTTGCATGATGCCACACTTCATTCCTTAGGCATCGAAGCACATAATCGTTTTTGGAATGAACATAATTTTGTCTTTAAAAAAGATGATATTTTTTATCATGCCAAAGGAGCCACGCCGCTCGATGATGCTTTTGTGCCCGATTCACAACAAGGTTTGCGCTTAATTCCGCTGAACATGAGTCAGCCCGTGCTTATTGTGAAAGGAGAAACAACCGAGAATAATTTGGGATTTGCGCCCCATGGCGCGGGCAGAAATCTGAGCAGAGGGAAACATAAGAAAAAACATGCGCATAAAACCATAGATGAAGTGTTTCATGAAGAGACACAGGGCTTGGATATTCGTTTTTATTCCGGTCATATTGATATATCCGAATTACCGAGTGCCTATAAAAATGCAGAAATGGTCACCAAACAAATGCAAGAATTTGGTCTCGGCACTATCATTGATGAAATAATCCCCTATGGCTGCATTATGGCGGGCGATTGGGAAATTGATGCACCTTGGAGAAAAAGAAAAGGGTAAATATGCTATTACAAATAACAACAACAGAAGCACCAACTTCGGATTTGAGCTTTTTGCTCCATAAACATCCAGACAAAGTACAAACATTCGATATGTCATTGGGAAAAGCACATGTGTATTATCCCGAATACAATGAGAATAAAATTACGGTCGCCCTCTTATTGGATATTGATGCTGTAGATATGGTGCGCGGATCTAAGAACTCGGCAAATGAGTCATTTTCTTTGGCGCAATATGTTAATGACAGACCTTATGTTGCATCTTCCTTTATGAGTGTGGCTATTGCCTCAGTATTTTCATCGGCATTAAACGGAAAATGTAAAAATAATCCTGAACTTGTCATGAAGCAATTGCCTTTTGAAGTAACCATAAGTACATTACCGGCTCCAAAAGGTGGTGAAAGTCTTATTCGAAGTTTATTTGAACCTTTAGGATATACCATTGATATACAAAGGCATACACTTAATCCATTATTTCCTGAATGGGGCGAAAGTAAATATTATACCGTCAAATTGTCGAATAAACTCACTCTCAAAGATTTGCTTTCACATTTATATGTACTTATTCCCACTTTGGATAATGACAAACATTATTATGTGAACAAAGACGAATTGAATAAATTATTAGAAAAAGGTGAGGGTTGGTTAAAACATCATCCCGGTAAAGAGCAAATAACAAAGCGTTATTTATCAAATATTCACTGGCTTTCAAAACAAGCACTTCTCCGTCTGGCTGAAGCCGAAGACACTGAAAACAGTGATGATGAAATTGAGGAAAAAACGGAAATTTCACAGCGTAAAGCAACTTTGCATGAAAAAAGGATTGCTCTTGTCGCCGAAAAACTCCTTGAATCGAAAGCAAAAAAAGTGATAGATTTGGGATGCGGTGAAGGTAAATTATTGCGTCAGCTTCTTAAGCATCAACAATTCACTTCTATTGCCGGAATGGACGTTTCATACAGCGAATTACTCAAAGCGAAAGAACGTCTGTACTACGATAATTTATCACCGAAACAAAAAGAACGGCTCATATTGTTTCAAGGTTCACTTCTCTATCTTGATGAGCGTTGCAAAGGTTTTGACGCAGCGGCTATTGTCGAAGTCATTGAGCATCTTGATGTGTATCGGCTAAAGGCATTTGAGCGTGTGGTTTTTGAATTTTCTCAGCCACGCACAGTTATTATCACGACTCCCAATTCTGAGTATAATGTCATGTGGGAAACCCTTCAACACGGCACAATGCGCCATAGCGACCATCGCTTTGAATGGACACGCAAAGAATTTCAGGATTGGGCTGAACGTATTGCTGCAACATATCATTATCGCGTAGAATTTCATCCTATCGGAGATGTCGAGGAAACAGTAGGCGCTCCTTCACAAATGGCACTATTTACGTATGGAAATTAATATACCTGAATTATCATTAATTCTTTTAGTTGGGGTTTCCGGTTCAGGAAAAAGTAGTTTTGCAAAAAAACACTTCGCACCAACGGAAATTGTTTCTTCGGATTATTGTAGAGGAATCGTTTCCAATGATGAAAATAATCAAGCCGCAACAGATGATGCGTTTGACTTATTATACTACATTACGCGGAAAAGATTAAAAAATGGTCTTCTGACTGTTATTGATGCTACAAATGTACAACAAAAAGCTCGCAAAGGACTTATTGATATTGCTAAAGAATATCACTGTCTTCCTATTGCGATTGTCTTGGATATTCCCGAAAAAGTATGTATCGAACGTAATAACCAAAGACCTGATCGTCAATTTGGATCACATGTCGTTCGGAACCAAAAACAACAATTGCGTAAATCATTGTCCGATATGCGTTATGAAGGTTTCAAAAAAGTATTCACATTAAAATCTGTGCAGGAAGTCGAAGCCGTCACATCCATAAAAAGAGAAAAATTATTCAATGATAAAAAAAATGTTCATGGTCCTTTCGATATTATTGGTGATATTCATGGATGCTTTGATGAGCTTTGCGAATTACTGACTACACTTGGATATATTATTACACATATACCTCATACTCTTGAAAATCATGGATTTTCCATTTCCCATCCTCAAGGGCGAATTGCAGTATTTGTTGGTGATTTAGTTGATCGCGGACCTGATTCTCCTAATGTTCTGCGTATAGTCATGAGCATGGTAAATTCAGGTAGTGCCTATTGTGTTCCGGGTAATCATGATGTTAAACTACAAAAATTTCTCAATAATCGTAAAGTTCAGATTAAAAATGGTTTAGAAATGACGGTACAACAATTAGAACAGGAATCTCCGGAATTTAAATCAACCGTTGCAACATTTCTCCATGAATTAATCAGTCATTATATTTTTGATGATGGGAAATTACTTGTCGCACATGCAGGACTCAAAGAACAATTACAGGGAAGAGCTTCCGCTGCTGTTCGTGATTTTTGTTTATACGGGGAAACAACAGGCGAAACTGATGAATATGGTTTACCTGTAAGACATAATTGGGCTGCCGAATATCAAGGTATGACCAAAGTTGTCTATGGGCATACACCTGTTGTAAGGGCAGAATGGCTCAATAGAACCATTGATATTGACACGGGTTGCGTTTTTGGCGGTGCATTAACTGCTTTACGCTATCCCGAAGAAGAATTGGTTTCCGTCCAAGCTAAAAAAGTCTATTATGAACCGAAAAGACCGCTCAATGATTCTCCGGATCCCTCATTGAGTGCTCAGCAAGAATATGACGATACTTTATCATTACATAATCTTCTCGGTAAATATATTGTTCAAACACGCTTACGAAATAATATAACCATCAATCCGGAAAATTCCATTGCTGCCTTAGAAATAATGAGTCGTTTTGCAATAAATCCCAAATGGTTATTATATCTTCCACCAACAATGTCGCCATGTGCAACAAGTGACTTGCCCGATTATTTAGAATATCCTCATCAAGCACTTGATTACTTTAAGCAGCAAGGCATCACTAAAGTCATTTGCGAAGAAAAGCACATGGGCTCACGTGCCATTGTGGTATTGTGTAAAGATGAACAAACGGCTCTCGAACGCTTTGGTATTGAGAATGAAGGTATCGGTGTCTGCTATACACGCACAGGAAGAAGATTTTTCAGTGACAATACTTTAGAGCGAGAATTTATTCAAAGACTGCACGCATGCGCTACCCGCACCGGATTTTGGGATAATTTTTCGACAAATTGGGTATGTCTTGATGCTGAATTAATGCCTTGGTCGGCAAAAGCACAATCATTGCTCAAAGAACAATATGCTTCTGTCGGAGCAGCCGCCGGAGCAGCATTGCCTGACGTTGAACAGAGTTTACAAAAAGCGTATGAGCGAGGTATAAATGAAATTGAGTCATTACTCCATTCCTTTTCTGCAAAAAATAATGCAGTCACACATTATATCAATGCATACCAACATTATTGTTGGAATGTAGTGACAATTGATGATTATAAATTTGCACCATTCCATATATTGGCGACGGAGGGAAAAGTCCACTGCAATCAATCTCATGAATGGCATATGCAGCATATTCATACATTATGCGAAGGCGATCCACAATTAATGATGGCAACCCAATATCGTATTGTTGATCTGGCTGACCCGGCAAGCTATGAAGCGGTTACCGAATGGTGGTTACAGATAACATCTAAGGGTGGCGAAGGTATGGTAGTCAAACCTTTGGACTTTATTGCTTATGGGAATGGGAATTTAGCACAACCCGCGATAAAATGTCGTGGGAAAGAATATCTGCGCATCATCTATGGACCTGAATATGATTTACCGCAGAATATTTCAAGATTAAAGAAACGAAGTCTATCGCGCAAACAATCTTTAGCATTACGTGAATTTGCACTCAGCGTAGAAAGTTTAGAACGATTTGTCAAAAAAGCACCCTTGCGTGATGTCCATGAATGTGTCTTTTCGCTCTTAGCATTAGAAAGTGAAGAAGTGGATCCGCGATTGTAGAAAAGGTGTACTATGATAGATGAAGAAATGACAAAAAAAGCAGTGATACATTATATGTATTCACGGAATAATATCATTGATGAAATAATCCCCTATGGCTGCATTATGGCGGGCGATTGGGAAATTGATGCACCTTGGAGAAAAAGAAAACCCTCTTTGATGTAAGTTTTTCCTTATTTTTGTCAATATCATATATGAATTAAGTGAAACATATTTTTCTAATTGAGAACTAATTAGTTTATATTTACTAAAGTAACACTATCAAACAATCTATGAATACTGAGTTTCTAACAACTATTTTATCTTTCGTCGCCATTGTAATAGCAGTATGGCAAGGGAAACTATCGAAAGATCAACTTGAACAATCAAAGCAAACAAAGTCGGATACAGAAAAATTAATTGAAGATATTAAGCAACGGGTAAGCAAAATAGAATACATCTCTGATGAGACGAGAAGAGATGTAAAGGAACAGATCGCAAAATTAATAGATAAGCAAGATGAAAATTTCAAAACACTTTTAAATGCACCAAAAGAAAATAGTCAGAATGAAATGATGATGGCACTCATACCTCAACTACTTAACAATCCTGAGTTGATAGATAAATTTGTTAATCTTACGAAACAAAACAAAAGCAACTCAAATACCCGAACGACAAATAAAAGGTTAAGGTATTAATGTAAACATATCAATAAAGTAACTTATTAATGATTATTAATTCCATAGTATGAAAGACAAACTAACGATAAAAAACTACAAGTGCTTTGATAATCTGGGAAATTGTATTGAAGGTGACAATCAATCATCGCCATCAATTATTCAGTCTGTTATAGAAAAAGTTTCTTCATCAACAGAATCAAAATAAACATATCACTACTTATTTTTTAATTCTCCTTATGGTACTAAGTTGGAATGAAATAAAAGACAGAGCCGTCAAGTTCTCGAAAGAGTGTGATATCACTTAAAACAAGAGATTGACAGTGTTTTTGTTTGAGTTGCATGGAGATAAACGGCAAATCTTTTTACCGAAGAGAAAGTGAAGAAGAGATAATTAGTGTGTTTTGAATATCGAATCTTACTCATTTGATATAACTATTTATATGATACCATTAGTTGAAAATCTGTATCACAACATGAATTCATTTATATTGTGGTTTTGGACAGAGCTTAATACACGTGAGAAAGCAACAGTAACATGGCTGATAATTTTTTTAGTTCTTCTAAGTGTAGTGAGCAAAAATTTTCGACAAATTTACCGACTCTTTCTACATCGCCATTTGATTTTACTTTTTTTGTATTACATATCATACTGTACTGGTTTGTACTTTTTGCTAAAGAACTTCAGTGTGTGGGATAAAGCATTAAACAAAGATGGTATCTTATGGGTAGCGACATATGGAGTATATAATTTAATATATTTTACTAAGATTTCTGAAAACAATTTAGTTAAGAATCTACTATCACAACAATTTAGATTAACTATGATTGTTGGATTTTTTATCAACAGCTATTGTTTTCCATTTTGGGGTGAAATAATCTTTTTGCCATTAACTTTAATTGGAGTGGTAATTTCATTTACTGAAAAGGGCGTAAAATTAGGTAAATTTATGCTTCTTCTTCTTTTTGTTTTCAGCTTTATGTATAGTGTTGTTGAAGCTATCAACAGCAACTGGAAAATCTTCACAGTGTTTTCGTTAAATATTTTTTTACTTCCAACACTTTTATACTTGGCAAATATACCATTTGTATATGCTTTAGCGTTGATAAGCGAATACAACAAAATTTACGTAAAAATCAACTACCACATAAGTGATACAATTATAAAAAAAGAGTTGAAATACTTAATTTTCAAATCAGCACATTTTCATCTACATTCAATAAAAAAAATTAATTTAAGTCTTAAGATACGCACTCATATAAGCATGGATAATTATCGTGATGAGATTAATCAAATATTAACAAGTTAGATTTAACTCCTGCACAGAGGCCCTCGATTGAGTGCTTCTGTTGATTCTTACTTCCATCTTTCTTCGTACTTTTGCAATCAACAAAGGACAATCTATCACTTCAATTTAGAATATGAAATCAGACATTATCTATGCAACATACAACGATTCATCACTTAATCGAATCATACTATGCTGACATTTCGAATAAAACCAAACGGATATTCAGAGATAAGTAGCAAGCTTCTCTTACGTGTATCTTTGCTATTATTGATAATCTTCCCAGTGGGATTACTTATTCCATTTGCATTTTTGATACAAACAGGTGATTTAGAAGCTGTTAAAGAAATGCTTTTTATCACCGGTCCATTTACCATCATCTTTTTTATAGTGGGACTGTATCTTGCCCATAGGACATTCAAAAAACGGTTTGAGGGCACTATACTAACGGTGACCGATACCACAATCTCTCTTGCTCAACCACAGTTGCCCATACTTACTATGAACTTCGATGACATTAAAGAAATTAAAAAAGTGAAGATGGGTAGCTTCATAATCTCCGCCTTTAACACAGAAGATATCATGATTATACCATCACTAATGATGAATTACGAAGAATTAGAAACTACATTAGAATCAATTAAACCAATATCTGTGCAAGATATAGATACAAAAAATTCATTGTGGGTGAAGTATGGTTATATAATACATTTACTTTCTACCTTAGCTTTGATAACTGCTTTCTTTTTAGTCACGAATAAACTATTGGTAGGATTATTGGGGGCTATACTCATAACATACCTTACTTTAACATACATAAAATTACGTAAGAGCACAATGGTAAGTGCCTCTTTTAAACGTATGATATTGAAATTAGTATTTGTCATTTTTCTCACAGTGATTCTTAAGATGACAGATATTTTTGAAAAATTACCTGATTATTACAATTATTTTTGGTCTCACATAGGACAAGGAATGTGATGATACACGAACAATACACAGAACCAACCATATACTGAGCCCTTGGTTTATGTATTGCTTTTCATTGACATATTATTTTTGTATATCATTATAACATCGTAAAGTACAAGAATCAATCAATTAGATATAAATCATTATCCATTATTAACAACCAAAAGTATGAAACACATCATTCTCATCCTCATGTTTCCTCTATTCTGTAGCATTGGCTACAGCCAAACACAATCAGCAGAGCAGCAAATTGAAGACTTAGTTCGACAAGGTATTACCTCTCACGATAAGGGAGATTTTGATAATGCAATCAAGTTCTATGATAAAGCTTTAGAGATTGACAATAATAGCTTCCTCGTATTATCCGAAAAAGCGATGACATTAGTTAGCTTACAACGATACAATGAAGCAATTGAGCATTGTCGTAAAGCTATTGAAATTAGTCCGAACCATAAACTCGCAGCATTCACCTATGTCACTTATGGTACCGCCCATGACCTATTACAGCAACCGGAGAAATCACTTGAGGTCTATGAAAAGGGAATAACTCTGTTTCCAGATTACTCTATGTTGTATTTCAATAAAGCGATAACATTAACAAAAATGAATCAAATCGATGAAGCAATTCTCAGTTTGAAACAGGCTCTTTATCTTAAGCCGACTCACCCAGGATCCCATAATGCATTAGCACGATTACTTGAAGCAAAAAATCAAAGAATCCCTGCAATTTTAGCCTATTGCCGCTTCTTAACTTTAGAATTACGATCACAAAGAGCAGAAGAAAATTTAGGTTACTTACAGAAAACTATGAATGCCAATGTTCGAAACAAAGAAGATAACTCAATACAGATTTTTGTCAATCCTAAAGTAATTAATGACACCGCAAGTGCGGAATTTAAGTCTGAATTAGATTTTTTGACATTAGAAATGTTGTTAAGCATCGATGCCGCAATGGATCACGTTAATGACAGCGTAAACAAAACTGAGTTTAGTATTTTCTTGAGAAAAATCAAACATCTCTTCAGCGTTCTTAAAGCAATGAAATCTAAAGGCTCAGGGTTTTATTGGAATTACTATGTTCCATTTTTTATTGAAATGCATGAAAAGAATTTCGTTGAAGCATTTGCTTATGCAGCTTATACATCAAAATCAACACCTGAAACTTCTCAATGGATTAAAGAAAATCAGCAATTAGTCAAAGATTATATCAATTGGAGTACAAGCTATGAATGGCCCAAAAAATAAAAATATTATAGGGGTATATCTTTCTTCTCTTTATATTTTTCCCATTGTAAAATGATAAAGCCATGTCATAAATTCTATCATTTCAATCCTGACTATGAAATCAGATATTTTACAACGTGAGGATGTGTCATTATTAGTACATCAATTCTATGGTACTATCCGCCGTGATGATCTCTTGGGTCCCATTTTCCATCATCATATTGCCGATGATCAATGGGCGGAACATCTTGATAAACTCACTGATTTTTGGGAAACGAATCTTTTCGGTCTGGCAAAATTCAAAGGCAATCCAACTGTGGCTCATCTCGCTGTGGATCAAAAGCATGATTATGGCATTGGGCAAATCCATTTCGGACGATGGCTGCAAGTATGGTTCGCCACCA
>VYMG01000405.1_pt1 | contig 9917 bp, 7 predicted proteins | sample 5115261 | NCBI WGS metagenome assembly VYMG01 (sample SAMN12291781, study PRJNA351875) | freshwater metagenome | isolation source: freshwater lake | place: USA: Michigan, Wintergreen Lake | collected 2013-08-08 | reverse complement strand
CGACGTCGAAGTAGTTTCCAACGCATCTCGGCTGGTGTCCGCAGGTAAGCGTGGGCCGGAAACGAAAGAGGCCGCACAGTGGCGGCCTCGTTCGAGGATGGACGCGGGAGGCGACCTCAGCGCTTGCTGAACTGCTTCCGGCGGCGGGCGCCGTGCAGACCGACCTTCTTGCGCTCCACTTCGCGCGCGTCACGCGTCACGAAGCCGGCGCGGCTCAGCTCGGGCTTCAGCGCTGCGTCGTAGTCGATCAGCGCGCGGGTGATGCCATGGCGCACGGCGCCGGCCTGGCCGGACTCGCCGCCGCCGTGCACGTTCACCTTGACGTCGAAGGCCGCGTCGTTGGCGGTCAGCACCAGGGGCTGCTTGACGACCATGATCGAGGTCTGGCGGCCGAAGTACTGCTCGACCGGACGACCGTTGATGACGATCTGGCCGGTGCCCTTCTTGATGAAGACACGCGCCACCGACGACTTGCGGCGGCCGGTGCCGTAGTTCCAATTTCCGATCATCACCGCTCCTTAGATGTCCAGCTGCTTGGGCTGCTGGGCGGTGTGCGGATGCGTGGCACCGGCGTACACCTTCAGCTTCTTCACCATCGCGTAGCCGAGCGGGCCCTTGGGCAGCATGCCCTTGACCGCCTTCTCGAGCGCGCGCCCGGGGTGCTTGGCCTGCATGTCCTTGAACTTGGTGCCGTAGATGCCGCCGGGGAAGCCCGAGTGGCGGTAGTACACCTTGTCGTTGGCCTTGTTGCCGGTGACGCGGATCTTGTCGGCATTGACGACGACGATGAAGTCGCCGGTATCGACGTGAGGCGTGTAGATGGCCTTGTGCTTGCCGCGCAGGCGGAGGGCGACTTCACTGGCCACCCGTCCGAGGACCTTGTCGGTCGCGTCAATCACAAACCACTCATGCGTCACCTCGGCCGGCTTGGCGCTGAAGGTTTTCATGATTCGTGGAAGTTTCTCGAGTCAGTGCCCCTGGCCACGAGGGCCTCGCCGAACGAGGCTCCGCTTCTTCGATGGGCGGACTCTCGGTCGACGTTGCCTGCCGCCGGCTGGGCCGAGACAGACCTTTCCCGCGGGGCGCAAAGCGGAAAAGCCCGTGAGTCTAGCAGATTCACCCGGCCACCAGAACCGGTGACTTTGCACGGGGCGTGCGGACCGCCGGCGCCGGCGCCAAGCTTGGACTGCGTTCCCTAGCGGATTCGCATAGACTAGGGTTAACCCTAAACCCGGGAGGTCTCGCATGTCCGACTCCGACAAACCCACCGGCACCGCGTCCGCCGCCCACGAAGCGGGGTCGTCGCGCTGGTCCTGGGTTCCCATCCGCTCGCTGGGCCCACGCCACCGCGACCGGATTGCCACCCACCTGCTGAGCCTCGAGGAGACCGATCGCTACCTGCGCTTCGGCTATCCGGCCACCGATACCCAGATCTGCCGCTACGTCGACACGCTCGATTTCGACCAGGACGAGGTCTTCGGCATCTTCAACCGGCGACTCGAACTGATCGCCATGGCTCACCTGGCGCACCCGAGCACGCCTGCCGAAGGCTCGCGCGGCACGATGGCCGAGTTCGGCGTGTCGGTGATGCGCAAGGCGCGCGGCCGAGGATTCGGCGCCCGCCTGTTCGAACACGCGGTCCTGCACGCTCGCAACCGTGGCGTGCAGACGCTGTTCATCCACGCGCTCAGCGAGAACACGGCGATGCTCAAGATCGCCCGCAACGCCGGCGCGACGGTCGAGCGCGATGGCTCGGAGTCGGACGCCTGGCTTCGTCTGCCGCCCGACAGCTTCGTGTCTCACGTCGAGGAGATGATGGGCGAACAGGCGGCCGAGTTCGACTACCAGATCAAGCGCCACGCAACGCACGTCCAGCAGATCCTCGATGTGATCTCGGAAGTCAAGGCTCACATTTCGAAGTCGCATCACGTCGCGGGCGAGTGAGCGTGGGTACGCCCGCAGTCAGGGCATGAGGCCCCGGGCTCGGGGATGATCGGGATCGGTGGTCGACCGTAACATCCGGTACATTGAAGTTCCGCGATCGACCTGCTTGTCGGGGACGTGGACACGAACCCGGACATGGACATGCCGACCCCGATCCTCATCGCTGCGCTCTCTGCCCTCGCGGGCATCGCGGTGGCGTCCACGGGCTGGATCTGGTGGCTGCGCCGCCCGGCGAAACCGGTGCCCCTTCCCACCGAGTGGGCGCTGACGGCGCGGCCGGTGTTCTCGACCGATGAACGCCGCGTCTACCGACTGCTGCGCGAGGCGCTGCCGCACCACATCGTTCTGTCCAAGCTGCCGCTGGTGCGCTTCAGTCAGCCGGTGGACCCGGCACGCGTGCGCTTCTGGTACGACCTGCTCGGCTCCATTCACGTGACCTTCGCGGTGTGCAGCGCCAACGGCCGCGTGCTCGCGGCCATCGACCTCGATACCGACCGCGGCAACTCGCGCCGCGTTCTGCAGATCAAGCAGGCCGTGCTCGGCGCCTGCCGCGTGCGCTATCTGCGCTGCCCGGTGGAGAACCTGCCGTCGGTGGCCGAACTGCAACTGCTGGTGCCCCAGGCCGGCGCCAACGCGCGCGGCCCGCAGGCCGCCACGCCGCCCTCTCACACGCTGCACCAGGCCCGCGATACGCTGGCCAACACCGTGGCCCACCGACGCGCCGAGCGCACGGCGCTGTGGCAGGACTCGTCGCTGTTCCAGGATTCGTTCTTCGCGCCCGACACCCGCAGCGACGGTTCGGGGCAGAGCGAGTTCGGCAGCCTCGGCACGGCTGGCGGCTCGCGCAGCCGCCCGTCGCCGCTGGACGGCGACGATGTCGGCGGCGTGGTCGTCGACGGCCCGCGCTACTCGTCGCGGTGATTGCCGCGCTGAGCGTCACGCCCTAGCTGGCGCGTAGGATGCGGGCATGACCCCGCCTCCAGCCGCCACCGACACGCCCTACGCCCGCCTGACGCCCGAGGTCGTGCTCGACGGGCTCGATGCGGTCGGCCTGCGCGGCGACGGACGGCTGATCCAGTTGAACTCGTACGAGAACCGCGTCTTCCAAGTCTTTCTCGAAGACGGCCGCGTGGTCGTCGCGAAGTTCTACCGGCCCGGTCGCTGGAGTGATGCGCAGATCCTCGAGGAGCATGCATTCGCCGCCGAGCTCGAAGCGAAGGAGGTGCCGCTGGCGGCGCCGTGGCCGCTGTCGATCGTCGTGCGCTCGCTGCACGCCGATCGGCTGAGCGCCATCGGGCGTACGCTGGCGTCGTTCGAGACCGATGACGGCCCCTACCGCTTCGCCGTCACCGAGCGCAGGGCCGGCCGAGCGCCGGAGGTCGAAGACCCGGCCGTGCTGGAGTGGATCGGTCGCTTCATCGGCCGCATCCATGCCGTCGGCGCGGCGGGCCGTTTCGAACATCGCCTGACGCTGAGCCCGAACACGCTGGGGCACGATCCCCGCGACTGGCTGCTCGCGCAGGACGTGGTGCCGCCCGACGCACTGCCCGCCTGGCGCAGCATGGTCGACGCGGCGCTGGAGCGAGTCGACGCCGCCTTCGCTGCGGCACCGCGGATGCTGCGCCTGCACGGCGACTGCCACCTCGGCAACATCCTGTGGACGGCTGCCGGCCCGCACTTCGTCGACCTCGACGACGCGCTCACCGGCCCGGCCGTGCAGGACCTCTGGATGCTGCTGTCGGGACCACGCGGCGAGCGCCAGAAGCAGCTCGGTGCGGTGCTCGATGGCTACGAACAGTTCATGGACTTCGACCGCCGCGAGCTGGCCCTGATCGAGCCGCTGCGCACGCTGCGCATCGTCCACCACAGCGCCTGGATCGCGCGGCGCTGGAAGGACCCGGCCTTCCCGATCGCCTTTCCGTGGTTCGAGAGCCCGGCCTACTGGACCGAGCAGGCCACGCGGCTGCGTGACCAGCTCGAGGCGATGGACGAAGCCCCTCTGGTGGCCTGACCGTTCAGCCGACCAACAGCGCGTTGACGCGCTTCACGTAGGCACCCGGATCCTCCAGCGTGCCCCCCTCGGCGAGCAGCGCCTGGTCGAAGAGGATGTGCGCGAGCTCGTCGAAGTGCGCGCTGGCATCGAGCCGCTTCACGAGCGCGTGCTCGGCGTTCACCTCGAGGATGGGCTTGGCCTTGGGCGCGTCCTGCCCCGCCTGCTTGAGCAGGCGCGCGAGGTGGCCGCTGATGTCGCCCTCGTCGACCACCAGGCAGGCCGGCGAATCGACCAGCCGCGTGGTCACTCTCACGTCCTTGGCCCGATCCTTCAGCGCCTCCTTCAGCCGCTCGAGAATGGGCTTGAAGGCCTCGGCGGCCTGCTCGACCTGCTTCTTCTCTTCCTCGTCCTGCAGCTTGCCGAGATCGACGGCGCCCTTGGCCACGCTCTGCAGCGGCTTGCCGTCGAACTCGAACAGATGCGCCAGCATCCACTCGTCGACACGGTCGACCAGCAGCAGCACCTCGAGGCCCTTCTTGCGGAAGATTTCCAGCTGCGGGCTGCTCTTGGCAGCGGCCAGCGTGTCGGCGGTGATGTAGTAGATCGCCTCCTGGCCTTCCTTCATGCGGCCGACGTAGTCCTTCAGCGAGACGCCTTCGTCGGCATTCGTCGAGGCGAAGCGCAGCAGCTTGGCCAGCCGCTCCTGGTTGGCGTGGTCCTCGCCGACGCCTTCCTTCAGCACCTGGCCGAAGTCCTTCCAGAACTTCGCGTACTTCTCGCGCTCGGCCGCGTCTTCGCTGTCGGCGAGCGATTCCAGCATCGACAGCACGCGCTTGGTCGAGCCCTCGCGGATCGCCTTGACGTCGCGGCTTTCCTGCAACAGCTCGCGGCTGACGTTCAGCGGCAGGTCGGCCGAGTCGATCACGCCCTTGACGAAGCGCAGGTACACCGGCATCAGCGCCTCGGCGTCGTCCATGATGAAGACGCGCTTGACGTACAGCTTCACCCCGCCGCGCTTGTCGCGGTTCCAGAGATCGAACGGTGCCTTGGCCGGGATGTACAGCAGCTGCGTGTACTCGCTGCGCCCCTCCACGCGGTTGTGCGTGTAGGCCAGCGGCGCTTCGGTGTCGTAGCTGATCTGCTTGTAGAACTCGGCGTACTGCTCGGCCGTGACCTCGCTCTTGTTCCGCGTCCACAGCGCCGCGGCCTTGTTGACCGGCGCCCACTCGTCGGTGAGCTTCTGCTTCCCGGCCTCGCTGTCCCACTCCTCCTTGCGCATCAGGATGGGCAGCGAGATGTGGTCGGAGTAGCGGCTGATGATCGAGCGCAGCTTCCAGCCGGAGAGGAACTCCTCCTCGCCCTCGCGCAGGTGCAGGATCACGCTGGTGCCGCGCTCGGGCCGGGTGATGGTCTCGACCTCGAAGTCGCCGGTGCCCTCGCTGCTCCAGCGCACGCCCTCTTCCGGCTTCAGCCCGGCGCGGCGCGATTCGACGGTGATGCGATCGGCCACGATGAAGCCGCTGTAGAAGCCCACGCCGAACTGGCCGATCAGCTGCGCGTCCTTCTTCTTGTCGCCTTCCAGCGCGGCCATGAACTCGCGCGTGCCGCTCTTGGCGATGGTGCCGAGGTTGGCCACCGCCTCCGGCTCCGACAGGCCGATGCCGTTGTCGGTGATGATGATCGTCTTCGCCTCCGCGTCGAAGCTCACGCGCACCTCGAGGTTGGGCGCGTCCTCGAACAACTCCGGCCGGTCCAGCGCCTCGAAACGCAGCTTGTCGCAGGCATCCGACGCGTTGGAGACCAGCTCGCGCAGGAAGATCTCCTTGTTGGAATACAGCGAATGGGTGACGAGGTGCAGGATCTGCTTGACCTCGGCCTGGAAGGAAAGCGTCTCTTTGCTCATGGTCTTGGAAAGTGTGCGAAGCCCGCCGGTCCACCCGCCGGCGGGTGGATGATGGGGGCTTCGCGCCGGCTTTCAAGACCCGCCCTCCCGGGCGGCGCTCGGCCTCAGTTCACCACGTAGACCACCGCGCTGCGCGCCGGGATCACGAAGCGGCCGGTGGCCGGCTCGTAGCTCGCGTCGTTGGCCGGGCGCCGATCGGCGCCGCCGGCGTGCACCGGGTGCAGCGCCCACGCCTTGCCCTTGTCGGCGTCGAGCGTGAGCGTCTGCGCCACCGTGTCGACGTTGACGAAGTACAGCAGTTCGCGGAAGTTGGCTCCCGGGTAGCCGTTGCCGTCGAGGTGAGCGGCCAGCACCGTCGGCACCTGGGCCGAGCCGGTGTTGCGGAAGGCCAGCCGCGCCTTCACGTCGTCGGCCGTGCGCAGCCGGAACAGGGTCGAGCTCGCGCGGATCGCCAGCAGGTCGCGGAAGGCGTCGCGTGTCCAGCCGATCTCGGTGCCGGTCGGCTTGATGGCGGGGTTGGCCAGCAGCGGCTTGATCAGGAACCAGTTGTCGCCGTTGTCGGCCTGCGGCGGTGCGCCGGTGGCGAAGAAGTTGTCCTGATAGGTCCAGTCCAGGCGGTTGAACCAATCACCCGAGTTGTAGCTGTTGCGGTCCATCGACTTGCTGCGCAGCGTGTCGATGCCGGCGTGGTAGTAGGCAATGCCCTGGCTGAAGGCATTGATCGCCGCGCCGAGCATCTGCACGCGCGCCCGGTCCTCCTTCGACGTGCCCAGCGGCAGCTTGTAGGCGTTGATGTCGAAGAGCGTCTGGTTGTCGTGGTTCTCGACGTAGTTCACCACCTCGGCCGGGCTGCTCACGTAGCCGGCCGGCTGGCCGTTGTAGTCGAGCTGCTCGAGCCGCAGGTTCGCATCCCAGTGTGTGGTCAGCGTGTAGTCGCGGATCGAGCCGGCCAGGCCGACCTTGATCAGGTCGGCCGACCACATCAGGTCGTTCTTCGACTTGCCGGCGCCGCTGCCGTTGTCGTCGTACCAGAGGCCGTTGATGAAGCCCTGGTTGCGCACCAGACTCTGGCCGCCGTCGAACGGACCGCCGCCGCGCACGTGGTCGCGCGCGCGGTCGCTGAAGGTGGCGATGCCCGAGCCGTTGAGCGACAGCTGCGAGGCCTGCACGAAGCGCGCGCCGTTGGCCACCTCGCCGAAGTTCCATCCTTCGCCGATCAGCTGCACTTCGCGGCCGGCGGCCCGATCGACCACGCGCTTGAGCTCCTCCATCACCGCGCGCGGCTGGTGCGCCATCAGGTCGAAGCGGAACGAGTCGATGCGGTACTGCGTGGCCCAGGTGGCCGCCGAGTCGATCATCAGCTTGCCCATCATCCGGTGCTCGGTGGCGGTGTTCTCGCAGCAGGTCGAGCGCTCGATGGCACCGGTCGCATCGAGCCGGTGGTAGTAACCCGGCACGACGCGGTCGAGCACCGACTTGTCGCTCTGGCCCGCGGCGGAAGTGTGGTTGTAGACGACATCCATGCCCACGCGCAGGCCGGCCTCGTGCAGCGCCATGACCATCTGGCGGAACTCGAGGATGCGCTTCGCGCCATCGGCGGCATCCGACGCGTAGCTGCCTTCGGGCGCGGTGTAGTGGTACGGGTCGTAGCCCCAGTTGAAGCAGTCGGCGTCGCGCACCGGCGAGATCGCGGCCTGCTGCGCCTCGGAGTCGGGCGCGGCGTTCGGCACGGCAGGCGTCACGCAGCCGCTCTCGGGCACCGAGGCGATGTCGAACACCGGCAGCAGGTGCACGTCGGTCAGGCCGGCCCGTGCGAGTGCACGCAGGTGCACCATGCCGTTCGAGTTGGTCCAGGTGAAGGCGCGGTACTTGCCGCGGTCGGCCAGCGGCACGCTGGCGTCGCCGATCGAGAAGTCGCGCACGTGCAGCTCGTAGATCGACATGTCGGTCTGCGCGGCCACGCGCGGCGCGGCATGCCGGTCCCAGCCGGCCGGCTTGAGGCGGCGGTCGTCGAGATCGGCGATGTAGCTGCGCTTCGAGTCGGTGGTCAGGCTGATCGAGTACGGGTCGGTCACGAGGTTGCGCACCAGGCCCGTGCCGCGCACGAACACCTCCACCGCATAGCGGTAGTACTTGCCGTCCAGGCGCGGCTTCTGCGCGCTCCACGCCCCGGTATCGCGGTTGAAGCGCATCGGCTCGATCGCGCTGGCCGGGCCCTCGCCCTGGTCGTAGACGCACAGCTGCACGCGCTGCGCGGTCGGCGCCCACAGCTTGAAGTGGGCCGAGTTGCCCTCCAGGCGCACGCCGAGGTGGCGCTCGCGCGCGGCCTCCGCGTACATCGTGTCCAGCGCACCGGGCAGCTGCGCCGTGGTGGCGTTCTGCACCTCGCCGGCCGCGTTCTCCTGCACCAGCACGAGCTGCGAGGCGATCAGCACGCGGGCCAGCCGCTCGGCATCGCGCCGCGACGCCTGCAGCACCACGCCCGGCGCGACGAACTTGAATCGCGTCGCGACGTCCTCCGGCACCGGGCCGCCGAACACCTCCAGCTCGATCGCGCCATCGGCGCCGCTCACCGCCGAGTCGGTCTTCGCGACGATCTGGCCGCGTGCGGAGTGGTAGAGCTTGTAGACACCGTTCGCACTCGCCTTCGGCCACTGCAGCAGCCGGTCGGTGAGCCAGTAGGCGCGGGCGTCGGTGGTCGAGGCCTGGCGCAGATCCGGCGCGCGGTAGAAGACGGTTGGCGTGTCCTGCACCAGCCAGACCTCGGCCACGCCGTTGACGGCGGTGACGTTGGCGTAGTCGATGCGGATGTTGTTGGTCCAGCCGTCCTTGTTGCCGCTGCCGCCGTTGGGGTTGTCCGGCGTCCCGTGGATGATGAACTCCACCGAGGTGCGCGAGGCATCGCCCTGCGGGTTCAGCACCGGCAGATCGAACACCACCTCGTTGGCCGAGACGGCCTGGTAACCCGGCATCGCGGCGAAGCGCACCGGGTCCTCCCACACGTTGAGCGTCAGGCCGGGCAGGCGCGACGCATCGATGCGGCTGGTGTCCCACAGGTGCAGGCCCCAGGGCGCGAAGTTGCCGTCGGGGCGCTGGTAGTGGATGCGCAGCGTGCTCAGGTTCAGCGACGCCAGGGCATCGGGGTTGGTCCGGTACACCGTGCCTTCGCCCGACTTCAGCCACAGCTCGCCGCCGTCGCTGAACTTCCAGATGCGATCCAGTCCGACCGGGTCGCCATCGGCGCTCGGCTTGTGCACGATGAAGCCGAAGCCGGCCGCATCACTGCGGAAGACGGCCGGGTCGATCAGCCAGTAGATGCCATAGGCATCGCTGCCTGCGGGCGGCAGCGGGTTCGGCCAGCTGACGTTCGGGTAGTCGGCGATGTAGGCATTGGCCGCGTTCACCTGCCACACATGCAAGCCGAAGTCGGCGTAGTTGCCGTCGGCGCGCTGGTAGTGCACCTTGACCGGGCCGCTCGGTGCCGGCGGCTCGGCCGCCGGCACGGCCGCGAGGACGGTGCTGAGGTTCTCCGCATTGCAGACATTCAAGCCCGGCGAGGGCCGCGACGCGCCGAGCGCCTCGACGCGCTCATCAGCGGCGGCGGCTGTCTCGTCGGCAGCCGTGCCGCCGCCTCCGCCGCAGGCCGCCAGCACCGAGGCCGCGGCGATCAACAGGGTGCCCATCAGGCGTTGCATGGCATGCATCGGTGTCTCCTCGCCGGCCCGTCCGGTCATTGGGAGGCGAATGCTATGAAGCCAAACTACATTTCTTCCCTCGGGCTAACCCTGCGTTTGAGCCGTTTCTCCCCAGGTCATTGATGTAGTCCGCTGTAGTTAAAGTAATTCGACTACACGAGTGATCGCGAGATCGCTACAGTCACGCGCCATGAGCACGCCGCATTCCCCCACCCGCCGCCAGTTCCACCATCGCTTCACGTCGCTGACCTTCGCCCTGCTGCTCGCCGCCTGCGGGGGCGGGGGTGGGGGCGGCGACTCGACCGGCCCCCTGCCCAGCGTCGACACCACGCCGGTGGCCGCCGCCGACCCCGGCTCGCCGCTCGACGCCGACTGGCGCAAG
>VYMG01000404.1_pt1 | contig 9936 bp, 9 predicted proteins | sample 5115261 | NCBI WGS metagenome assembly VYMG01 (sample SAMN12291781, study PRJNA351875) | freshwater metagenome | isolation source: freshwater lake | place: USA: Michigan, Wintergreen Lake | collected 2013-08-08 | reverse complement strand
GCCAGCGCGCGCTGACGGAGACCGGCGGCTTCTACGTGCAGCCCACCATCTTCGAGCGCGTGCGCAACGACATGCGAATCGCCCGCGAGGAGATCTTCGGCCCGGTGATGAGCGTGATCCGCTTCGGCAGCGAGGCCGAGGCCATCTCGATGGCCAACGATTCGGCCTACGGCCTGCAGGCCAGCGTGTGGAGCGACAACGTCAACCGCGCCCACCGCGTGGCGCGCGCGCTGCGTGCCGGCACGGTGCACGTGAACCAGTACGACGAGGACGACATCACCGTGCCTTTCGGCGGCTACAAGCAGAGCGGCAACGGCCGCGACAAGAGCCTGCACGCCTTCGACAAGTACACGGAACTCAAGACCACCTGGCTGCGCATCGACGCCGCCTGAGGAGACCGACATGAACCATTCCCTGAACGAACAGCTGATGGCCCGCAAGGCCGCCGCCACGCCGCGCGGCGTGGGTGTCATGGGCACCTTCTTCGCCGACCGGGCCGACAACGCCGAGTTGTGGGACGTCGAAGGCCGGCGTTTCATCGACTTCGCCGGCGGCATCGCGGTGATGAACAGCGGCCATGGCCACCCGAAGGTCATCGCGGCGATCGAGGCGCAGCTGAAGAAGTTCACCCACACCTGCTACCAGGTCGTGCCCTACGAAAGCTACATCGCGCTGGCCGAGAAGCTCAATGCACTGACGCCGGGCTCCCACGCCAAGAAGACCGCGCTGTTCTCCACCGGCGCCGAGGCGGTGGAGAACGCGATCAAGATCGCGCGTTCGTACACCAAGCGCTCGGGCGTGATCGCCTTCGGCGGCGCCTTCCACGGCCGCAGCCTGTTCGCCGTGTCGCTGACCGGCAAGGTGATGCCCTACAAGGCCGGCTTCGGGCCCTTCCCGCCGGAGATCTACCACGCGCCCTTCCCCTGCCACTGCGCCAGCCTGGCCGAGGTGAAGAAGGCGGTGCACGGCATCTTCAAGGCCGACATCGAGCCCAGCCGCGTGGCCGCGATCATCTTCGAGCCGGTGCAGGGCGAAGGCGGCTTCAACGTGATCCAGGCCGAGGCGGTGAAGTGGCTGCGCGAGCTGTGCGACGAGCACGGCATCGTGCTGATCGCCGACGAGATCCAGACCGGCTTCGGCCGCACCGGCAAGCTGTTCGCGATGGAGCACTTCGGTGTCGTGCCCGACCTGATGACCATCGCCAAGAGCCTGGCCGGCGGCGTGCCGCTCTCGGCGGTGACCGGCAAGGCCGAAATCATGGACGCACCCGCGCCGGGCGGCCTCGGCGGAACCTACGCGGGCAATCCGCTGGCCATCGCCGCGGCGCACGCGATCATCGACGTGATGCGCGACGAGAGGCTCCCCGAGCGCGGACAGCAGCTGGGCGACCAGCTCAAGGGCGCGCTCGACTCGATGCGCAACGATGTGCCGCAGATCGCCGACGTGCGTGGCCTCGGCGCGATGGTGGCGGTGGAGTTCAACCAGCCCGGCAGCGGCGAACCCGATGCCGACTTCACGAAGAAGGTGCAGGCCGAGGCGCTCAAGCGCAACCTCATCCTGTTGACCTGCGGCGTGAACGCGAACGTGGTGCGCTTTCTCTTCCCGCTGACCATCCAGCAGCCGGTGTTCGAGGAGGCGACGGCCATCCTGCGCGAGTCGCTGCTCGCCGCCCGCGCGTGAGCGGCGACGGCGTCGAGGCGCTGCGCGAGCGGCTGGCCGCGCAGGGCGTGCACACGCTGGTGGCGCAGTTCACCGACCTGAACGGCGTCGCCAAGGGCAAGTACCTGCCGCTGGACCAGCTGCGCACGCTGATCGAGACGGGTGCGGGCTTCTCGGGGCCGTCGATCGCCGGCACCGGCCTGCCGCGCATGGGGGAGCGCTCCGAGGACTACGGCCGCGGCGACCCGGCCACCGCGCGAGTCCTGCCCTGGATGCCGGGCTATGCACGCCTGGCCTGCGATGGTTTCGTGGCGGGCGAGCCCTTCGACGCCTGTCCGCGCCAGGTGCTGCGCCGCCAGGTGGCGCGGATGGCCGAGCGCGGCTGGACGATGCAGACCGGCATCGAGCCGGAATTCTTCCTGCTCAAGCGCGGCGAGCGCGGCCTCGTGCCCGCCGACGATCAGGACCGCCTCGACAAGCCCTCGTACGACCTGAAGAGCCTGCCGCGCCGGGCGGCCTTCCTGCACGAGCTGGCGCAGTCGCTGAACGCCGGCGGGATGCAGGTGTTCCAGGTCGACCACGAGGATGCGCACGGCCAGTACGAGGTCAACTTCCTCCATGCCGAGGCGCTGGCCAGCGCCGATCACCTGATGCTCTTCAAGCTTGCGGCGCAGGCGCTGGCCGAGCGGCACGGCATGGTGTTCTCGATGATGCCCAAGCCCTTTGCCAACCAGCCGGGCAGCGGCATGCACTTCCACGTGTCGCTGTGGGAAGGCGAGCGTTGCCTGTTCGACGATGAGTCCACGATGCGCCACTTCATCGGCGGCGTGCTCGCGCATTCGGCGGGACTGGCGGCACTGGCCGCGCCGACGGTGAACTCCTACAAGCGGCTGGTCGTCGGTGAGTCGCTGTCGGGCACCAGCTGGGCACCGGCCTACATCGCCCATGGCCCGAACAACCGGACGGCGCTGGTGCGCACGCTGGCCGGCCGCTTCGAATGGCGGCTGCCCGACGCGTCGGCGAACCCCTACCTTGCCACCGCCGGCCTGATCGCCGCCGGGCTCGACGGCATCGCGCGCCGCCTCGATCCCGGCCCGGCCTGCACGGACGACCTGTTCGTGCAACCGCTGGCCGCGTTGCGCGAACGCGGCATCGGCGTGCTGCCGCAGAGCCTGGGCGAATCGATCGAGGCGCTGGAGGCCGACGACGTGCTGCGCGAGGCGCTGGGCACCACGCTGTCGCTCGAGTTCATCGATGCCAAGCGAGCCGAGTGGATCGCCTACGCGCGCCACGTCAGCGAGTGGGAGATGCGCCGCTACGGCGAGCTGTTCTAATCCGCGGCTCGATGAGTCCCTCCCCGCGCGCAAACGGTCCGCATCCCCTGCCCTGGCTGTCCTACCTGTGTCTGGCCTCCGGCATGGCACTGGTGGGCAGCTACGTGGGCCTGTCGAAGATCCTGGTGCTGGTGCTGCCGATCTTCCTGCTGGCCTGGCTGCGCTTCGGCATCGCGGCGGTCGCGATGGCGGGCTGGGTCCGGCGGCAACCGGGCGAGACGAAGCTCAGCCCGCACGACCGCTGGCTGCTCTTCCTCGAGTCCTTCTTCGGCAACTTCCTCTTCTCGGTGTGCATGCTGTTCGGCATCGCGCGCACCTCGGCGCTGGCGGCCGGCGTGATCATGGCGGCGATCCCGGCGGTGGTGGCCGTCCTGTCGTGGCTGCTGCTGAAGGAGCGCATCACGCTGCGTGTCGGCGCCGGCATCGCCTGCGCGGTGGGCGGCATCGCGCTGGTGTCCTTCGGCAAGCATGCCAGCGGCGACCTGGGCAGCGTGGTCGGCAACCTGCTGCTGCTCGGCGCCGTCACCTGCGAGGCGATCTACGTGGTGATCGGCAAGAAGCTCACCGGCAACGTCTCGCCCAAGCGCATCAGCGCGCTGATCAACCTCTGGGGCCTGCTGCTCGTCACGCCGCTGGGCCTGTGGCAGGCGCTGAGCTTCGACTTCGGCAGCGTGAGCGCGGGCCACTGGTGGCTGCTGGTCTTCTATTCGCTGGCGGCGAGCATGGTCACCGTGTGGCTGTGGATGACCGGGCTCAAGCATGTGCCGGCCTCGCAGGCTGGCGTGTTCACCGTGATGCTGCCGGTGGCAGCCGCCGCCGTCGGAGTGGTCTTCCTCGGCGAGCGCTTCAGCGCCGCGCAGGCCGGCGCCTTCGCGCTGGCACTGATGGGTGTCGTGCTGGCGACCTGGCCGGCGCGCCGCGCCTGAGGGTCAGGCTCAGCCTCAGGCGGCAGTTTCGGCCGCAGCCGGATGGCGGCGTGCCTGTGCGGCCAGGCCCGCCACGGCCGCCGGCGGCAGCGCCTTCAGCTTGTGGTCCGACCACACCTGGCGCCAGCGACGCGCACCCGGCTGGCCGTTCCACAAGCCGAGCATGTGGCGGGCGATCCGCGACCAGGGCTCGCCTTCACCCGCCTGCTGCGCCATGTACTCGACCATCGCGGCCTCGACGGCCTCGCGTGTGCGCTCGACCGGCTCCGCGCCGAGGAAGCGCCCGTCCCACTCCGCCATCAGCCACGGGTGGTGATAGGCCTCGCGGCCGACCATCACGCCCTGCGTGCCGGCGTCGAACAGCGATTCGATCTGCACGTTGCTCGTGACCCCGCCGTTGAGCGCGAAGCGCAACTGCGGGAAATCGGCCTGCAGCCGCGACACGAACTCGTAGCGCAGCGGCGGCACCTCGCGGTTCTCCTTCGGGCTCAGACCCTGCAGCCAGGCATTGCGGGCATGCACGATGAACAGCTCGCAACCGGCGTCGGCCACCGTGCCGACGAAATCGCGCACGAAGTCGTAGCTCTCGATGCGGTCGATGCCGATGCGGTGCTTGACCGTCACGGGAATCGTCACCGCATCGCGCATCGCCTTCACGCAATCGGCCACGAGCCGCGGCTCGGCCATCAGGCAGGCGCCGAAGGCGCCACGCTGAACCCGCTCGCTCGGGCAGCCGCAGTTGAGGTTGACCTCGTCATAGCCCCACTGCGCCGCCAGCTTGGCGCAGTGCGCCAGGTCGTCGGGCTCGCTGCCGCCGAGCTGCAGCGCGAGCGGATGCTCCTCCTCGTTGTAGTCGAGGTGGCGAGGCACGTCGCCGTGCACGAGCGCGCCAGTGGTCACCATCTCGGTGTACAGGCGTGTGCGGTGCGTGAGCAGGCGGTGGAAGAAGCGGCAGTGCCGGTCCGTCCAGTCCATCATCGGCGCGACGGACAGGCGCCACGGCCAGATCGAATCGGAAGCGTGTGCGGAAGTCACCCGCACATTGTCTCAGCCCGGGCACGCCAGCTTCCGGCTCGGCTTTCAGCGGCGATCCCAGTAGCCGGGCCGCTCGCGCCAGCCACGGCCCTCGCGCTGCCACTCGTGCGGCACGTAGCGGTGGCCGGGGCGCGGCGCCTCCCAGTGGCCGCCGATCCACACATGCCGGTTGGCACGCCAGGCCCAGTAGCCGCCGATCCAGAGCCAGCCGACCGCCGGCGGTGGCGGTGCGTACTCCGCCTGAGGCGGCGGCGGCGCGCTGTACACGGGATCGCCGTAGTAGCCGTACGGCGCCGGCGCGACCACGCAGCCGGCCAGCGGTGCCGCCAGCACGAGGGCCCACAGGACACGCCGGGAAACGGATGCGTTCATGAGCACTCCAGCGGTTGCATGTGCCGCCAACGGCCGCCGGCGTCAGGCCGTGCACCGCCGTGTGCCGTCTTTACCTGCCGGACACAGTCGTATCCCGGGCGTTCGGTGCTCCCCCCAGCAGACAGTGCCGGAGTTCTTCAGGCGCGCGAGGCGTTGGCTTCGATGCCGTCACGAAAACGGGACCACAAGGGCTGCGGAAGATCGTGCCCCATGCCTTCGATCACATCGATCTGCGCGCCAGCAATCCGGCGGGACAGATCGTGCCCGCAAGCCACCGGGACGAGGGGATCGGCCGCGCCGTGGATGACCAGCGTCGGAGCGGCGATGCGCGACAGCAGCGGCGTTCGGTCTTCGTCGGCCATGATCGCCGCCAGCTGGCGCACGGTGGCTGCAGGGCGGTACGAACGGCGCACCGTGCCCGCGATGCGCTCGCGCAGCAACTGAGGCGGTGTCGGGTAGCCCGGACTGCCGATCACGCCGTACAGCTTGACGAAGTGATCGACGATGCTGTCGATGTTGCGCGGGTCGGCCGGCCGCGACATCAGCGCCAGCCGCACCTTGAGGCTGGGTTGCGGCAGGTGTCGAGCACCGCTGGTGGTCATCATCAGCGTCAGGCTCTTCACGCGCTGCGGGTGCCGCGCCGCCAGGTGCTGCGCGATCATGCCCCCCATCGACGCACCGCACACATGGGCGCTGCCCAGGCCCAGGGCCTCGATCAACGCGGCGGTGTCGTCGGCGAGATCGGCGAGCCGGTACGGGCTCGCCACCGGCAAGCGGAGCAGGTGGCGCATGCCGGCGGTCGCGAGGTTGGGCACACCGAACTGATCGAAGCGCTGCGACAGGCCGATGTCGCGGTTGTCGAAGCGGATGACGCGAAAGCCTCGTTCGACGAGCAGGTCGACGAAGCCGTCCGGCCAGGCGACGAGCTGCATGCCCAGGCCCATGATCATCACCAGCGGCGCGCCATCGGGCGGTCCGCGGTCGTCGACCTCCAGGCTGATGCCGTTGGCGCTGACCTGCATCAGGCGGCTTGCCGGCGGGCCGGCGCTTCGCCTTGTGGCGTGCGGAAGAACCAGCGCCGCGCGCCATGGGGCTCGAAGGGCTTCCAGTGGCCGGCCGGTTGGGCGAGACGATCGGCGATGGCGTAGAGCGCCAGCGGGTTCATGCCCATGCCGACGTGGCTCGCGTGCACCTCGATGTTCTCGGCCTGCGGCCCCGGCGCCACCACGCTGCAGCGCCACGACACGATGCCGTCGCTGCGCGACCAGATCGAGGTGGTGGGCACCGGTGGCTCCTGGCGGATCTGCGCCAGCACCTGCGGATCGTGAACCGACTGGCCGCTGACCAGTTCGAAGAAGCGCCAGGCATTGGTGGCGCGCGGATGGCCGGTGAACGGCGTGCCCAGCGTGATCACGCAGCGCACGTGGTCGGGCAGTTCCTTGGCGAGCTCGCGCGCGTAGATGCCGCCCAGGCTCCAGCCGATCAGGCTGACCTTGCGAGCGTGGGCGTTGAACAGGCGGCGCACGTCGTGGTTGCAGCGTTCCAGGACACCTTGTCGGGGGCCGAAGTTGAAACCCTGCCCCCACGGGTGCGTGACGTAGCCGAGGCTGTCGAGGAAGCGGCGCAGTGCGGCCGTGGTGAAATCGTTCGCGCCCAGGCCAGGGAAGACCAGCACCGGATGGCCATCGCCGCGCGGCAGCTTGCGCAGCCAGGGCGTGGCCGCGATCAGCGCCGCGTATTCCCAGGGCGCACGCCCTTCCATCGCCAGCAGCAACGCGTTGGGAGCCCGCAGGTCTTCGGCATGGAAGCTGTGATGCTGGCTCAGATCGGGAGGGCGTCTGCGCATGCGAAGCATGTTAGCGGGCGGCTCGCTTGGCCGTTGGAGCGTTGGCCCTAGGCGAACGTGTCGCCTGCGGGACAGCCTTCCCCTTCTTGGCAGCGGCCTTCTTCGGCATCTTCTTCGGCACCCGTGCTGCGGCCGGCGCGGTCGCCGGCGACGGTGCCGCCACGGGCAGCCCCTTGAACTCTTCGAACGCCGTCTCGATCTGCGACGCGAACTCGGCCACCTCCGGCATCGCCTGCGCACAGGCCATGATGCCGACGTCCAGCGATTCGTTGTAGGTCTGCACGGTCACGTTCAAGGCCACGCCGTGCACGACGATGGAGGCCGGGAAGTTGGTCAGCATCTTCGCGCCGGCCATGTACAGCGGCACGGTCGGGCCCGGCACGTTGGAGATCACCAGGTTGGCCACCGGCGGGATGCGATCGGCCACGCCGGCGCGGCCGTAGACCGCGGTCAGGGCCTCCATCAGCCAGGGCACGCCCATCGACGGGAAGTCGGTGGGCAGCAGGCTCTTCACGCTGCCGATCGTCGACTTCATCGCGGCGCTGGCGGCCATCACATGCGCCAGCCGCTTCGCCGGATCGGCCAGGTGCGTGCCCAGGCTGATCAGCGTCATCGACGCCTGGTTGTTGGCAGCGGTGTCGCCTTGCGCGCGCAAGGAGATCGGCACCGCGGCCACCAGCGACTTGCGCGGCAGCGGCCCGTGCTTGGCGAAGTGGCGCCGCAGCGCCCCGGCGATGACGAACATCACCGCGTCGTTGAGGCTCGCGCCGTGGCGCCGGCGAACGCTGTTGAGATCGGCCAGCGGCAGGCTCACCGTGGCAAAGGCGCGGGTGTCGGAGATCGTGGTGTTCAGCCGCGTGCGCGGTGCGAGGCCGAGGTTGCTCACGCTCTTCTTCGCGGGCGCGCCCTCGCCCTTCACGCGCGACCACATCGCCGCGGCGGTCTCGCCGAGCGCGCCACTGGCCGTCTGCGCGGCCACCTGCGAGATCGCACCGACGGCCGAGGGCAGTGCCTTGACGAGGCTGCCCACCTGGTCGAGCTGGTGCGACAAGGCGCCGCGCAGCATTTCGGTCATCCCGAGCTGGCCCTTGCGCTGGCGCGCCGGCCGCGCCTCGATCTGGCGCGGCTCGGGGCCGAGATCGAGGATCGCCTGCGCCAGCGCCACGGCGGCCTGGCCGTCGACGGCAGCATGGTGCAGCTGCGTGTAGAGCGCGTAGCGCTTCTGGCCCTCCGGGCCCGGGGCGAGCCCGTCGAACACATGGAACTTCCAGAGCGGCCGGCTGCGGTCGAGCAGCACCGGATGCAGCTCGCCAACCTGCGCTTCCAGCGCCGCCATGTCGCTTCCCTTCGGCAAGGTGATGCCCACGACGTGCTCCTCCAGGTCGGGGTCGGCATCCACCCAGGCCGGCGCGGCCAGGTTCAGCGGCATCCACGCGAGCTTGCGGCGCAGCGCCGGCGCGAGCGGCAGCCGCGAGGCGATGTGGCGTCGCATGTCGTCGAGGAAGTTGCCTCGGTAGCTGCGCGGCAGCTCGAACAGGTGCAGCGCGCCGACGTGCATCGGCATCTCCGCGGTCTCCAGGTACAGAAAACTCGCGTCCAGCCCGGACAACTGCTTCATTTCCGCCTCCCGGTGTTGCGCACGCATGCTAAGCCGCCGGGTGAGCGGCAGCGCCGAGGGAAAGCCCGGTCAGCTCAGTTGCCGCTCACGCATCGACAGCAGTTCGTTGCCGGCCAAGGCACCGAGCACGAGCAGCCCGCCGGTCAGCACCGACGCCGCGGGGGCCTCGTTCGCTCCCAGCCAGGCCCACAGCACGCCGAACACCACCTCCAGCAAGCCGAGCAGCGAGATCTCGGGTGCCGACAGCGAGCGCGCGACCGTGACCGCCAGCAGGCATGGAATGGCCAGCTGCACGGTGCCCAGCAGCGCGAGCAGACCGAGGTCACGCGGCGTGGCGTCGAAGGGCAGCGAGGGCAGCAGCGTGGCCGCGGCGGAAAGCAAGGCACCGATCAGCACGGCCGGCAGCATGTCCTGCCGGGCCGCGCCGCGGTTGTGCTGGATCAGCGTCCAGTTGATGGCCGCGGCGATCGGCACGCCCAGTGCCACGGCCATGCCGAGCACGTGCTTCGAGTCGCTGGCGCTGAGCTCGCGGGCGTACATCCAGGCGATGCCGATGCCGGCGAGCACGATCGCGCCCCAGGTGCGCGCCGCGAGCCGGTGGCCGAGCGCGAAACGCGCCATCAGCGCGGTGAACAGCGGGCCGAGCGCCATCGTGACGAGCACGTTGGCCACCGTGGTCAGCGTCAGCGCCATCATGAAGGCGGTGTACATCACCGCCCAGCACACGCCCGACAGCCACAGCGTGCGGCCGCCGTCACGCAGCGACGCCGCCAGCGTGGCCGGTCCGCGCAGCCAGGCGAGCATCACGATCAGTGCGAGGCCGTTGAACAGGCTGCGCCAGAACGTGACCTCGAAGCCGCGAGCGGCCTCGAAGTGACGCGACACCACGCCGGCGATGCTCCACATGAGCGTCACCGCGATCATGGTGAGCACCGCACGGCGGTGCGTCATGCCGTTTCGCGGCTGGCGCGCTTGCGCTCGTGCTCCTTCAGGTGCCGCTTGCGGATGCGGATCGACTTCGGCGTGATCTCGACCAGCTCGTCGTGGGCGATGAACTCGACCGCGTACTCCAGCGTGAGCAGGATCGGCGGCGTGATCTTGATCGCATCCTCCTTGCCCGAGACGCGGAAGTTGGTCAGCTGCTTG
>VYMG01001377.1_pt1 | contig 9990 bp, 9 predicted proteins | sample 5115261 | NCBI WGS metagenome assembly VYMG01 (sample SAMN12291781, study PRJNA351875) | freshwater metagenome | isolation source: freshwater lake | place: USA: Michigan, Wintergreen Lake | collected 2013-08-08 | reverse complement strand
AGGCTGCGAACGGTGAGTCTTGCCTACCACCAGCGCGGGTAGGAGCAGCCGCACCATCAGTACGCAGCTCTCGACTATGCTGCGTTCGCAGAAGGGCTACCAGGCTCTTTCCTTTGGGCGTCAGCGTTGCTGTTGACGCCGCGGACAGGTGGTAGGGGCAGCAGAGCCCGACGCAACGGTCGTCGACACGCTCACCGACCGGGTCGCCCTCGCCGATGTACAGCTTCTCGGCGTTGGCCAGGACCTTGACGCCTGGTCAGCTGTACTCCCGTCGCCCCGCAACTTCTCCGACGAGCCCTCCGGGGAACGCTGACTGCACGCCCGGTCCAGTCGACGCGAGAGGCGACGAGACCCCCTTCTGGGTTGCGCGGGGCCGAACAAGCCAACTGAGAACGGGCGCATCGGGGGATTCGGGCAGGTCTCCCCTTTAAGTGCTGCCGCTCAATCGCGCTCCCGTTGTCGGGCGGAAGGCTAAACCGCTCCCCTACACGCGAGCGAACCTTTATGCAACCAAGCAGCGCCCCACGCTGAGGACACCCGCAGACACGCAATAACCAGGACACCGTGATTCGTACTGCGGGTGCTGCTCCTTTCCGGAGCAGGAATGTCCGCAGCCCAAGAGGACGCCAAGCGTCTTCACGGTCAGTTCTTCACGACGACCAACCCCTTCAACGTCGACCCGTTTCACAAGTGGCTCAAGGCAATCCCCGAGCGGGAGGGCCTCGTGTTCCTCGAGCCTTTCGCCGGCGCCAACAACATCGTCTGCATGCTGCAGGACCTCGGGTATCCGGACGCCTGTACTTGCTTCGACATCGACCCGGCGGACCCCGAGGAGAACGCGTCGGGAGTCGTCGTCCAGCGCCGCGACACGCTCGCTGACTACCCAGCGGGCTACGAGGTCGCCATAACGAACCCGCCGTACTTGGCGCGGAACTCTGCGACCCGGAGGGGCCTGCCGTTTCCCGAGACAACCTACGACGACCTGTACAAGCACGCCGTCGCAGTGATGCTCGAGAACACCCCGTACGTCGCTGCAATCATTCCCGAGTCGTTTCTGACGCAGGGCCTCTTCCACGAACGCCTCAGCGCGGTCATCTCGCTGACGTGCAAGATGTTCGAGGACACCGAGGTGCCGGTGTGTCTCGCGCTGTTCGTGCCGGAGACGTCGAAGCAGGGGAGTCTGGATTTCTCCGTTTACGCCGAGAACCGCTTCCTGGGGAGCTACTCCCAACTGCAGAACAAGCTCGAACGCTTCGAGGGCGATGGGCTGGACCTCCGGTTCAACGACCCTCAGGGGCCCATCGGGCTTCACGCGATTGACGGGCAAAAGGGACCGTCGATTCGGTTCGTCGCTGGCTCCGAGATTGACTCGAACAGCGTGAAGCATTCGAGCCGAAGCATCACCCGCATCGGCTGTTCGCTCCCGTCGGCGTCGTTGAAGCGGGTCATCAAGCGTGCGAACGGCTTGCTCGAAGCTCGTCGAAACGCAACCAAGGACGCGTTCATGACGGCGTTCAAGGGGCTTCGGCAAGACGGCCGCTACCGGCGCCGTCTCGACTTCGCGCAGGCTCGTGAGCTCATCAACCTGGCAGCAAAACAGGAGGGACTGCTGTGATTGCCCCTCCAGATTATGACCGCGAAGAGAAAACCGCTCGGCTCGCGAACGCCGAAGAACTGCGGAACGACATCAACAGCCCATCGGTGGTCAACAAGATTGCCAGCTGGGCGGCGCGTAACTCGCTCGAGCCCGAGTTCGTCCGATTCAAGGTACTGACCGACGACACCTTCGCGCTGCACTTCGCGAAGGACCCCGGACGTCAGAGCCTGCATCAGAAGGTTGCCGCACGGCACATTCGCGATGTCGTCCCCTTGGTCGAGCAGTTCAAGGCTCTCTCGGCGGGCGGGCCTGATGCCGAGTACGTCGTCAACGGGATGGTGGTCAACGGCGCTGCCTGGAAGAACATCCAAGGCGACGGCAAATCCATCGACTTCCGATGGTCGCTGACACGCGGGGGCAAGACTTTCACAGTTTATGCCACGCACAAGCACACCAAAGATGAAGGCGGCAGCCAAGACAACCAATACGCCGACGTGCGCCTCTTCCTCGAAGCGGCCCAGCGTTGCACAGACCCGAACGTGCTGTTCATCGCCATCTGCGACGGTCCGTACTACCTGCGCGCCGCTGGCACCGGACTCAGTCGACTCGCCGAACTCTCGTCGAACTATGGCCGTCGGCGCGTCCGCGCCTGCAACATTGCCGCACTGCCGGCTCTCTACTCCGCTGCCCTGTGTGAGTGGGCGGAGTTCGCCGGCGTGGTCCTATCGACTGACGACGAGGCGAAGCTCCAAATGATGCGCGAGTAGGCGCGAACCAGTGGCGGCGAATTTGGACGCTCTACCGGCGGCAATCCACTTGATTGCCAATGATGGAGCAGTATGAACCGTCGCGACTCCGCAGCTCGTTTCCGACACGTTCGAACGAACGTCCGTCGCTTGAAATGATTGAGTTCCCGGATATGCGAAAGCGGCTGCCGTCTGAGCCGCGAATGACATCGTTCTCCACCGTCCAGCGCACTCCAGAGGTCGGACTGTAGACCTGGTTGCCCTCGACACGGTACGAATCGCCAAAGCGACTTGGGACGCTTCCGCCTGTTCTGTTGGACAACTCAATAAGGGCGGGAATCTGGACAGTTGCGCCGGCAGGCGTGCCGGGGCTGGCTCGGGGTGTGTAGAGGGTTGCCGGGGGCGTAGCCAAAGGGCGCGGCACACTGATTGCAGGTGGTGGCGAGCTCGGCGGTACGACTACCGGCGCGCCGTAGCCCCCTGCGCCAGCGGCGAAAGCAACCCCGGCAATAAGCAATCCGATGAACAGCACTGTCGCCACGGCTTCCAACGCTTGGGCAACTTGTCGGTCATTTGCGGATGCCGGAGCGGCTTGCGTTGAGGTGCTCGTCGAGGAGAACTGCTGAATTGGGTCAGCCTTCGGTGCTGGCGCTACCTGTCCGCGAAGGGTGTTCAAGGCAAGACCTCGAGTCTCTGATTGCCGCCGTAGCCGAGCTGGGGTCGTAGTCGACAGTCCACTCTGGCACCCCCCACATCTTGATTCCCAAACGTACGAAGTAGACCTGACGTGCTTCCAAGCGTCGGGCAACGACTTGCTCCTGCCCGACGACGAATCCCTGCATGAGGTTGTGTAAGGTAACGGAGCTCAGCGATTGAACACCGGGCTCCAGAAGAAGCATCGTGTAGGTCTGCGGTGCGAGCCAAGTGACGACCCGGTTGTTCACTGCCACGGGGTAGGTAGCAGATGCCCCCATGATTCCTTGGTCTCGAATGACGTAGACCGTCGCTTTCGTCGGGTCGGTGCGGAGCTGTCTGGCCCGTGACTGCTCCGCGTCGGTCGCGGTGGGGGCGTACGCGCAGGCGCCAAGCACTGCACAAAGAAGCACAAGCAGCCACTGCCTAACGTCCATCGTCGTCGTGCCCATACTCCGTCCAGCGTTACGCCCCCTATGGGAAGCTACTGCCGAAGGAGCGGCTGTCGTTGGCCATCAAAGACAACTCAATTCCCCGATGCGGGCGACCAGCGCTTCCGCCTGCCGAGGTTCCGTCTGTAGCGTGCTGCTCGAAGACGCAGTGGACGACCGCCCTTCTACCTGTTGACTTTCAGCGGGTTCAGCCAGTTGCCAACTAACATCCGCTTGCTAACGATTACCGCCCCCTCTCACCCACACTGAAGCCACAACACTCACCTGTCCCCGTCAAGACTGAAGGTGAACTGGTACTTCGAACGCATTCAAGCCGGAAGCCATTGCGATTCCTTGCTGGCTAGACAAGACCCTGCCGCGCAAGGAGTCCGTGAAGCTTATGAATAGCGACGCCTATCCGGAACCGCGCGATGCACGGGAGCGCGTTGAGCTTTGATGCCCGCTCTTTCGCCGCTTCGCCGGAGTTACGGGAGTCGCATCGTTCGCTGCAACACTTGACGCAGTCGCGACGCTTGCCGTTCGACATGCAGATATGCCGATGTGCCTAACGCGGTACGGAGAGCCCCCGCCGCCAATCCTCGGCAAGACGAAATCCGAGAAGAAGGCCATGTCAGGGCGAGCAGAGCAGTCTTCAACCTTGAGCTCTTCGAGCTCACTCTCTTTGGCGAAGTACTCGCGCCAGCGGGCAAACAACTCACGGGACCGCTCTTTCTGAATGTAAACGAGAAAAGCACCGCAGTTGTGATTCGGTGTACCTCGTGCGTACCGCTCCGTAAGCTGCTTGACCCCCGCCAACAAGTAAGCAGGCCCATCATCTAGCTTCGCTTCCGCAAGCCAAGTGTACTTCTCCCCCTTTGCAGCTACTCGAATATCAACGTGTCCGCCTTCATCCGAGTCATGACTTGCCCAGTAGAATCGCGCCAGCAGCAACCTGACCAGCTCCCTGCTGATTTCGTCTTCGCTCGCCTTCACGAAGTCTTTCGCATCCCTCTCTACAAGTCCAATTAGCTCATCCAAGTCCTCATACAGCGAATCAATAAACTCTTCATAAGACTCCGGACTAATACGTCGCATCTGCCGGAGGAGTTCTTCTTGCCCGCAGTAGCTAAGGTGCTCACGAAGAGTCGTCACCACTGGACACCTTCGATGCTGTCGGCGATAGCATGCGCTGCAGGACTTACCTCGTATACAACTGAGACCTTGTCTAGAAAGTCTTGAACCTCTATTCCTTCGTCTTCTAGACGAAGGACACCGCTTCCGAGTGCTTGCTTAACTTCCGCGTCGCTCAGCTCACGGACCGGAACCTCTAGAACATCAAGGTCGCTACCGTCCGCCCAAAGCAAGTACTTCCTCTCCAGAAGCGCTAGAGGGCCGTCAGCAAGAAAATCCAGGGCATGCGCGACGGCCTTCTTTCCGACGGTGTCATTTTGCATTTGCAGCTGCACCGCTACAGTCGCGACGGTAATAGAGTCAAACTGACGTCGAAGCCTCGCAAGTCTCTCAAAAAACCACTCGAACACGACCGCCTCCGGCGTTCCTGCGGGAAACACCCGTAGGCAGAACGAGCGGGCGGCGACGATGTTCACAGAACGCTGCTATAGGTACTGAGCGACACGCTCAACTGATGCTCTGACTTCAGCATCATTACCGCACCCCGAGACAATGAGGTACCCGAGATGCTGGCTAGCCGCACCAACCTGTCTAATGCTTCCGGGAAGTAGCACTTCGTTCGGCGCTCTTCTACCGGGAGCTGGCCAACGGACAGCTAATCGAAAGGGAAACAACACCCCGCCCAAGGCTGCCTTTCCGCCAGCGTGAAAGAGCTCCGTGCGCAGGTCTCGGTCTTTGCGCATCTTCTCGTGCTTCGCTGACCCTGTATCTGTCGTGAATCCGAGTTCCACAACGACGCCCTCGGCAGGAGCGTCGTACATGCCCTTTATCGCCTTAAACCAGTTCACGGGCTTCGCTAGCGCAGTGACCGGTGGGCTCATCGCCGCTAGGCACGAATTCAGCCTGCCGAGAAGAGCGTTCAGCGAGTGAGCGGTATCCACGCCTGGGTGGACGTCAACACGAACTTCAACCGCATCTGACTTTCGGTCAACACTAATTACTTCGTACGTCTGTACGTAGCGGCGCTTTACAAGCACAAACTCGTCATACTCCTCCCACCCGAATTGCGCGATTGCAGCTTCGCCCATGTCATCACGACTGCGTGGCTCCCGCTCCTCGATTCGGCGACGACCGCAGAAGACCGCGAGCGTTGTGCTCTCATCAAGTCTCGAAACCTCACAGAGGAACAACGCGTCGCCCGCATCCTTGAGTGACTCCTGAGCAATGGCGCTCGGATAAGAGTCCAGGTACACACTGTCGTCCGGTTCCAGCGACTCGAGATACTCCGCAAGCAACTCTCCGTCGCCCGGTTCCAGCGAGAACCGCTGCAGGCCCCTCACTCCTGCGACGATTGAATCCATAAAGATTCTCTCGAGTGCTGTGGCAATGCGCTTCGACCTGTCAAGGTTTCCGACGGCCTCTGCCCTGAGCTTCCGGTCAAGTCGGTCCCACCCCTGCGCCGTGGGTAGGCCGTGCTTGTCACAAAGGTCTTGCATCAGCGGAAAAGAGACTCTCGCGCGAATCTGCGAAAGAAGGAATGAGAAGTCTGATACCGGAATGTCCACTGAGCAGCACTGTTTGAAAAGAATGCAGGCGGGAGAGGCGCGGCGTCGAAAGCCGACTGCTCAAGACACGCCGACGCCGCCGACGAGACACATAGTCTACGGTGAAGCGCATCCGTCGATAACGGGACTCCTGGTCCGTTTGGCCAGACACGCGACCTCCCTCCCCCATACGAGTCAGAAAGACCACGTCAAGATGCCTCTTTGCTGGAGAACGTAAATGAACGTTCCACTCAGCTTGAAGCCCAGCTCTCGGAAAGCGATTCAGCTTGCCGAAGCACCGTATCGGTCGCCTCCTCCTGCCTATCAGGCGGGTACTTGTATCGCCTCAGCAGCGTCTTCACCATCACTCTCAGCCTCGCCCGGACCGTTTCGCGTTTCGCCCAGTCAACCGTCACCGATTTGCGCAGGCTCAGCGTGAGCTCCACCGCAATCTTCTTCAGCGTCTCGTCGCCAAGGTCGCGCACTGCGGCTTCGTTCGTTGCGAGCGCATCGTAGAACGCTAACTCATCGTGGTTCAGCCCGAGTTCCTCACCGCGGCGCGCCGCAGCGTGGAACTTCTTGGCCATCTCGATGAGTTCCTCGATGACCTGGGCAGTCTCGACGGCCCGGTTGCGGTACCGGGTCAGGCTCGCCTGCAGAAGCTCGGAGAACTTCGCACCCTGCATCGCCCTTGAGCAGCCTCTCGAGCAGCTCGACCGCGAGGTTGCGCTCCTTCATGTGGCGCACGTCCTCGAGGAATTCGTCCGACAGCACGCCGATGTCGGGACGCTTGAGGCCCGCTGCGGCGAAGATGTCCATGACCTCGTCGCTCACCACCGCCTTGCTGATGATTTGCCGGAGCGCGTGCTCCTTCTGCTCGTCGGTAAGCTTCCTGTCGGTCGAGCCGTGCTTGGTGAGCGCCGCCTTCACCGCCTGCAAGAACGCGAGCTCGTCACGGTAGGCGAGCGCCTCGTCCAACGTGCAGCACAGTGCGAAGGCCTTGCTCGCCGAGAGCACAGCATCCGAGAAGCGCTGCTTGCCCTCCTCCAGCCCAAGAATGTGGTCGGCGACCGTCGGCAGCAGATGCCACGCCTTCGTGCGGAACTCGCCGTAGTCGACCCCGTGCAGCATGCCGTGCAGGACGTCGAACTGCTCCTGCAGCACCGCGAGCGCCTCGTGTGCGTCGATGGTCGGCTTGCCCCGGCCATGGGCCTGCGTGTAGTCAGCGAGCGCCGCCTTGAGCTCGTTGGCAATGCCGATGTAGTCGACCACCAGGCCGCCTGGCTTGTCCTTGAATACCCGGTTGACCCGCGCGATGGCCTGCATCAGATTGTGCCCTCGCATCGGCTTGTCGACGTACATCGTGTGCAGCGCCGGCGCATCGAACCCGGTCAACCACATGTCGCGCACGATGACCAGCTTAAACGGGTCGGCTGGGTTCTTGAACCGCGTCTCCAGGCGCTTGCGCACCTCCTTCGGGTAAATGTGCGGCTTGAGCAGCCCCTTGTCCGAGGCCGAGCCCGTCATCACGACCTTGATGGCGCCCAGCGCCGGGTCGTCGCTGTGCCAGTCGGGCCGCAGCGCTACGATGGCGTTGTACAGGTGCACGCAGATGTCGCGGCTCATCGCCACCACCATCGCCTTGCCGTCGAGCGCGGCCAGCCTGCTCTCGAAGTGCTGGACGATGTCGGCCGCCACCTTCTGGATGCGGGGCGGCGCGCCGACCAGCTGCTCAAGCGCAGCCCAGCGGCGCAGCTTGGCGACCTTGGCGGCGTCGCCCTCCTCGTCTTCGGTCAGCTCGTCGACCTCGTCGTCGAGCGCGGAGACGTCGGCGTCCTTGAGCTCGAGCTTGGCCAGCCGGCTCTCGTAGTAGATAGGCACGGTGGCGCCGTCGCGCACCGCCTGCTCGATGTCGTAGATGTGGACGTAGTCGCCGAAGACGGCGCGGGTGTCCCGGTCGTCGAGCGACACGGGCGTACCGGTGAAGGCGACGAAGGTCGCGCCGGGCAGCGCGTCGCGCAGGTGCTGAGCGTAGCCGTAGCGGACGGTGCTGCCGCCCGTGGTGCGCAGCGGACCCGACGGCGCGCCGTCCGCGGCGACGAGCATCGTCGGCGCGTTGGCGGACCCGGCACGCCCTCTTCCGGCATCCGCGTCGTTCTTGACCAGGCGAGCCTCGAACCCGTACTGGCTTCGATGCGCCTCGTCGCAGATGACCACGATGTTGCGCCGGTCAGAAAGCACCGGGAACGCATCCTCGTCGGCACCCGGGGTGAACTTCTGGATGGTCGTGAAAATGATGCCGCCAGACGGGCGGTTGGCGAGCAGGCGCCTCAGCTCGGGGCGGGTGTCCGCCTGCACCGGCGTCTCACGCAGCATCTCGGAGGCTCCGGCGAAGACGCCGAAGAGCTGGTTGTCGAGGTCGTTGCGGTCGGTGACGACGACCAGCGTCGGGTTCCCCATCTTCGGGTGAGCCATCAGCGCGCCGGCGAGGCACGTCATCTCGATGCTCTTGCCCGCCCCTTGGGTATGCCAGACCACCCCGCCCTTGCGGGTGCCACCGGGCGCCGATGCCTTCAGCACGGACTCGACCACCGCGCGCACCGCGTGGAACTGGTGATAGCCGGCCACCTTCTTGACGAGCCGGCCGTCGTCCTCGAACAGCACGAAGTGCCGGATGTACTCGAGTAGAAGGTCGCGCCGAAAGAGCCCCAGCACTAGCGTCTCGAGCTCGCGCATCGGTCCCAGTGGGTCGGTGGCCACGCCGTCAATGGTGCGCCAAGCCATGAACCGCTCACGGTCGCTGGTGAGCGAGCCCATACGGGCCTGGATGCCGTCGGAGATGACCTGCAGGACATTCGTGTGGAACAGGTCCGGGATGTCCTGCTGGTAGGCCTGCAGCTGGTTCCAGGCGGCCCAGATGTCCGCATCCTCGTCGGCGGGGTTCTTGAGCTCGATGACGACGAGCGGCAGGCCGTTGACGAAGAGCACCACGTCGGGCCGCCGCGTGAGCTTGGGGCCTTGGATGCTGAACTGATTGACGGCGAGCCAGTCGTTGGCGGCGACGTCGGCGAAGTCGACGAGCCGCACGCGCTCGCCGCGCGTTTCGCCGTCCTTCTGGAACTCGACCGGCACGCCGTCTACAAGCCAGCGGTGCAACTGCCGGTTGGCGTTGACCAGCCCCGGCACGTTCGGGGCGAGCACGCGGCGCACGGCGTCTTCACGAGCAGCGGGCGGGACCTGCGGGTTGAGCTGCGCGACGGCGGCGCGCAGACGCTCGGCAAGGGCAACATCGCGGTAGCTGACGCGCTCGGTGCCGGGGGTCTTAGCATCGGGCGGCGAAACATCGGGACCATGCGCAGTCGACCAACCAAGGTCAGCCATCCACTTGAGGGCAGCGTGCTCAACGTGGGTCTCCGTAATGGCTCCCATCTCCCCCTCTACCGCCAATGCCCGCGCAGCTTGGCTGCCCAAGCCTCAAATGTTGCAATGGCCTGCTGTACCTCTGAAGCCGTATCCCCGAACAGACGGGAGACGACATAGGGCGATTGCGCCCCAAACGACTCCACGTTGCCCTTCATTCGTTGTACGACTCGTTCACGGTTCGCGGTTCGGTACCCATAACAGCCCGGAGGATGAAAATCAGCACTGAATACCGGCGGACACAGCTTGTGATTCGCCAAGGCCAATACAACTTCAACCCAGTCGAACCGAAGCTCGAAGTCAGTCTTCGAGTCGAACTCTGCGCCGAATCGGTCCCAAAAAAGGTCAGCCAGCCAGTCATTCAACGGTGCATGCCGCCGGTCTTTGCCTTCGAGCAGTCGGCCCCACCCCTGAGGGTCATCGCTTAG
>VYMG01000683.1_pt1 | contig 10001 bp, 5 predicted proteins | sample 5115261 | NCBI WGS metagenome assembly VYMG01 (sample SAMN12291781, study PRJNA351875) | freshwater metagenome | isolation source: freshwater lake | place: USA: Michigan, Wintergreen Lake | collected 2013-08-08 | reverse complement strand
TCTTAAAGCAGAAAACGCCTCTTGGGATAGATACCAAGAGGCGTTTTCATGAAGGTTACACTCACCATGACGATGAGTTATTGCTTTACTGTACTACAGACATTGTGCGTGTTTGATTCACACCATCTGCTGTCACTACTACTCGGTAAACTCCGCTTGTCAACCCAATCGTCGGAATTGAAAGCGTATGTGTACCTGCGCTGCGATATTCATTAATTACTGATACTTCTGTTCCTGACATATCATAGACACGGACTTCTACCGATCCCGCGGTGCTGAGTTCTACGCTGACCGTCGTTGTCGATTGATCAACTACAGGATTCGGACTTACTTCTCCTACTGTCGCTGTACTGTTGCCTATCAATACTTCTACTTCATCGCTCATGCTGCTTGTTCCGTCAAGATCAACCATACGTAAGCGATAAACATAACGACCTCCATTGTCCACATTCAAGTCGCGGAAATTGTAATCACGGCGTTCTGTGCTTGTGCCCGCTGCTGATACTTGACCAAGGGTTTCAAAGCTGTTACGACCGGTCATTGACACATTGCTGCGCTCTACTTCGAACCAACCGCTTTGTTGTTCACTTGCTGTCGTCCATGAAACGTCAACGCTGCGACCACGGCTGGCGGCGGTAAAGTCAACCAATTCCACCGGATTTGGATAACCATAGTTCGCTGTCAAGTAATCCATAATTCCTCGCATAACACGCTCTACGCCTGTCATTGATGTCGTAACGCCAAAGTGACGCCAATCGGCTCCTAAATATACTGTGTTGAAACCTTCAGATGCATTCGTCACTGCCATTGCACTATCGCGTACGCCTGCGTCACGTGTGGCATATTTCATTCCTGTACGTGCCAAACCTTGTGTGAATTTATCTGTGTAAATTCCTAACAATGCAGGCATAGGCATTGGATCTGACCAACTGCCATTCACAAAGCCTGTGCTGCGAACTTGATCTACCAATTTGTTCTGTAAGGTCATACCAACTACATTACGCTGATTGTAACCACCCGCTACCGGTGTCATTACTGCTGCACCAGCATTGTTGCGACCACGTTGCGTACGTAACATATAACGTACAAAAAACTCATCATTTGCGGCATCTAAGCCAACATGCTGTCGGACTACTTCTTGGCTTGCCATTACTAAGTTCTTTTTGGAACCAAGTTTACCCGTTGTCAAGTAATAACGTAAATCCTCACGCTCGAAACGGCTCAATGTACTATTGTCGTGCGCCCACCAAATTGTACGATAGTTACGATAATCTACTGCGCGTGGTTCCCATGCATTACGATCCAATATATCGTAGTGATACATTTGAACATTATTTACCATAAAGTTATCTCTGCCGCTGTATAAGCCCATCGCACGAAGACCGCGTAATACACTGTCTGCATTCAATTTACCTACTGTCATACGTGCATAATTTACGTCTGTTTGAGGTCCATTAACATCTGTATGATTGTAAGATAAACCTTCTACGGATGCCATCATGCCATAGACTGAACGACGTAAGTAGAAGCGTGCATCCATGGATTCACCATTATTCGTCATGTTTTCATCTGACGTAACTATACGCGCTTGAATACGATAGCGAGGACTTACATAATCACGCATCGAAGCATTCACGGCTGCATTCATCCATATTGGTGTATTATATGTCGGCAATGCTTTCAATGCTTGTGGACGGATAAATCCTAAATACACATCTTTCGATTCGCCGCCACCGATTTCTACTGTACGATTACCAAATTGTGATAAGCCCGGATATGATGCAATGGCATTCGTACTGCCGGCACTTGTCTCCATTGCAAACTCACCAACTACAGTCACTACTTGAGATAAGGTACTGTTATTGCGAATACGTGCAAAGACAGGAACTGAATCTGTATTGAATATCTGATCGCCTGCCATAACATATTCTGCATCTGCAAAATTCACTTGTGATGCACCGCTGCGATAGGTCAACGGACGAAGTACTGCGGTCATCTCTACATCATTGACATACGGTAAACCTGTGAATTCATCGGCACCAATGTCATATGGCTGACCAACAGATCCACGACTTTGATTATCTACATCGCTTGTCACATAGCTTAATCGCTCTCCACGATTGCTCAATACTGAACCTGTAGGCTCTGGATTATTGCGAATGCGCAAGTATTGTAATGGGAATGAACCGGTAATTTCATAATCGCCTGTGAAGTTACGACCCCACACGCTATTGATGTCCAACCCTGTCCACGCGCGCCATTGACGCACTGTTTGATACTCGTCTTGATAACCTGCTACCAATACTTGACTAATTGAATCAACTTCTATGAATCGTGCCAATGATGCATTCGGTGTCCAGAATGCATTATTATCAGACTTAATGCCGCTCCATGAATATTTAGGATGTACACCTTGGATGAATAAGCCTGTATGAGGGAAACCTCCTCCGATATTCGCACTGCCATTATCACTTAACATCACTACTGCATTGTTTTTGATTTCTGACATACGACCATGTTGCAAACCGATACCGACAACAGCACCACTATTGGTGATATTATCATTGGTCATCCATACTGTATTGTTTGCTATACGATCTTGACGTGTAAAGTAGTTTGCAAGACGTGGAGTAATTAAACCATTAACTCCTTGAATTGCTGTATTACGATCGGTTAAGTAATGAATACCTGCACGGCTGGCACCGCTTGCTGTACGTGTAATTCCCCAAACAACATTACTTGTTACACTAATACGCTCAGGACTCGATGGCTGTAAAAAGTCACCCGGTGGTGGGACAACGCTTGATAAATCATTTTGTGATTGCTCTACTTTGATACCACGTGCCATAACATTCGAGGAAACGCCATTAATTTCATTGCCTGATACCGTAACATTGATATTATTGAAACCAATATGGAATATAGGATTGCGCTGACCGCCCAACTCAATACCATTGGCTTCACCCAATACTCCGGTAGCATTAACACCAACATCAAATATCTTGTTATTGGCTACGACTGAGTTCTCTTCATAACCCATAAATATACCGGCACGACGTACTCGGCTGATGCGGTTATCACGGATTTCTGTTCCTGTATTGTAATAGCGAACGATACGGCTACGATCTTTCAATGCACCGATACCGATACTTGCTATACCATAAGAAAATCCGCGGATTTCATTACCGATAAATTTATTCTCTTTATTTCCACGTATCGTCAATGTTGGACTCACAACGATTGCTGTATCCAAACGAGCACGGTTGGTGCCATTGGCATCCGATGGTGGTGTATTGCGCTGGAAGATACCTGCGCTGTATGTACGGAATGAAGCACCTGCGCCGGAAGAATCAGGAGCAAATGTGAAAGCATTCGATTGAATAGTAACATTCAGGTGTGGTCGGATCATTTTCAATGATACAGTTTTTGATCGTATGATTGAATGTACGTCCACCCAAATAGAAGACAGCGCGACGATTTGCAAATGTGCGTAATTGGAATTTCAATGATTTTTGCGCACCGCCATCAAAGGAAATATAACCATAAGAATTTGCATTCTCTGTGGTCGCAAATTCATTTTGTACTGCATTACGATTTGAAGGATTAACATTTTGTCCGAAGAGAACACCAATACCATTTTGGCTATTCAATTGGATAGTAACACTACCTTTGGACAAACCGACAGTATTAGGATCCGGCTCAAACGTAATAGTATTTCTGTCGCTTGCACCGATAATACGTGAAGAAAGGTCAATAGCTGGCTTTTTGCTAAATGGATCAGGAGCAGGTAAAACACCTACGCTATAGTTACGATCAGTAAATTGAAAACGAACCGGAGCACTCACACCGCGTAAATACAGAGCATCAAGAGCGTCTTGTAATGTTGTAAAATTACGAGGACCCGGCTTACTTGTACCGATTGAGTAAACTCCATTCAATGCTTCGTTCACGACAACGGTAACCGTTTTTTTGTTGTTTTCAACAAATTCATCACCTTGACCTGCAATTTCAATTTCGATGGTATAGACACCCGGAACAGGTGGTGTAAATTCATTGAAGAATCCTTCAATGGTATTAAACGATCCATTCGGAACATCCATTACTATCTGTTGTCTGGAAACATATACTGTATTGTTCGGACCTGTAATTGTGAGGAAGGCAGGAGTACCATCCGCTGAAAGTCCATTATTTGCAAAGATTGCCGAAACACGGAATGGGCGACCAACAAAGTTGCCTGTTGCCGGAGGATTAACGATTGTTTTTGTTTCGAAGTCAATAAGATACCATACATCAAACATATATGGGGGTTGATTGGAACGAGGCAAACAGTCGTTAAATGCTTGTTGATCATTTGCTCCGATACGCGTTTGAGCTGTTTCAAGTAATTCACAGCAAATTTTGATGGAATACTGTTTAACGTTTACAGAGTTATAATATCCTAGAATAATTTCATCAAGATCATTCGTTGCCAAACCGCCCGGAGGTAATCCACCACCTTGATCAGTTGAACGAATCAATTCTTGACGGAATACAAGAGTAGCTCCATCATACACTTCGCCAATGGCGCGATAACGTGTTACTGTTTCAAGACCAACATTACGGAATTGTGCCGTAATTGGAATATCTGTTGTACGAAGATAACGTGTTCTGGAAGCATCTAATGGTGATAAAATTGCTTGTGTTGTCATATCGCGTTCAGCAGCGATGAGAAACTCATGTGTCCATGTTTGAGATGCAATCAAAGTAGTACCTTGTCGTAATTCATGAACTGATGTCAAACGATAAGTACCCGGAGGAATAACATTTGTGTTAAAAGAACCATCAGGCATACTTGCTACACCTGATGCTTTTGTAGCCACCAACAATGAAGGAGCCGGCGGGAAAGCGGGTAAATTAGTAATTGTTGTTGAATTCGTTACAGGATCAAGCATACGATAAACGGCAGTACCATTTGCTAATGAACCTGCATTAATTGCTGTAATTGCATAAGTGACAGTCTGTGTGAAACCGGCTGTTTTTGGTCTGTCAATTGTCAGACTTGGTTTTGGAAAAGAAGTACTTGCACCATCATAAATATTCATGGCTCGCAAAATATTTCCGGGGGTGCCGGGAATATCAGGGAATGATCCTACAATAGAAGCACCACCGATACTGATAACATAATCTTCAGTTTCGCCATAGTTTACAAAACCACAACCTGCCATGGCACCCGAATTCATCGTACGTACACGCATACGAGTGTTGCCCGGTAAAGCATTTGATGGAACGGTAAATTGTCTAATAACGGCAGGAAAAACTCCATTGGGACCTACTTGAGGCATTCCAACGATGATTTGTTCGCTTGCCTCAAAAGCAAGATTCTGATTGTAATCAATCCATGCCGCACACTGGTTAGTGTAAGAAACAGTCATATTAGTCAAAGGACTGACTTCAATTGTATATGTCTGTCCTGCTTCCAAAATCGTGGGAGGTAAAGCATTATAGAATGAATACCCAGGTGCATCCACACAACCTGAAGGATTATCAAGTTTGGTGTAAATCTGAACACGACCAATTCCAATAGCCAATCCACAGGCTTGAAATTGATGCTGAGCCGTACAGTACGGTGCAGGGTCGGTAATTTGTGCCGTTCCCTGCTGTGCAATCGCCCCTATTGCAAATACTGCAAAGAGCCATAATGCTCGCAACTTAGAAAGTTTTCTCATGAAAAACTCCTGTAAATAATTGATAAATAAGTAAATATAATATGTAAGAACTGTCTGAGATTCATTGACGCTTTCAAAATATATAGAGTGCCCCCACTACTGCTAGGTCAGTCTTTTCGTAAATAACAACTCAATATTACTCAAAAAATTTTATTTGTCAATGGATTTTGCAAAAAAAAGTTGAAAAAGTTTACTTTTATGCTTTGTCTCAACTGCAACGACACAAATTTTGTCCAAATGTAACAAGAACTCCATAAAAAAATTTTGAATGTAAAAAATTGTGTCTTTTTGTCAAATTTTGGCGAATTTTGCAAAAGAAGTTCACATCAACTCAATCTTTCAAAACTACAATCCGGAAGTTCTATGAACAACACAGCGGACATACAAAAACTTGCAGAATCGGGAAGAATTGTCGTCGGCGTTTTCGAGTCAGTTCGTCCATATATCAAACACGGTATCACTCCATTGGAGATCAATGCTATTGCTGAGGACTACATTCTGTCCCAAAATGCGAAGCCGGCTTTTAAGGGATATGGAGAAGTTGCGGGGCAAAGACCCGGCTTCCCTGCTGCATTGTGCATTTCTGTGAATGATGTGGTTGTGCATGGCATCCCAAACGATACCCCATTACAAGATGGAGATATTATCTCTGTTGACTGCGGAACATACAAAGATGGTTATTATGGTGATAGTGCTTATACATTTGCAGTGGGTACAATCTCGGAAGAAACAAAAAAACTACTCAAAACAACACGCGAATCATTAAATTTAGCCGTTGAGCAAGCGGTAACAAACAACAAAGTATATGATATCGCAAGAGCAGTACAAACTCATTGTGAAAAAAATGGTTTTTCTGTGGTCCGTGATTTAGTCGGACATGGAGTTGGAAAGTCACTGCATGAAGAACCTTCTATTCCGAATTTTGTCCCGCCATTGATGTATAGAACCGCATACCCAAATGTAAGATTACAAGAGGGTCTATGCATAGCTATCGAACCAATGATTAATCAGGGTACTCGTGATGTAAAAACAGACAAAGACAAATGGACGATTCGTACACGCGACGGTAAATTATCTGCCCATTTTGAAAAAATGGTTGTAATACAAAAAGGTACACCATTGGTACTAACCGATTATAACCCTTCCGAACACTGGTTTTGATCCTTCTTTATTACTACATTTACTCATTTTTCATTCTTGACAGATATGCGACATGAACCAATAAACCCAGATCTCTTCATTGAGAACCGTAAACAATTTGCACTGCGTATGGAGAACAACTCCGTGGCTGTGTTCAACTCAAATGATACTATGCCGACATCTGCGGATGGCACCTTACCTTTTGTGCAACATTCGGATTTATATTATCTGACAGGGATTGATCAAGAAGAAACTATTTTGCTCTTAAACCCACATGCGCCCCAAGAACATAATCGCGAGATACTGTTCGTACGGGAAACGAATGAACATTTAGCTGTTTGGGAAGGTGAGAAATTAACTAAAATGCGAGCAACTCAAATTTCAGGTATTAAGAATGTACAGTGGCTTTCAGCTTTTCAATCTCAGTTTCGTGGGGCAGTGTTACAGAGTAACAATATTTATCTCAACACTAATGAGTTTAAGAATATAGCTACTCCCGTAGAAATGCGTGACGATCGCTTCCGCGAACAATGTATGTCACAATATCCACTCCATACTTATAAACGATCTGCACCTATTCTGCACGAGTTACGTGCAATTAAGTCCGATATTGAGGTTGCTTTGATTCGGCAGGCATGCACCATTACTGAGAAAGGCTTTCGACGAATACTCAAATATGTCAAGCCCGGTGTTTATGAATATGAGATTGAAGCCGAGTTTGCCCATGAATTTTTGAAAAATCGTTCACGCGGATTTGCATATCAACCAATTATCGCTTCAGGCAAAGACAGTTGTATATTACATTATGTCAAAAATGATAAAATATGTCAGGATGGTGATGTACTTTGTCTTGATGTCGGAGCGGAGTATGCGGGATACAATGCGGATATGACACGCACTATTCCCGTTAATGGTAAGTTTACCCAACGCCAACGTAATGTGTATGACGCCGTGTTACGAGTACTCCGACAAGCATCTGCATTACTCACAGTTGGATCAAACTTTGAAGAATTTAACAAAGCGGTCGGTGAAATCATGACAGAAGAGCTGATTGGTCTCAAACTGCTAAAGAGAAAGGATGTTCGCAATCAAAATCCGGAAAGACCTCTGTACAAAAAGTACTTTATGCATGGCACAAGCCATCATCTTGGCTTAAATGTACATGATTATGGTCACTATGGAGTTCCATTTGCCGCTGGAATGGTATTTACGGTGGAACCCGGAATCTATATTCCCGAAGAATCCATTGGCATTCGACTTGAAAACGATATAGTAATCACCCAAAGCGGCTTTATTGATTTGATGGGTTCGATTCCGATTGAACCCGATGAAATTGAACAACTTATGAATAAACGTAAGAAATAAATAAAAAAGCCCCGATTCGCAGTAAAGTGATTCGGGGCTACACTGAGCAAACGACGTACTATATGTTCTTAACCTCGCGTATATGCTTAACAAATTGCTCCATAAATGTAAGTGAATCAGGTAAATTTAGACTCATTTGCACTCCGCCATTCAATTCAAGATCAATAAATATTTCATTTTCATGATAGTTATACTCAACATGTATATCATGAATGTCAGCAAATGGTACGCTATGGCGACCAAAATGAAAAATAACCATACTAACTCTCCCTTAGTTTGAATAAAACATAGTTACACTAAATCACAAAAGCAATTTACTACAAAATGACCGTTTTCACAAAGACTTTTATCATATTCTAACTTACAAAACTTCACAGATGGGATGTTTTCATAACTTTACCGAATGTAAAACCGTAATTTTGCATTTACCTCTTTTGATGAAGAAATCAAAATTGTGGTAGGGCTAAATCGTGATATAGTTCTACACTTAACAGTACACTAAACAACTTCGTTGCATGATGCTTCGCAAAAATAACACTTATCATATTGTGTATTACACACTTATAACTTTTTTTCTTTTTCTGTTGCTTTCTCCTGATTCGCTGTTTGCTCAATCCGGCACAGGGTCTGCACAACCGGGTATTGACTTGAAGTCACTCACAGAAATAAGCACAAATGCCTCGCAATCGGATTTGCGATCAGATGACAAATTCGCCACCGACGACATTATCAATCCCGACTATTATATGATGGGTCCCGGCGATATTCTATCTGTCATGATTTTTCCTGTACCAGCCGTGGAGCAGCCGATTATCATATCGCCCGAATGTACAGCTATAATACCTCGTATTGGAGTTGTATCACTTAAAGGGAAAACGCTTACCCAAGCCAAAGATACCATCACACAAATTGTCAAAAAGCGCAATAGCAATTCATCAGTTTCTCTCACATTGCGAAAAGCACGGTTAGTGTATGTTACCATAAGTGGTAATGTCATGTTTCCGGGAGTTTTTGCATTTCCCGCAAGCACTCATGTTTCAACACTTGTAAAAATTGCACATCAACAAGCACCCACCGGCAGCAATGCCGTGAATGCAAAACGCAATGATAAGCAAGAAGAAAATGGAAGCACACTTGCAGGAAGATTGCTTTCACGCCCCTCCCCCATTGGTCTATCGTCTTTTTCCTCACGCAATATTAAAATTTATCATCGAAACGGTACTTCTACTGTCGCTGATTTAGAAAAAGCACGTTATAATCCCGATGGCAACGATGACCCGATGATTCGCGAAGGTGATGAGGTTTATGTTCCTTTTGCACCTATTACATATCAAACGATTTCAATAAGCGGTGCTGTCCGAAGACCTGTAGTGTTAGCGTATAAAGAAGGTGATAAAGCATCTTTTCTTTTCAAAGCGGCTATGGGTATCACTGAGAATGCAGACATTAACGCAATTACGGGCATAAGTAACAATTCCTCAACACTATCATATTCACTTAATGAACGTAATGAATTAGAGAATGATCATCCGCTTACTCCGGGCTATGCAATCAATGTTGGGACAAAAAAGAACGAAACAAGAGCTGCTACGGGAGGGTTTGTGGAAATTGTAGGAGAAGTACAAAATCCCGGAACTTTTAGTATCATTCCCGAACAAACAAAACTTAGAGACATTATACAACAAGCCGGTGGCTTTACGCCTGATGCATATTTGCCTTTAGGTTATGTATTGCAACAAGAAGCTGAACCCTTCGATTCAAAGAAAATAGAAGGAAGAAATATATTGCGTG
>VYMG01000399.1_pt1 | contig 10005 bp, 9 predicted proteins | sample 5115261 | NCBI WGS metagenome assembly VYMG01 (sample SAMN12291781, study PRJNA351875) | freshwater metagenome | isolation source: freshwater lake | place: USA: Michigan, Wintergreen Lake | collected 2013-08-08 | reverse complement strand
AAGATCAAGGAATCGGGTCGTGTACATCGGCAATGCGGGCGGCGCGGCGCCCGCGCCACTCAGCGGTTGGTCTTGCCGGCGCCCATGTGCCAGCCGCCGCGGGCGTCGGAGGCCTTGCGGATCAGGTCTTCGAGAGCCTCGGCATTGCCCGACTTCATCACGTGCTCCATGGCGTCCAGCGCGTGACGGAAGCGCAGCGTCTGCTTCAGGATCTCTTCGCGGTTGGACATCAGGATGTCGCGCCAGACGGTGGGGTCGCTCGCGGCGATGCGGGTGAAGTCGCGGAAGCCCGGGCCGGCCAGCGAGAGGAAATCGCGGCCCGCCGGCTGGTGCGCCACCGAGTTGAAGTAGGCGAAAGCCAGCAGGTGTGGCAGGTGGCTCACGGCGGCGAAGGCGGCATCGTGATTCTCCGGCGTCATGCGCAGCACCTGCGCGCCGATCGCCGCCCAGCAATCGGTGGCCTTCTGCACCAGCTCGGGCGAAGTCTGCGGCAGCGGCGTCAGGATCACCTGGCGGCCGCTGTACAGCGCCGCGTCGGCATGGGCGATGCCGGCCACTTCCTTGCCGGCGATCGGGTGCGCCGGTACGAAGGAAGGCACGCGCTCCTTGAGCACGCGCCGCGCGGCGTCGACCACGTCGCGCTTGGTCGAGCCCACGTCCATGAACAGCACGCCCGGCTCGACGAGGTGGCGGATCGCCTTGAAGGTGGCCTCGGTGGCGGCCACCGGCACAGCGATCAGCACGATGTCCGAGCCCGACACCGCCAGCAGCGCCGATTCGGCCGACTGGTCGATCACGCCGAGCTGCCGCGCCTTCTCGGTGGTCGAGGGCGACTTGCTGTAGCCGATCACGCGCTTGACCAGGCCGGCGCGCTTGAGCGCCAGGGCGAAGGAGCCGCCCATCAAACCGCAACCGATGACGCCGAGCTGGTTGAACATCCTGAAGACCGGTCAGTGCACGTCGATGGGGTAGGTCCCCAGCAACTTGAAGAAGGCGCAGACGGCGCGAAGCTCCTGCATGGCCGCCGCCACGTGCGGTTGATCCGGGTGGCCCTGCAGATCGATGTAGAAGTAGTACTCCCACTGCCCCGAGCGGGCCGGGCGGGACTCGAAGCGCGACATCGAGACGCCGTGCTTCTTCAGCGGCACGAGCATGTCGTGCACCGCACCGGGCCGGTTGGCCACCGAGACCACGAGGCTGGTGCAGTCGTGGCCCGAGGCGGCCGGCCGCGGGTGCCGGTCGGGGTGGGCGAGGATGGCGAAGCGCGTGCGGTTGTGCGCCTCGTCCTGGATCGCCGGCGACACCACGTGCAGGCCGAACTCGCTGCCGGCGCGCTCGCTGGCGACCGCGGCGATCGAGGCGTCTGCCGCTGCGAGCCGCGCGCCTTCGGCATTGCTGGCCACCGGGCGGCGCTCGGCATGGGGCAGGTGCAGCGACAGCCAGCCGTGGCACTGCGCCAGCGCCTGCGGGTGCGCGCAGACGGCCGTGATGCCCTCGAGCGAGTTCTCGCGCCGCAGCAGGTTGTGGCGCACCAGCAGGCTGGTCTCGCCGATGATGAACAGCGGCGTGGTCAGAAACAGGTCGAGCGAGCGGGTCACCACGCCTTCGGTGGAGTTCTCCACCGGCACCACGCCGAAATCGGCCGAGCCGGCCACGGTGTTGTGCAGCACCTCGTCGAAGTTGGCGCAGGGCACCTTGACGATCGACGATCCGAAGAAGCCCAGCGCCGCTTCTTCGCTGAAGGTGCCGGCCGGGCCGAGATAGGCCACGCGGGTGGGCGTTTCGAGCGCGCGACAGGCCGACATGATCTCGCGCCAGATCGGCGCGACGCTCTCCGAGCGCAGCGGTCCGGGGTTGGCGGCCTTCAGGCCGTCGATCACCTGAGCTTCGCGCTCGGGTCGGAAGACCACCGAGCCTTCCTTCTTCTTCAGTTCGCCGACCTTCAGCGCCAGTCCGGCGCGGCGATTGAGCAGCGCCAGCAACTCACGATCGACGCCGTCGATCTGTTGGCGCAGGGCGAGCAGATCGGGGGGTGGCGCGGTCGGAGAGTCAGCCATGGCGTGCCGCAAATTGTCGCATCACTTCGAGGCCGGCTTCGGCGGCTTCGGCGCGGACGCGGCCGCCGGCGGCGCGACGTTCAGCGTGGCTTGCAGCTTGCGTTGAAGGGCCTGCAGCTTCGGGTCGAGCAGCGGCCCGGCCTCGGCCACCAGCTTCTGCATGAAGCTGTTCTGCAACTCGGGCAACTGCTGCTGGAACTTCTTGTTGACCGGGGATTCGAGCCAGGTCACCAGCTGGCGCAGTTCGTCTTCGCTGAACTTCTCCTCCAGCTGCGCGCCGTAGACGGAGGGCGCGATCTTGACCGCACGCTCGGCGAGCACCGGCGTCGATTCCTCGACGAACTTGCGGATGTCGGCGTCGATGCTCTTGGCCACCGCTTCGCGCCGGGACGGTGGCACCTGCGCCTGCAGGGTCGCGGCGGCGGCCTGCATCATCTGTACTGCCGGGCGTTCGACGATGTTGCGTGCCAGGCCCTCGATGCTGGCCTGCTGAAGCTGCAGGACCTTGGCCACCAGCTCCTTCTTCGCGCCGCTCTGCGCATGCGCGACGGAAGCGCCGACGAGCAGCGCCACGATGACCAGGATTCGCATCAGGATTCCTCGGAGCCCGTGGGCTCGTTACCGCCGTCGTTGGCGTCGTTCTCGACGATGCGCTGCAGGCCGATCAGCTTCGCACCGACGTCCAGAGAGATCAGCGTGACGCCCTGCGTCGCGCGGCCGAGTTCGCGGATCTCCGAAACGCGCGTGCGCACCAGCACACCGGTGTCGGTGATCAGCATGATCTCGTCGTCTGCGCGCACCAGCGTGGCTGCCACGACCTTGCCGTTGCGCTCGGTCTGCTGGATGGCAATCATGCCCTTCGTGCCGCGGCCATGGCGCGTGTACTCGACGATCGAGGTGCGCTTGCCGTAGCCGTTCTCGGTGGCGGTGAGCACGCTCTGCGTCTCGTCCTCGGCCACCAGCATCGCGATCACGCTCTGGCCCTCGTCGAGCATCATGCCGCGCACGCCCCGGGCAGCGCGGCCCATCGCGCGCACGTCGTCCTCGTCGAAGCGCACCGCCTTGCCGCCGTCGCTGAACAGCATCACGTCGTGCTTGCCGTCGGTCAGCGCGGCGCCGATCAGGTAGTCGCCCTCGTCGAGGTCGACGGCGATGATGCCGGCCTTGCGCGGGTTGCTGAACTCGTCGAGCGCCGTCTTCTTCACCGTGCCCTGGGCCGTGGCGAAGAACACGTAGTGGTCGGCCGGGAAGCTGCGGAACTCGCCGGTCAGCGGCAGCACCACGTTGACCTTCTCGCCTGGCTGCAGCGGGAACATGTTGACGATCGGCTTGCCGCGCGAATTGCGCGAGCCCTGCGGCACCTCCCACACTTTCAGCCAGTAGACGCGGCCGCGGGTGGTGAAGCACAGGATGTAGTCGTGCGTGTTGGCGATGAAGAGCTGGTCGATCCAGTCGTCTTCCTTCGTCGTCGTGGCCTGCTTGCCGCGGCCGCCGCGCTTCTGCGCGCGGTACTCGCCCAGCGGCTGGCTCTTGATGTAGCCGGTGTGCGAGAGCGTGACCACCATGTCGGTGGGCGTGATCAGGTCTTCGGTGCCGAGATCCTGGGCGTTGTGCTCGATCACGCTGCGGCGCGCGCCGACCTTGGTCTGGCCGAACTCCTGCTTCAGCGCGACGAGCTCTTCCGAGATGATCGTGGTGACGCGTTCGGGGCGGGCGAGGATGTCCAGCAGATCGGTGATCTGAGCCATCACGTCCTTGTACTCGCCGATGATCTTGTCCTGCTCCAGGCCGGTCAGGCGCTGCAGGCGCATCTGCAGGATCTCGCTGGCCTGGTCGTCCGACAGCCGGTACAGCCCGTCGCTCTGCATGCCGTACTGGCGCGGCAGGCCTTCGGGGCGGTAGGCCTCGCGCTGGCCCTCGACGCGCGAGAGCATCTCGCGCACCAGCGAGGAATCCCAGCTCTTGCTCATCAGCGCCGTCTTGGCCACCGGGGGCGTCGGCGAGTTCTTGATCGTCTCGATGAACTCGTCGATGTTGGCCAGCGCCACGGCCAGGCCCTCCAGCACGTGGCCGCGCTCGCGCGCCTTGCGCAGCTCGTACACCGTGCGCCGCGTCACGACCTCGCGGCGGTGCTCGAGGAAGATCTCGATCAGGTCCTTGAGGTTGCAGAGCTTGGGCTGGTTGTCGATCAGCGCCACCATGTTCATGCCGAACGTGTCCTGCAGCTGCGTCTGCTTGTACAGGTTGTTCAGCACGACTTCGGGCACCTCGCCGCGCTTGAGTTCGATGACGACCCGCATGCCCGACTTGTCGGACTCGTCCTGGATGTGGCTGATGCCGTCGATCTTCTTTTCGTGTACCAGCTCGGCGATGCGCTCGAGCAGGTTCTTCTTGTTCACCTGGTACGGGATCTCGTCGACGATGATCGCCTGGCGCTGGCCGCGGTCGATGTCCTCGAAGTGGCACTTGGCGCGCATCACCACCTTGCCGCGACCGGTCCGGTAGCCCTCGCGCACGCCGTTGAGGCCGTAGATGATTCCGGCGGTCGGGAAGTCGGGCGCGGGAATGATCTCCATCAGTTCGTCGATGGAGGCACCGGGGTTCTTCAGCAGGTGCTGGCAGGCGTCGACCACCTCGTTGAGATTGTGCGGCGGAATGTTGGTGGCCATGCCCACCGCGATGCCGCCCGAGCCGTTGACCAGCAGGTTGGGCAGCCGGGTCGGCAGCACCAGCGGCTCCTTCTCCGAGCCGTCGTAGTTGGGGCCGAAGTCGACCGTCTCCTTGTCGAGATCGGCCAGCATCTCGTGGGCGATCTTGTGCAGCCGGATCTCGGTGTAGCGCATCGCCGCCGCGTTGTCGCCGTCGATCGATCCGAAGTTGCCCTGGCCGTCCACCAGCATGTGGCGCAGCGAGAAATCCTGCGCCATGCGCACGATGGTGTCGTACACCGACTGGTCGCCGTGCGGGTGGTACTTGCCGATCACGTCGCCGACGATGCGCGCGCTCTTCTTGTACGGGCGGTTCCAGTCGTTGTTGAGCTCGGACATCGCGTACAGCACGCGACGGTGCACCGGCTTCAGGCCGTCTCGCGCGTCGGGGAGGGCGCGGCCCACGATCACGCTCATCGCGTAATCGAGGTACGACCGGCGCATTTCCTCTTCGAGGCTGACGGGCAGGGTTTCCTTGGCGAACTGGGTCATGCGAGGGGGTGAGCGCGGGCTCGATGAGACGCAAGGACAAGCACGGCGCGACGGCGCCGTGCGAAACAGTCGATTGTAAGTGCCGGCGCTTGTCGTACGAGAGCAACATCGATCCGGACGAGTACCGCGACCCTGGCCAAAATCCCGTCTGCCGAAAGCGCTATGGCACAATCCCGCGTCGGTGGTCAGCACCCGTGCAACGGGGGTTTACCAGCACCATCCGAACCCGGGTCGGACGTCATTGCAGACCAACTGCTCAATTCCCTCGAGAGGAGAATCATGAAGAAACTGAACACGGTGGCCTCGCTCTTCGCAACCGCTGCCCTGGCTGCTGCCGCCTCGGGCGTGTCGGCCCAGACCGTCGTCGACAACTGGTCGGACAGCAACGGCAACGTCTGGAAGAACGGCACGAACGAGCTGTGCTGGCGCGACACCAACTGGACCCCGGCCACCGCCAAGGAAGAGTGCGACGGCGCGCCGAAGAAGGCTGCTCCGGCTCCCGCCCCGGCCCCGGCTCCTGCCCCGGCCCCGGCTCCTGCCCCGGCTCCCGCGCCGGTCGCGCCGCCGGCTGCTCCGGCTGCTCCGGCTGCCCCGACCAGCGAGAAGGTCACCTTCGCCGCTGATGCCTTCTTCGACACCGACAAGGCTGTCCTGAAGCCGGAAGGCAAGGCGAAGCTGGACGATCTGGTCAGCAAGATGGGCGGCATCAACCTCGAGGTCATCATCGCCGTCGGCCACACCGACAGCGACGGCTCCGACGCCTACAACCAGAAGCTGTCGGTGCGCCGCGCCGAAGCCGTCAAGGACTACCTGACGGGCAAGGGCGTCGAGAAGAACCGCGTGTACACCGAAGGCAAGGGCGAGAAGCAGCCCGTGGCCGACAACAAGACCAAGGAAGGCAAGGCGAAGAACCGCCGCGTCGAGATCGAGGTCGTCGGTACCCGCACCAAGAAGTGATCCTCGGATCCTTCTGAGAATCGAAACCCCGCCTCGGCGGGGTTTCTTCTTTCTGGGCCGGTGCGAACCGAGGCGGTCCTTCGCTAGCATTGCCGCATGGACACCACCACCAACGCCGATCCTCAGGAACTCGCCAAGTTCAGCGAACTCGCTCACCGCTGGTGGGATCCGGAGAGTGAGTTCCGGCCGCTGCACCAGATCAACCCGCTGCGCCTGGACTGGATCTGTGGTCTGGTGCCCCTGGCGGGCAAGCGCGTGCTCGACGTGGGCTGCGGCGGCGGCATCCTCTCCGACGCGATGGCGCGCCGCGGTGCCGATGTGCTCGGCATCGACCTGGCCAGCAAGCCGCTGAAGGTGGCCCAGCTGCACGCGATGGAGGCCGGCACACCCTCGGTGCACTACCGCGAGGTGGCGGCCGAAGCCTTGGCGGCCGAGTCCCCGGCCGCGTTCGACGTCGTCACCTGCATGGAGATGCTCGAGCACGTGCCCGATCCGTCGTCGGTCGTGCGCGCCTGCGCGACGCTGGTCAAGCCCGGTGGCTGGGTCTTCTTCTCCACCATCAATCGCAATCCGAAGTCGTTCCTGTTCGCCATCGTGGGCGCGGAGCACGTGCTCAAGCTGCTGCCCAAGGGCACGCACGAGTACGCGCGCTTCATCCGCCCGAGCGAACTGACGCGCTGGTGCCGTGACGCCGGTCTCGACGCCAGCGCCACGCGTGGCCTCGAGTACAACCCGATCACGCGGCGCTACTGGCTTTCGGCCGACACCAGCGTCAACTACATGATCGCCTGCCGGAAGGCGGCATGACGCTGGCCGTGAAGGCCGTGCTGTTCGATCTGGACGGCACGCTGATCGATTCGGCCCCCGACCTCGCCGGCGCCGGCAACGACATGCGCGCAGCGCGTGGTCTGCCTGAACTGCCGCTCGCGCACTTCCGCCCGATGGTGGGCTCCGGTGCGCGCGGCATGCTGGGTCGGGCACTCGACGTGCAGCCCGGCCATCCCGAGTTCGAGGCGCTGCGCGACGAGTTCCTGCAGCGCTACGAGAGCCGGATGACACGCGACACCCGTGTCTTCGCTGCGGTGCGGCCGGTTCTCGACGCGCTGAACGCATCCGGCCGGCCCTGGGGCATCGTCACCAACAAGGCGACGCGGTTCTCCGAGCCGCTGGTGCGCGCGCTCGGGCTGCTCGACGAGGCCGCCACGCTCGTCTGTGGCGACACCACGCCGCACGCCAAGCCGCACCCGGCGCCGCTGCTCGAGGCGGCGCGCCGACTGGGCGTCAGCGCCGAGCACTGCGTGTACGTGGGCGACGACCTGCGCGACGTGCAGGCCGGCCTGGCCGCGGGCATGCTCACCGTGGCCGCGGCCTGGGGTTACCTGGGCGAGGGCGATGCGATCGAGGCCTGGGGTGCGCACCATCTGATCGAAAGCCCCGGCGAGCTCTTGAAGCTGCTCGGACTGGCCTAAACTAGGGGACTTGGGGCTGACCTGGCTTCGACGTGGGTGCGGAGTTGGTTCAGGGCATGCCGAGCACCAGTACGCTCGTAAATCCACTGGAACAAAGTAACTGCGAACGACGAACGTTTCGCTCTCGCCGCTTAACACCGGTGAGCTTCTCAACGGTTGGCCGATGGGCCGGGCCCGCAAGGGCTGAGAAGTCATTCACATCGGCTGGCATCGCACCGGGTCACTCGGTGCGGCGCGAGACTCAGTGACTGGCGGGTGAGGTAGCGTGCCACTGCGCGACCTGACCCGCGAGATTCAAATCAGACGGCTACGCATGTAGAACTGGCCAGCGATGGCTTGCGGACGGGGGTTCGATTCCCCCCAGCTCCACCAGAAAATAGTCCAACAACATCCGGCGAAATCCAGCGCCCCTAGAGAAATCAACGCTCTAGGGGCGCTTTTCATCCGGGGTTGTCCGGCTGCATACGGTTGAATCCGGTGTCTGTTGGGGGTAAGTTCTGGGGTAACGATGCAGCCTGCGCGAGCAGTTACCCCGAATGCCACTGACCGACACCCAGATCAAGAAGGCGCGCCCGCAAGCCAAGCCGGTGCGCCTCTACGATGAGCGCGGCCTGTACCTCGAGATCCGCGCCGCCGCGGACGGCACCGCCTCGAAATGGTGGCGCTTCAAGTACCGCTTCGAAGGGAAAGAGAAGTTGATCTCGTTGGGGACTTACCCCGACATCAGCCTTGCGTCGGCCCGCGAGAAGCGCGACGACGCGCGCACTATGGTGGCGAGTGGGATCGATCCCAGCGCCGCGAAGCGTGCGCAGCGCGAGAGCCGAACCGCGGCAGTCGCGAATAGCTTCGAGGCCGTGGCCCGCGAGTGGCATCAGCAGATGCACGTCCCGAAGGTCAGTGCGGGGCACGCCGAGCGGACGCTGATCCGGCTCGAGCAGGACGTATTCCCGTGGCTGGGTGCTAAACCAATCGGCGAAGTCACGGCCTCCGAAGTGCTCAAGACGCTGCGCAGGATCGAGGCTCGCGGCGCGATCGAGACCGCGCACCGCGCGAAGCAGGCCTGTGGACAGGTGTTCCGCTATGCAGTCGCCACCGGACGCGCGGAGCGCGACCCTACGGGCGACCTGAAGGATGCGCTGACGCCCGTCGTGGTCGAGCACATGCCCGCCATAACCGATCCGAAGCGCGTCGGCGAACTGCTGCGCGCGATCGACTCGTACAAGGGGCACCAAGTCACGCGCGCCGCGCTGCAGCTGGCGCCACTGGTGTTCGTGCGTCCGGGCGAACTGCGCAAGGCCGAGTGGTGGGAGATCGATCTCGACGGCGCCGAGTGGCGCATTCCCAGCGAGCGCATCAAGCGCACGAAGCAGGAGAAGGCCAGCGGCGCGCCGCACGTCGTGCCGCTGTCGACCCAGGCGGTCGAGATCCTGCGCGAGCTGAAACCGCTGACCGACTACAGCCGGTTCGTGTTCCCGAGCCTGCGCACGCGCGAGCGTCCGATGAGCGATGCGGCGGTGCTGGCCGCGCTGCGGCGCATGGGCTTCCCGAAGGAAGAGATGACCGGGCACGGCTTCCGCGCTATGGCTCGCACGCTGCTGGCTGAGCGCCTGGGCGTTGACGAGGCCGCGATCGAGGCGCAGCTCGCGCACGGCGTTCGGGACAGCCTGGGCCGTGCCTACAACCGAACGACCTGGCTCGAGCAGCGGCGGCAGATGATGCAGACGTGGGCCGACTATCTGGACAAGCTGCGCGTCGGGGCCGATGTGATCGAACTCCAGCGCGCGCAGCGCTGACTCCCGGCGCCGCAGCGGCCCTGCGGCAAGGCGGCCCGGTTCGGTGGTGGAACACCGAGCCGGACCTAACCACCCTCACTGACAAGGAGTGAAAGATGGCTAAGGACGATTCTCCCAAAGCGGTCAAGCCGACGCCGGCCAAGCCGGCCGAGAAGGACGCAGCGGCCCTGGAGCCGTGGACGCTTGCGTGGATTCAGGCCATGGAAAAGCAGCGCGCGGCTGCTCTGCAAACGCAACGCTAGCGGGAGCGAAGCATGGCAGAGCGCGAAACTCTGACTCCGGCACCGCAAGGCGCCGCACTCGTTGTGGCTGGCGTCAGGACAGTCGAGAACGATAGCGGCAGGCCCGAGTACCTGGGAACGTACGAAGCGCTGCAGGCCGCGGGCCTGATCCCGCAGGGCACGCCCGTGCCACCACTGCGGCGAGGGCAGCGGGCTTCGTGGCGCGACAACGAAGGCCGGGTGTGGACGATGTCCGGCAAGGGCGATGCGGTGCGCGTGAAGCGGCGCGCCACGGCCGAAGAAGTCGA
>VYMG01000396.1_pt1 | contig 10026 bp, 10 predicted proteins | sample 5115261 | NCBI WGS metagenome assembly VYMG01 (sample SAMN12291781, study PRJNA351875) | freshwater metagenome | isolation source: freshwater lake | place: USA: Michigan, Wintergreen Lake | collected 2013-08-08 | reverse complement strand
GGCGTGATCCAGCGCGCCGGCCATGCAGGCCGCGGCGAAGGCGCCTACTTCGGCTGGTGGAACTTCGCTACCAAGCTCAACCTCGCGCTGGCCGCCGGCCTGGCGCTGCCGGCGCTGCAGTGGTTCGGCTATGCGCCGGGCGCTCGCGGCGACGAGGCGCTCACCGCGCTCACCCTGGCCTACTGCGTGCTGCCCTGCGCGCTGAAGCTCGGCGCCGTGGCGCTGCTCTACCTCCTGTGGATCCGACCTTCGGAACGACTCGCATGATCAGACGATCCCTCCTGGCCGCACTGGCCGCCGGCGCGCTGACGCTCGGCTGCGCTTCCGCGCCGACCCCGACCGACTACGCCGCCGAGAAGCCGGTGCTCGCGCTCGAGCAGTACTTCAACGGCGAACTCGTCGCCCACGGCATCTTCACCGACCGCTCGGGCAAGGTGGTGCGCCGCTTCACCGTGCTGATGAAGTGCAGCTGGAACGGCGACGACGGCGTGCTCGACGAGGACTTCACCTACAGCGACGGCACGAAGGAACGCCGCGTCTGGCGGCTGAAGAAGCTCGGCAACGGCCGCTACACCGGCACCGCCGACGACGTGGTCGGGACGGCCCAGGGCCAGGCCGCGGGCAACGCGTTCCAGTGGGCCTACACCCTGAGACTGCCGGTCGACGGCAAGGTCTACGAGGTTCAGTTCGACGACTGGATGTACCTGGTCGACGAGCGCGTGATGCTCAACAAGGCCGTGATGAGCAAGTTCGGTATTCGTCTCGGCGAAGTGACGCTCGCCTTCACCAAGAAGTGATGAACTGGTTTCGCATGCCCCTCAATCCCCGCTTTCAACGCTGGCCCGGTCAGGTGGTCTGGCTGGTCGGTGCCTCGACCGGCATCGGCCGCGCCACCGCCGAGCTGCTGCATGCGAGGGGCGCCACGGTGATCGTCTCGGCGCGCAATGCCCAGGCCATCGAGTCCTTCGCGCAGCAGCACCCGGGCAGCTTGGCGCTGCCGCTGGACGCCACCGACCGCGAAGCGCTCGGCGCGGCAGCGCGGCAGATCGTCGAGCGCTTCGGCCGCATCGACCTGGCGATGTACTGCGCCGGCTACTACAAGGCCATGCGCGCCACGCGCTTCGACCTGGGCGAGATGCTGCGCCACCAGGAGGTGAACTACGTCGGCGCACTCAACATGCTCGACGCCGTGCTGCCCACGTTGCTGGCGCAGAAGGCCGGCCACCTCAGCCTGGTGGCCAGCGTGGCCGGCTACCGCGGCCTGCCCAACTCGCTGGCCTACGGGCCGACCAAGGCGGCGCTGATCAATCTCGCGCAGACGCTCTACCTCGACCTGCAGCCGCAGGGCCTGGGCGTGTCGGTGGTCAACCCCGGATTCGTCGAGACGCCGCTGACCTCGCAGAACGAGTTTGCGATGCCGGCGCTGCTGACGCCGGCCGAAGCGGCGCAGGAGATCGTCGCCGGCTGGGAGGCAGGCCGTTTCGAGATCCACTTCCCGAAGCGCTTCACGCTGTGGCTGAAGCTGCTGAGCCACCTCGGCGACGCGTTGTACTTCAAGGCGGTGCGCCGCGCGACGGGGCTATGAACGCGCGCCATGCCGATGCGCGCGTGGCCCGCGTGGTGGGGATGTTCGAGTCGCTCACGCCAGCCGACGTGGCGCATCTGTCCGACTTCTACACCGCCGACGCGCGCTTCAAGGATCCGTTCAACGACGTGACCGGCGTGCGGGCGATCCAGCGCATCTTCGCGCACATGTTCACCGCGCTCGAGGACCCGCGCTTCGTGGTGCTCGATGTCGTCGGCGAAGGCGATCAGTGCTTCCTGACCTGGGACATGCACTTCCGGATGAAGCGCTTCTCGCGCGAGCCGCAGGTGATCCATGGTGGCTCGCACCTGCGCTTCGCGGCGGACGGCCGCGTGGCGCTGCACCGCGACTACTGGGATGCCGCCGAGGAGCTGTACGAGAAGCTGCCGGCCGTCGGCGCGCTGCTGCGCTGGTTGAAGAGACGCGCCAACAGCTGATCAGCGCAGCCAGCCCTTGCGCCGGAAGTAGATGAACGGCGCGGCCACCGACGCCACCATCAGCGTCAGCGCGAAGCCGTAGCCGTAGCGCCAGTTCAGCTCGGGCATGGCCTGGAAGTTCATGCCGTAGATGCTGGCGATCAGCGTCGGCGGCAGCAGCGCGACGCTGGCCACCGAGAAGATCTTGATGATCTTGTTCTGGTTGATGTTGATGAAGCCGACCACGGCGTTCATCAGGAAGTTGATCTTGTCGAACAGGAACGTGGTGTGCGAGTCGAGCGAGTCGATGTCGCGCAGGATCTGGCGCGCCTCCTCGAACTGCTCGGCGTTGAGCAGGCGGCTGCGCATCATGAAGCTGACCGCGCGGCGCGTGTCCATCACGTTGCGGCGGATCCGGCCGTTGAGGTCTTCCTCGCGCGCGATGGCCGCCAGCACCTCGGCCGCCACCTGGTCGTTGACGTCCTGCTTGAGCACGCGCGCGCCCACCGCCTCCAGGCTGTCGTAGATGCCCTCCAGCGCATCGGCGCTGTACTCGGCATCGGCGTCGTAGAGCTTGAGCAGCACGTCCTTGGCATCCTCGATCAGCGCCGGGATGCGCCGCGCGCGCAGGCGCAGCAGCCGGAAGACCGGCAGTTCCTCGGCGTGCACCGAGAACAGCACGTTCTTGTAGAGGATGAAGGCCACACGCACGTTGCGCGAGCGCTCGTCGTCGTCGATCAGGAAGTCGGAGCGGATGTGCAGCTCGCCGTTGTCTTCCTCGTAGAAGCGGGCCGACTCCTCGAGGTCCTCGTCGACCACGTCCTGCGGGATGGTCAGGCCGTAGTGCTGCGCGATCCAGCCCTTCTCCTCGGGCGTGGGCGCGTCGAGGTCGACCCAGATCGGCTTGACGCGCGCCAGCGCGTCGAGGCTCTCGATCTCTTCCTGGAACAGCCGGCCGTTGGCCAGCGAGAACACGTTCAGCATGGGGGCTCCAGCATGGCCCGGGGCAAGCGTCAGGGGTGGGAACTCGTGACCGCCTCGCCCCTGGAGCGCCCGGCGTTCAGCGCCGGGCCTGCGTGGAGCGGACGGTCACCGAGGAGGGGGCACGTCCAATGGGAACCTCGCGAAAGTGCGTTGCCGAAATTATGGCATCAGGCCGTGCCGGCCGCGGTCGGGCGGGCCACCTCGGCCAGCGGGAACCACAGCGTGACGCGGGTGCCGATGCCCGGTTCACTGTCGACGTCGATGCGGCCGTCCTGCAGTTCCATGATCTCCTGCACCAGTGACATCCCCAGCCCGGTGCCGGGAATGTTGCCCGACGGATCGGCGCGGTAGAAACGCTCGAACACGCGCGCCTTCTGCGCCGGCGTCATGCCGATGCCGGAGTCGGTGACGGACACGCCGACGTACGGCCGGCCATCGAATTCGCCGGCGAGCGTGTGCAGCCGGATCGGCCCGCCGCCCGGCGAGTACTTGTAGGCGTTGGACAGCACGTTGGTGATGGCCTGGCGCGTCTTGCCCCAATCGACCAACAGGCGCCGGTCGCCGTGGTCGACGCGCACTTCCACCTTGCGCGGATCGCCATGGATCATCAACCCGTCCACCGTCTCCCGCACCAGGGGGCCGAGCAAGTGCTCGGTGATGTGGAAGTCCTTGCCTTGGCGCGCCTCGATGCGGGCAAGGTCGAGCAGCTCGTTGACCATGTTGATCAGCAGCGAAGCCTGACGGTGGATGGTCTCGAGCACATCGCGCTGGCGTTCCGGCGGAACCGGCCGCTTGAGCATGAGCTCGGCGAAGCCGAAGATGCTGGCCATCGGCGTGCGCAGCTCGTGCGCCGCGGTGGTCAGGAACTCGCTCTTCATGCGATCGACCTCGGTCTCGTGGGTCACGTCGCGGAAGTAGAGGATCGATTCGCCGTGGCCGCCGAGGTTCAGCCGAGCCAGACGCGCCAGCACGCGGCGCTCGGGGCGCAGCAGCTCGATCGTGTCGGCGTGCGTGCCGGCCTCGCCGGCGGCTGCAGCCACCGGCGCATAGTCCTGCGCCGGGTTGCACAGCGTGCCGAAGCGGCGATCGAACGATTCGAGGTCGCAGGGCAGGCTGGTGTCCCAGCCGGTCATCTGCACGAACGCCTGGTTGCAGTAGACCATCTGGCCTTCGCGGTCGAACACCACGAAGCCGTCCGGGCTGAGGTCGAACACGGCGTTCAGGCGTGCGCTGCGTTCGGCCAGCGCGAACCGCGCGCGCTCGCGCTCGGTGACGTCCGACTGCACGCCCACATAGTGCGTGACCTCGCCCTCGGGCGTGGCCACCGGCGCAATGGAGAGCTCGTTGAAGAACAGCGTGCCATCCTTGCGGTAGTTGCGCAGCACCACGGTGGCGGGCTGCCCATCGCGTACGGCCTGGCGCAGCACGTCGACCTCGGGCTGATCACGGTCTTCGCCGAGCAGGAAGTCGAACGGCCGGCCGATCGCTTCGCCCACCTCGAAGCCGGTGATCTTCTCGAACGCCGGGTTGGCATAGAAGATCGGATGGCCCGGCGTGCGCAGGTCGCTGATGATCACGCCGTTGGTCGCGCACTCGAGCGCACGGTTGTACAGGCGCAGCATCGAGTCGATCCAGCGCTGGTCGGTGACGTCGCGCACGACGCAGGTGAAGCGGGTGTCCTCGCCCTCGCCGACCCGCGAGATCGCCACCTCCACCGGGAACTGCGTGCCGTCGCGGCGCAGTGCCGTCGACTCGAGGCGCGCCATGCGGCTGGCGCGGATCAGCATGCCCTCTCGGGTGATGCGGTCGACCTCGTCGAAGCTCAGCTGCGGCAGCAGCCGCTCGATCGGCTCGCCGAGCACCTGCTCCGGTTCGACGCCGAAGATGCTGGTGGCGGCCGGGTTGATCATCGCGACGCGGGCCTCGTGGTCCAGGCCGAGGATCGCGTCCGGCGTGGCATCGAGCAGCGAGTGCACCCGGGTCTCGCTGGCGCGGATCGACAGCAGCTGTTGCTGCAGCGTCTGCGAGGCATGGTTCAGCGCCTCCGTGAGCTCTTCGACTTCTCGGCTGCCGCCTTGTGCCTCGAGCGTACGGCCGAGTCCTTCGCCGAGGCCGCGCGAGAAGCGCACCAGGCGCTGCAGCGGCGCCAGCGAGCGCACGAGGAAGGCATACACCGCCGCGATGGTGAGCAGGCCCACCAGCGCGATCGAGGCGATCAGCTCGCGCTGCAGGCTGATCAGCTGGACGCGTTCGCTGTCCTGACTGAAGAGCACGCCGACGTGGCCCAGCGGCATGATCGGGTCGACCGGGGCCCACACCTGCAGCGCATCGATGCCGGCCACCTGCACCGGCTCCGCACTGGCCTGCTGGTCGGCCGGCGGCAGAGGCACGTCGCTCGGCAGGCGGCGCGCCACCACGCTGCCGTCGGACAGCGCGCGCACCGACAAGAGCGCCACGCCGGCGCTGTCCCGCACGTCGATGCGCAGTACGCCGGGCAGCCGAGCGAAGTCGTGCAGCGCTTTCTCGAGCCCGTTCTGGTCGGAACGCACCAGCAGCGGCGCGGCAGCGCCGGCCGCGGTGCGGGCCAGCGCAGCGGCCCACTGCGAGGACGACTGCAGCGCGGTGGCTGCGGCGCGCTGGCTGGAGACGAGGTACAGCGCGGCCATCGCGGCCAGCATCACCGCGGCCAGCAGCACCAGCATCTGGTGGCGCAGGCGGCGCGGCCGGGCGGCGGCGAACAGGCGGGTGGTTCGGAGTGGTTCCATGGCGACGCCTCGTCGGTGTGTCACGGGCTCACGCTTCGGGCAGCGAGAGCGCCTCGTCGTCGAGCAGCGCGGAGATCTGCGGGCGGTGCTCGTTGATGCGGTCGCGCAGCGCAACCATCTGTGCGGCGTTGTCCAGGAAGGCGTCGGCCACCACGGGGTCGAACAGGCGGCCGCGCTCGCGGCGCAGCATCTCCAGCGCGGTGTCGTCGGCGATGGCCGGCCGGTAGCAGCGGTCCATCGTCAGCGCATCGAAGTAGTCGACCACCGAGACGATGCGCCCGGACAGCGGGATGTCGGTACCGGCCAGGCCGCGCGGATAGCCGCTGCCGTCGAATCGCTCGTGGTGCGACAACGCCACCTCGCCGGCCAGGCGGAACAGCGGCACGTCGGAGGTGCCGAGGATCTCGGCGCCCATCTGCGCATGGCGGTTCATCACCGCCCGCTCCTCGGTGGTCAGCGGCCCCGGCTTCTTCAACACGTTGTCGGGCACGCCGATCTTGCCGATGTCGTGCATCGGCGCGGCCATGCGCAGCAGCCGTGCCCACGGGCGCTGCTGGTCCAGCGCCAGCGCCAGCGCCTCGGCGAGGAAGCCCATGCGCACGATGTGCACGCCGGTGTCGTCGTCGCGGTACTCGGCGGCGACCGACAGGCGCAGCAGCGCTTCGTGATGGGCGCGGGCCAGCGCCCGCAGCGCCTCGTTGCGCTCGCGGTACATGCGGCCGAGGTCGGCGGTCACGCGCTCCAGCTGGGCCTGTGCCATCGCCGGGTCGGCCAGGCCCAGGGACGCGAAGGCGCTGTCGGCGGCCTCGGGGTGGCTTGCGAGCATGTGGGTGGTCCGGTACTGCGAGCGCCTGCTCAGGCCGTGGCGACCAGGCGATCGATGGTCTCGATCAGCTGCAGCGGGCTGAACGGCTTGACGAGGTAGTCGTCGGCACCGGCCTGCTGGCCAGCCTCGCGGTCGCGGGCCTGTCCGCGGGCGGTCAGCAGCACCACCTTGATGTGCTTGAGCTTCGGATCCGCCTTGATGCGCTGGCAGACCTGCAGCCCGTCGAGTTCGCCGGGCATCATCACGTCGAGCAGCATCAGGTCCGGACCGACGGCCGAGGCCATGCGCAGCCCGAAGGCGCCGTCCGCGGCCTCATGAATCTCGTAGTCCTCGAACTCCAGCGTCATGCGGATCAGCTTGCGGATGTCCGGCTGGTCTTCGACGATCAGGATCTTCTTCATGGTGCGTTCCTTGCGGGGGATTCAGGATGTCTTGGCGACGCGGCTGTCGCGGCGGCGGGCCATCAGCGCCGCGAGGTCGCGGGCATAGACCTGGGCCTGGGCGATGTCCATCGCCGTGGCCTCGTTGCGGAACGGCGCGCCGGTCGGCAGGTCGATCAGGAAGTTGCGCTGGCCGTCGTCGTGCTCCTCGCGCAGCTGCCCGCCGTGCTGGGCGACGATCTGCTGGCACAGCTTCAGGCCGATCATGTCGCGCGAGGCCAGCCTCACCGCGTTGGCGGCACTGCCGGCCTTGGGGTCGGTCTCCATCGGTGTGGCCTCGGATCTGGCGGCGATGAAGGCGCCGCTGTCGCGCAGCACGATCAGCGCTCGCGGCCCCATCTGGCGGTGCTCGATGTCGAGCATCCCGCCCGGGCGCGCGGCGCGGACGGCTGCCTCCAGGCATTCGACGAAGACGCGCAGCAGCCAGTGCTCGCTGCCGTAGATGGCCGCCAGCTGCGTCTTCGGGCCCTGGGCGGAGAAGCGCGCCTTCAGGTTGCGCGAACGAGCGAGCGGCTCGACCTTGGCCCAGGCCTGCTGCAGCAACGGCCAGAGTTCGATGCGGTCGTTGGCCATCAGCGATTCGCTGCTCCACACCGCGGCCAGGTCGATCAGCTTGTTCAGCACCTGCGCGACCTCGTCGACCTGGTCGCACAGGGCATCGAGCGCATGCACGTCGCCGTCGTTGCGCGCCATCACCAGGGCGCTGCTCAGCTTGCGCAGCGGATCGCGCAGGTCGGAGCGGATGACCATCATCAGGTTGTCGAAGCCGACTGCCGCGTGTTCATCGGCGCTGTCGGTCACCAGCACCATCACGTCGTCGCGTGCCAGGCCCGGCAGTAGCTTGCAGCGCAGTTCCGGTGCCGGCTCACCCGGACCGGCGGGCTGGCCGCTGATCGTGACGACGCGTGCCGTCTGCTCGATCACCGTCCCGTTGACCGCATTGAGCAGGGTGGGCTCCTGCAGCCGCGAACCGGTGTTCAGGCGCAACTTGGCGGCCGCCTGGGTGTTGGCGAAGCGGACGAGGCCATCCCGGGACAACCAGAGCAGGCCTGGTTGGAGGTTTTCCAGCAGTTCCGACAGTGTTGCGTGCATTTTTACGACTCCGTTATGGCACTTTAATTATTTCTAGCATTTGTGTCCACAGAGGATCAGCGACTTTCGTGTTGGAAGTCACGCATGAGCGCCAGGAGACACCGGGAAATCAACCGGTGACCGACGTTTCTCTCAGGAGACTTCCTGGGCCAGGCCCGGCCTGATGCTCGGCTTGTCAGTCCCCGGGAACGGGAGCACACTGAGTTCGCCGGAATGCTGCTTCCGTGCCTTCCCCACCTTCGTGAAAGGAGTACACATGAACCTGACGATCAGCGGTCACCACCTCGAAGTGACGCCGGCTCTCCGAGAGTACGTGCTCACAAAGCTGGATCGCGTCACCCGCCATTTCGACCAGGTGGTGGACATCAACGTGCTGCTGTCAGTGGAGAAGCTGAAGGAGAAGGAGCGCCGCCAGAAGGCCGAAGTCACGGTTCATGTGAAGGGCAAGGACATCTTTGTCGAGCAGTCCCACGAGGATCTGTACGCGGCCATCGACATGCTGATGGACAAGCTCGACCGCCAGGTCTGCCGCCACAAGGACAAGGTGCAGGACCACCACCACGTGTCTGCCAAGCGCATCGAGCAATCGGCGCCCTGAACGCCGGCTCGATCGGACCGAGCGGCCCCGCGGGGCCGCTTTTTCATGCCCGGAGGCGCCCCACCGCCCGTGAACCGGGGAGGTCCCGCGTTGCTGCGACGCAGCAGCAGGCGCACAATGTTGCCCTTGTCGCGTCGCGGTCGAAGTCCAGTTCGACACGCGACTTCATAATTCCGTCACCTGACACTTGCCCAGCGGCTGCCGCGGCCACGAGCCCCGGGGGTCACATGAATCACCGATGAACCGCCTCGCCGCCATCCTGCCCGCCAGCAATGTGCTCGTGGACGTGGACGCCACCAGCAAGAAGCGCGTGTTCGAGCAGGCCGGCCTGCTGTTCGAGAACCAGCACGCCATCGCCCGGGCCATCGTCGCCGACAACCTGTTCGCCCGAGAACGGCTGGGGTCCACCGGCCTGGGCCACGCGGTGGCCATTCCCCATGGCCGCATCAAGGGACTGAAGAACCCGCTGGCCGCGGTGATCCGCGTGCAGCAGCCGATTCCCTTCGACGCGCCGGACGACGAACCGGTGCTGCTGCTGATCTTCCTGCTGGTGCCCGAGGCTGCCACGCAGCGCCACCTGGAGATCCTCTCCGAGATCGCCGAGATGCTGTCCGACCGCGAACTGCGCGAACGGCTGAAGACCGAGCCCGACGCGGCCAAGGTCCACGAGCTGATCTCGAACTGGGAACCGCTGAAGTCGGTGGCCTGACGGCCCCGCTTCACCGCCCGCCGACGTGAAACCCAGCGTCATCAGCGCCGAGGCGCTCTTCGAGGAGCACCGGCAGGCGTTGCAGTGGGAGTGGATCGCCGGCCACGCCCATCCCGAGCGGCGCTTCGACGAGGCCGCGGTGCGCAATGCGCAGTCCGCCGCCGACCTGGTCGGCTACCTGAACTACATCCACCCCTACCGGGTGCAGATCGTCGGCCGCCGCGAGGTGGCCTATCTGAACGACGCCACGCCCGACGTGGCCGAGCGCCGCATCTCGCGCATCGTCACGCTCGAGCCGCCGGTCCTGATCGTCGCCGACGAGCAGGTGGCGCCCGACAAGCTCGTCGCGATGTGCGATCGTGCCGAGATCCCGCTGTTCTCCACCGCCGAATCGGCCGGCCACGTGATCGACGTGGTGCGCGGCTACCTCAGTCAGCACTTCGCCGAGCGCACCACGCGCCACGGCGTGTTCATGGACATCCTCGGGCTCGGGGTGCTGCTCACCGGCGAATCGGGACTGGGCAAGAGCGAACTCGGGCTGGAACTCATCTCGCGCGGCCACGGCCTGGTGGCCGACGACGCCGTCGATCTCTACCGTGTCTCGCAGACCG
>VYMG01000394.1_pt1 | contig 10085 bp, 10 predicted proteins | sample 5115261 | NCBI WGS metagenome assembly VYMG01 (sample SAMN12291781, study PRJNA351875) | freshwater metagenome | isolation source: freshwater lake | place: USA: Michigan, Wintergreen Lake | collected 2013-08-08 | reverse complement strand
GAACCGTCCTCGCTCGGTTACCAGGAGCTCTACGACTGCCTGAACGCGCTGTGCAAGGAGCAGCTCGGTCTGGTGCGCGGCTTCAAGTACTCGCTGGACATCGAAAAGGCCGCCGGGTTGGACGCGCTCCGGGCGGTGGCGTCGCGCTTCGTGGCCGATGTGCAGCGCATCAACGGTGACTCCGCCGCTCACATGGTGAGACGCGCGCTGGGAATGACCCCATAACTCTTGCGTGTAACGGGTTAGCCCGGGCAGGGGTTTCGCGCACCCGCTTCGTTGCTGTCAGAAAGCTGTAAGCACTTCCGACAGACAGTCTTGCACCTTCCTGACAAGGGTGCTGGATGCTGCTGTTCGTGTCTGCTGTGAAGCTGGTGGCGGAGATCGCGCTGATGGCGCTGGCCGGGCAGTTCCTGCTCGGCCTGCTGGCCGGCCAGAAGCGCGACACGAACATCTTCTACCAGCTGCTGCAGGTCATGACGAAGCCCTTCGTCAAGGGCATGCGCCTGGTCACGCCGAAGGTGGTGATCGACCGCCACATGCCGCTGGCCGCCTTCGTGGCGCTGGCGATGGTGTGGGTGGTCGTCACGATCACCAAGATCAACCTGTGCCTTCAGATCGGAGTGGAACAATGTCGATGAAAGGTTCGGGCTTCACGTACTGGCAGCTCAAGCTGCGCGCGATCGCACTGCTGGTCTTCGGCCGCAACGCGGCGGCGGAGTCGACCTTCGACGAGATGCTGCGCGCCTGGCCGCAGGACCCGTACGCCTTGGCCAGCCGCGCCCACCTGCGCGCCCAGCGGGGTGCCCGCGACGAGGCCATCGCCGACTACCAGTCCCTGGTGACGGCGCAGCCCGAGGCCAGCGCCGCGAACTGGTTCAACCTCGCCTTCACGCTGGAGTCGGCCTCGCGGCTGCCGGAGGCCGAGGCCGCCTTCCGCCGCGCGCTGGAGATCGACGAGAAGCTCGACCGCGCCTGGTACGGCCTGGGCCTGACGCTGATCCAGCAGGGCCGCTACGACGACGCGGTGGCGGCGCTCAAGCGCAACACCGAACTGCAGCCGATGAGCCCCTACGGTTGGTACCAGCTGGCGCGCGTGCACATCGACCGCCAGCAGCCCGACGAGGCACGCAAGATCATCCGCCACCTCAAGGGCTTCGAGCCCAAGGTCGCGGCGCAGCTCGAGCGCGAGACCGGACTCGCCGCCTGAGCCAGGACCGAACCGCAAGCCACACCGCGGTGGAAGAAGGGGCCGGGCCGAATCCCGGAAGAAGGCAACCTAGGAGGCACTTGAGATGCAGCAATTGAGTGAGAGGCATCACGAGTACTGGCGCAAGAACCTACGGATCACAGCCATCCTGCTGGCGATCTGGTTCGTCGTCACGTACGTTGTCGCGTTCTTTGCGCGCGACCTCAACTTCACGTTCTTCGGCTGGCCATTCAGTTTCTGGATGGCTTCGCAGGGCTCGTTGGTCGTGTACGTGGTCATCATCTGGTACTACGCCCGGTACATGAACCGGCTGGACCAGGAACACGGCGTTGCCGAGGAGGAATGACATGGCAGGCTTCAGTCTAGATTCGGGCGGTGGCAGCAGCTCCGCCGCAGCCAACAAGGCCTTCAAGCAGCAGCTCAACAAGGTCTATGCGTGGTACACGGGCGGCTTCATCGCCTTCGTCGTCGTGCTGGCCGTGCTGGAGCAGATGGGCCTGTCCCGCCAGTGGATCGGCTTCATCTTCCTGCTCGCCACCGTGGCCCTGTATGCCGGCATCGGCATCATGAGCCGCACCTCCGATGCGGCCGAGTACTACGTCGCCGGCCGGCGCGTGCCTGCCGTCTACAACGGCATGGCCACCGGCGCCGACTGGATGTCGGCCGCGTCGTTCATCGGCATGGCCGGTACGCTGTACCTCACCGGCTACGGCGGCCTGGCCTTCATCATGGGCTGGACCGGCGGCTACTGCCTGGTGGCGCTGTTCCTCGCGCCCTACCTGCGCAAGTTCGGCCAGTTCACGATTCCCGACTTCCTCGGCGCCCGCTACGAAGGCAACCTGCCGCGCTTCATCGGCATCCTGGCGGCGATCCTGTGCTCCTTCACCTACGTGGTGGCGCAGATCTACGGCGTGGGCCTGATCACCACGCGCCTGTCGGGCCTGGCCTTCGAGATCGGCATCTTCGTCGGCCTCGGTGGCATCCTGGTCTGTTCGTTCCTCGGCGGCATGCGCGCCGTGACCTGGACGCAGGTGGCGCAGTACATCATCCTGATCATTGCCTACATGATCCCGGTGGTGTGGCTGTCGGTGAAGCAGACCGGCGTGCCGATCCCGCAGGCCATCTACGGCTACCAGCTGCAGAAGGTGACCGACCGCGAGAAGCAGCTGCGCGAGGATCCGAAGGAGAAGGAAGTCATCGCCGCCTTCAAGGCGAAGGCCGACGAGTTCGACGCCAAGCTGAAGGACATCCCGACGGCCCTGGCGGCCGACAAGGCCGCCGCCACTCAGAAGCTGGCCGACCTGAAGGCTGCCAACGCGCCGGTGGCTGAAGTCCAGGCTGCCGAGAAGGCGCTGGCCGCGGTACCCGCCAACGAGGCCGACGCCAAGAAGGCGTGGACGGCCGCCAAGGCCGCCAACGAGGCGCGCGCCAAGCCGCTGGCGGGCATGCCCTCGCACGCGGCGCAGTACGCCGGCGACCCGAACGGCGACGCCAAGGCGCAGAAGGCCTACGACGAATCTCGTCGCAACTTCCTCGCCCTGGTGTTCTGCCTGATGGTGGGCACGGCTGCGCTGCCGCACATCCTGATGCGCTACTACACCACGCCCTCGGTGAAGGAAGCGCGGGAGTCGGTGACCTGGTCGCTGTTCTTCATCTTCCTGCTGTACTTCACCGCCCCGGCCCTGGCCGTGCTGGTCAAGTACGAGGTGTTCAACGTGCTGGTGGGAACGCCGTTCGACAAGCTGCCTGCGTGGATCGCGCAGTGGGGCAAGGTCGATCCGGCGCTGCTGTCGGTGGTCGACATCAACAAGGACGGCATCTTCCAGCTCGGCGAGATGCGCATCGGCGGCGACATCATCGTGCTGGCCACCCCGGAGATCGGCGGCCTGCCGTACGTGGTGTCGGGCATGGTGGCGGCCGGCGGTCTGGCGGCGGCGCTGTCCACCGCGGACGGCCTGCTGCTGACGATCGCCAACGCGCTGTCGCACGACCTGTACTACAAGATGATCGACCCGAACGCGCCGACCGCGCGCCGCGTGATGATCTCGAAGATCCTGCTGCTGGTGGTGGCCCTCGCGGCTGCGGCGGTGGCGGCGCAGAAGCCGGCGGACATCCTGTTCCTGGTCTCGGCGGCGTTCTCGTTCGCGGCGGCGGCGTTCTTCCCGGCGCTGGTGCTCGGCATCTTCTGGAAGCGCGCCAACAAGTGGGGTGCGTCGCTGGGCATGATCGCCGGCCTGGGCACGACGTTCTACTACATGGTCACGACGCAGCCGTGGCTGCGTGGCGTCTTCGGCGTGACCTCGCCGGTGGAACTGTGGTGGGGCATCCAGCCGATCTCGGCCGGCCTGTTCGGCGTGCCGGTGGGCTTCGCGGTGATCCTCATCGTGAGCATGCTGACCCCGGCGCCGACCCGCCAGACGCAGGAGCTGGTGGAGCATGTGCGCTACCCCGACCTGAAGCTGGCCAAGGCCTGACGACGGTCCGAAGCTCCGGCTTCACGAAGGCCCCGCTCTTCCGAGCGGGGCCTTTTTCGTTCCAGTCCGGTTTCTTGATCCAGCGCGGGCCGGCCTTCGGCCTGCTTCGTACCATCGCGCCACGATGAGCACCATCACCACGCCCTCGTCCAGCCTGCTGGCCAACCTGCGCGCCGAACTGGCGGTCCGTGCGCCCTTCGCGCAGATGGCGCCCGGCGAGATCGATCGCTTCGTCGCGGCGGCCGAGCAGGTCTACTACGCGCCCGACGAGACGCTGATGTCGCCCGGGTCGGGAGTGGCCACCCACCTGCTGTACGTGCGCCAGGGCAGCGTCACCGGGCGGCGTGGCCTGGCCGATGCGGCCGGCGGCTTCCAGTACGAGGCGGGTGACCTGTTCCCCGTCGGCGCGGTGATGGGCGAGCGTGCCGTCACGGCCACCTACCAGGCCACCGAAGACACCTTCTGCCTGCGCGTGCCGGCCGCCGTGGTGCGCGAGCTGGCGGCGCTCAGCGCGCCGTTCGCCGACTTCCTCAACCGCCGCGTCGGCCAGTACTTGGAGCTGTCGCGGCGCAGCCTGCAGGCGGCCTTCGCCTCGCAGACCCTGGCCGAGCAGTCGCTCGAGGCGCCGCTGGGCTCGCTGCCGCGCAAGGCGCCGGTGTGCGTGCCGCCTTCAACCCCGCTGGCCGAGGCGCTGGCGACCATGCACGAGCGCCGCATCGGCTCGGTGCTGGTGGCCGACGAGACGGGTGTGCCGCGGGGCATCCTGACACGGCACGACATCCTCGGCCGCGTGACGCTGCCGCAGCTGCCGCTGGCCACGCCGATCGAGGCGGTGATGACGGCGCCGCTGCGCACGCTCAGCGTCGAGCACACCGCGCAGGACGCGGCGCTGCTGATGTCGCGGCACGGCATCCGCCACGTGCCGATCACCGAGGGCGGGCGCGCCGTCAGCATCGTCTCCGAGCGGGACCTGTTCGCGCTGCAGCGGCTGTCGCTCAAGCAGGTGAGCACCACGCTGCGTGCCGCCCCCGACCTGGCCACGCTGCGCCAGGGCGCCGCCGACATCCGCGGCTTCGCGCGCAATCTGCTCGGCCAGGGCGTGCGGGCGCGCCAGCTCACCGAGCTGATCAGCCACCTGAACGACGTGCTCACCGAGCGGCTGGTGACGCTGGTGGCGCAGCGGCGCGGGCTCGACCTGGGCCGCGCCTGCTGGCTGGCCTTCGGCTCCGAGGGGCGCGGCGAGCAGACCATCGCCACCGACCAGGACAACGGCCTGGTGTTCGAGAGCGACGATCCGGCGCGCGACCGCGTGCAGTGGCTGGAGATGGCGCGCGAGGTGAACGCCGCCCTCGACGAGTGCGGCTACCCGCTGTGCAAGGGCAACGTGATGGCCTCCAACCCGGAGTGCTGCCTGACGCCGGCCGAGTGGGGCCAGCGCTTCGAGCGCTGGATGGAGCACGGGGCGCCGCAGGATCTGCTCAACGCCAGCATCTACTTCGACCTGCGGCCACTGGCCGGCCAGGTGGCGCTGGCCGATCCGCTGCGCCAGCGGCTGGCCGAGCGCGCCCCGCAGCTCCCCCGCTTCATGAAGCAGCTGGCGATGAACGCGCTGGAGCACCGCGCGCCGTTGAACTGGCGCGGCGGCATCGACACGCGCAGCGCCGAGGGCCGCGCCGTCATCGACCTGAAGCTGCAGGGCACGGCGATCTTCGTCGACGTGGCGCGGCTGTACGCGCTGGCCCACGGCCTGCCGGCCACCGGCACGCGCGCGCGGCTGGAAGCGGCCGCGCAGGTGCTGGGCGTGGGAGCGCGCGAGGGCGAGGCCTGGGTGGCCGCGTTCGAGTTCCTGCAGCTCCTGCGCCTGCAGGTGCAGCTCGATCCGGGCCGGCCCCCCTCGATGCCGGTGTCCCACGACAACGCCAATCTGGTGGACGTGGGCGCCCTCAACGACATCGACCGGCGCATGCTCAAGGAAAGCCTGCGCGCCGCGCGCACGCTGCAGCAGCGGCTCGAACTGGACTACGCCCGGTGATGGGCTGGTTCTCGCGGCGCGGCACGCCGAGCATCGACGAGGACCGCTGGGTGGTGCTCGACGTCGAATCGAGCGGCCTGGATCCGAAGCGGGACCGCCTGCTGGCCATCGCCGGCATCGCCGTGCGCCGCGATTCTGCGGGTGCGTTGCGAATCATGCTGGCCGACAGCTTCGAGGTGGTGCTGCGCCAGCCGGACGCCCCCGTCGACAAGGCCAACATCCTGGTGCACGGCATCGGCGTGGGAGCCCAGCGGCAGGGCGTGGAGCCGGCGCGGGCACTCGAGGCCTTCGAGCGCTGGGCCGGTTCGGCACCGCTGATCGGCTTTCACGTCGCCTTCGACGAGGCGCTGATCCAGCGCGCGATGCACGCGGTGCTGCGTCGCCGCCTGGCCAATGCCTGGATCGACGTGGCCGACGTGGCACAGGTGGTGCGGCCCGACGTGCCCGGGCGGTCGCTCGACGAATGGATGGAGGCTCTGGGCATCCGCTGCGCAGTGCGCCATCAGGCCGCCGCCGACACCCTGGCCACCGCCGAACTGCTGCTGCGGCTGTGGCCACAGGTGTGCGCGCAGAAGGAGGGGCAGGATTGGCGGGCACTCGCCAGGCTGGCCGCGCAGCGCCGCTGGCTGCCGCGGTGAGGCTTACAGCCCGATCAGGAACTTGGCGGTGAACTGAGCCGCCGCGCCGCCGCCGCGGGCGTTGGCGATGTAGGCCACGGCGCGCTCGAGCGCAGCGCGCAGCGCCAGTTCGTCGTTGGCACGCTCGATCTTCAGCGCCAGCATCTCGGCCTCGGGGCCGAGCAGATCGTTGATGGCGCGAACGGCCTCGCGCCGCGTGGTGGCCAGATCGAGCACGGCGGCGCCGCCGGGCACGGAGGCCGGTCCGGGGACCGACACCGGCCCCGGCACCGAAGCCGGCCCCGGATCCCGGGACGACTTCGACGGCGTGGTGGCCACGGCCTCGATCAGGCCCTGTTCCAGCAGGGCCTGCAGGGTCTCGTCGGCCTGCTGAACCAGCTTGGCGAGATCGCTCTCGCTGCGCTTGCCGTCGACGAGGATCAGGGCGGAACGCAGCCGTGGCGACAGCTTGCGGGCTCGCGTCTCGATCTCGTTGAGACCGTCAGGGGTCTTGGCGTAGATGGTGGGCATGGGCAGGCGGATCGTACCGAAAACTGACCGGAAACTGACACAACTTAGCGGGCGGAGATCACACTTCGAGCCACTGTGCCGATCCCCGCCGCGGACATTGTGACGCCGCCCGGTGAACTCGATCACAGTTCGATGTGCCAGGCGTGTCCGCAGTGCCGGCAGCGCACGTGAAGGCGGACCGCGCCGGCCGGCGGATCGCCCAGGAGCTCGAAGCGCCCGTAGGTGCCGCAGGCACTGCAGTCCGCCTGGTTGGCCACGTACTCGGCGTGATTGAGCAGATAGAGGTAGCGCCGCAGCGACAGCAGTCCGATCGCGCCGCTGGCCAGCGCGGCGGCCACGACCTGCAGCTGATCGAGGAACGGGGCGCGCACGGTGTAGGCCTCGGCCGCGCCGAGCAGCCCCAGGCAGGCCAGCAACAGCAGCACGAGGTTGGCGTGGCTCTGCAGCAGCTCGCGCTCGTACCACTTGCGAAAGCCGAGGCGCCGGATCGTCTTGACTGCATTCATCGGGGCCTCCTGCATACACTGCCCATGCCGTTGCGGCCCATCTTCGCACGCGGCGCTCAGCGCAGGAAGTCCTCCAGCCGGCGTGCCAGAGCTTCGGGCTGGTCGTGGTGCAGCATGTGGCCGGCCGGCGAGAGCAGGTGGCGCTCCACGCGCGGCACCGCCGCCAGCCGCGCCTCGAACTCGCTGCGCGGGTAGCGGTGGCCCCACCACTTCTCGACGTCGGTCAGGTCGCCCTCGACCCACAGCATCGGCGCGGCGATCTGCCGCCAGCAAGCCAGCACCTCCTCGACGCGGTACAGCAGCGGGTTCACGCGCTTGTGCGCCGGGTCGCCGAGGATCTGCCAGCGGCCATCTTCCGCCTGCTTCGCCCAGTGCGGGGCCAGCCAGGCGGCCTTGTCCTCGGGCAGCCGCGGGTTGGTCTTGCGCAGCCGGTCGGCCACGGCGGCCAGGCTGTCGTACGGGCGCAGTTCGGCGGGCTGGCGCAATTCATCGAGCCACTGGCGGTAGCGCTTGGGCGCCTGCTCGGGCACCGTGGCCGGCATGCCGAAGCCTTCCAGGCTGACCAGCCGGCGGATGCGCTCCGGGCGCACGCCGGCATACAGCATCACCACGTTGCCGCCCATGCTGTGACCGAGCAGGTCGACACTGCGGCCGGCCAGGCCGAGCTCGGGGTGCTCGAGCAGGGCGTCGAGGTCGCCCAGGTAATCGGCGAACCAGTAGCTGTCGCTGCCGGACGATTCCGACAGGCCGAAGCCGCGCCAGTCGGCGGCGACCACGTAGCGCTCGTCGGCCAGCGCGTCGACCATGAACTGGAAGGAGGCGGCCACGTCCATCCAGCCGTGCAGCAGCACCAGCGGCGGCCGCTCGGGCGTGGCCAGCGCGGCATCGCCCCAGGCGAGCAGGTGGTAGCGCAGGCCGCGCAAGGTGACGAAAAGGCTGCGCGCGGCGCGGCGCGGGCGGTACACGGGAGCGGTGGCAACGGCAGTCATGGGCCGCACTGTAGGCGCAGCCGGCGCGGGGCGCTGTCGACGCCGCGACAATCGTCCGCATGAGCACCGCCACCGACTTCCTGCTGCGCGCGGCCGAGCCGCGCGACGTGCCCGCCATCACCGGCCTGATCCGCGAACTGGCCGAGTTCGAGAAGCTGTCCCACCTCGTGCAGGTGACGCCCGAGACCCTGCATCCGCACCTGTTCGGCGACAAGCCGGTGGTCGAGGCGCTGGTGGCCGAAGCCGGCGGCACCGTGGTGGCCTTCGCGCTGTTCTTCACCAATTTCTCCACCTTCCTGTCGCGTCCCGGTCTCTACCTCGAAGACCTGTACGTGCAACCCGCGCTGCGCGGCAGCGGCATCGGCAAGGCCCTGCTGGAGCGCCTTGGCGCGATCGCGGTGGAGCGCGGCTACGGCCGCTTCGAGTGGAGCGTGCTCGACTGGAACGACAACGCCATCCGCTTCTACGAAAGGATGGGCGCCACCGTGCTGCCCGACTGGCGCATCTGCCGCATCACCGGCGACGCGCTGAAGCGCTTCGGTGCTTGACCCGATGCGGCCGCCTCGGCCGCACCCGCACACTGGCCGCATGGATCCGAACGACCACTACGCCGCCCTGCACGCGGGTTTTCGCTGGCAGGTGCCTGCGCACTTCAACATCGCCGAGGTCTGCGCCGCGCGCTGGGCACGCGAGCGGCCCGACGCCGTGGCGATCCGCTACGAACACGAAGACGGCCGCGCCGCGCGCTTCACCTACGGCGACCTGCAGGCCAACGCCAACCGCCTGTCGAATCTGCTGCGCCGCCTCGGCGTGCAGCGCGGCGACCGCGTCGCGATCGTGATGCCGCAGCGCTTCGAGACGGCGGTGGCGAACATCGCCGTGGCGCAGCTCGGCGCGGTGGCCATGCCTCTGTCGATGCTGTTCGGCCCCGATGCGCTCGAGTACCGGTTGCAGCACAGCGAGGCGGTGGTGGCGATCGTCGACGAGAGCGCCATCGCCAACCTGCGCGCCGCGCGGCCGCAGTGCCCGGCGCTGCGCCAGGTGATCGCCGCGGGCGACGCCGCAGGGCAGGGCGACATCGACTGGAGCGCCGCGCTCGCAGCCGAACGCGCCGAGTTCAGCGCGGTGCAGACGAAGGCCGACGAAGCCGCGGTGCTGATCTACACCAGCGGCACCACCGGCCCGCCCAAGGGCGCGCTGATCCCTCACCGCGCGCTGATCGGCAACCTGACCGGCTTCGTGTGCAGCCAGAACTGGTTTCCCCAGGACGACGCGGTGTTCTGGTCGCCGGCCGACTGGGCCTGGACCGGCGGGCTGATGGATGCGCTGCTGCCCACGCTCTACTTCGGCGGCCAGATCGTCGCGTTCCAGGGCCGCTTCGGCGCCGAGCGCGCGCTCGAGCTGATGGCGCGCCATGGCGTCACGCACACCTTCCTCTTCCCGACCGCCTTGAAGGCGATGATGAAGGCGGTGCCCGACCCACGCGAGCGCTACCCGCTGCAGCTGCGCGCGATCATGAGCGCCGGCGAGGCGGTGGGCGATGCGGTCTTCGCCTGGTGCCGCGACGCGCTGGGCGTGGTCGTCAACGAGATGTTCGGCCAGACCGAGATCAACTACATCGTCGGCAACTGCGGCCGCTTCGTCGATGCGCGCGGGCGCGAGCACCCCGGCTGGCCGGCGCGCCCCGGCAGCATGGGCCGCGCCTACCCTGGCCACCGCATCGCGGTGA
>VYMG01001015.1_pt1 | contig 10105 bp, 5 predicted proteins | sample 5115261 | NCBI WGS metagenome assembly VYMG01 (sample SAMN12291781, study PRJNA351875) | freshwater metagenome | isolation source: freshwater lake | place: USA: Michigan, Wintergreen Lake | collected 2013-08-08 | reverse complement strand
CGGCACTGCAGTAGCCACCGCCCGTCCGCACGCGACGTCATGCGCCGCCTGCTCGCCGTCCTCGCCGAAGTGCTCGACTGGTGGCGGGTCTACGTCGCCATGCTTGTGTCGTTCGTGATCGCGGGGCTTGTCGTGGGCCGCGTCGAGGAAGTGCAGTCATCCCTGGCGCTGGCAGGCGGCACTCTCCTCGTCGGCGTCGTCGCCGGGATCCTCTGGCAGGCCCGGGCGGGGCGGGCCTGAGGCGATCGGGAAGCGCGGCAGCCCGAACCACTCAGGGACGCCCCCAGCACGGCGTCCGCCGCAGTGAGGACGAGTTTGGTGGAGGCACGGGGATGGCGACTCGCCGTTCCGTCGTCCTCTCCTCAGAGCAGCGGCGACACGTGCATCGAGATCATCGGGATCTGTCCGCGCCCGTCCGATGTTTTTGCTATCGATGACGCACGCCGACGATCTCATAGGCAATTCGTTAGCTATCCTTACCCTGGTATCTCCGACAATGAAATTGCCGACGATCACTGACCGACCGGTCTGTGCTCCGGCACCCATTCGCCCCAGGGAGACTAAGGATGAAGATTTTCATGCAGCCGATGTTGGCCATCGCACTTTGTGCTGTGACGCTTTCACCCGGTGCAAAGGCCGAGTCGCCGGAACAGGATGCCCTTCAGGAAACCGTTCGCATCTACTGTGATGCCTGGGGTGAGGAAGAGCCCTCACGCCGCGCGGCGCTACTAGAGCGATCCTGGGCCCAGACTGGTAGCTACATCGACCCTTTGGCCCAAGTGCAAGGCCGGAACGAGCTCTCTGACCACATCGGCAAGTTCCAGAAGGATTTTCCGAAGGCTCGGATTGTGGTGTCGAGCAAAGTGGATCCGCATCATGGCCGCTTTCGGTTCTCCTGGAAGATGGTGGTAGCGGACGGATCCACCGCTCTGGAAGGAATCGACTTCGGCGAAATCGACAACGCCGGCCGGATTGCACGAATCGTCGGATTCTTCGGTCCCCTCAAGCCCCTCCCTTGAGTTCACCGACGCGAGGGAGGGGAATGGTGCGACGCCCCTCCCGATAGAGGGATTGCGAGATGCCAAGGGAGCCCTCTGCTGCGAAAGTCAGCGCGCCCCGAATCTTCGGGGTTGTGCCTCGCAAGAGGCTATTCCGTCTGCTGGACGAGCGACTGAAACATCCGTTCGTCTGGATCGAGGGTCCGCCCGGGTCCGGAAAGACAGTGCTGACGGTAAGTTACCTTTCGTCGCGCCGCCGCAGCGTTTCCAGCTTCTTCTACTATCTCGGCTTGGCAGCGGGAAAGCGCGGTCGCGGTCTGCCGATGCTGACCTCGGACTATCTTGGTGACACCGAAGGCTTTGCACGTCGGTTCTTCCGGGAATTCTTCCGACGGCTTCCGGACCGGTGTGTGGTCGTCATCGACAACATCCAGGACATACCCGAGGAATCCGCCACCCACGCACTCCTCGCATCTGCAGTACGCGAAATTCCCGAGGAGTCCGGCCTTATCGCGCTCAGCCGTAGTGCACCGCCCCGGCCGTACGCCGTGCATGAGGCGAACGGCGTCCTCACCCGCTTGACATGGGATGACCTGAGACTGACTTCCTCGGAAACCTCGGCACTGTGCGCTCGGCGCCGCGACTTGGGCCAGGCAACGATCGATACCCTGCATGAACTGAGCGGTGGCTGGGTGGCGGGACTTACCCTGATGCTCGAACACAACCGGACGCACAAGGAGGCGCTGGAGGACGTGCCCTCCATCACACGAGAAGCATTGTTCAGCTACTTCGCGGCGGAGATCATGCTGCAGTTCCCGGAAGACGATCGCCGCGTCATCACGGAAACAGCAGTGTTCCCAAGCGTGACCTCAGCGCTGGCGGGTGCACTGACCGGGCGCCAGGACGCCGGTGCTGTATTGGAATCCCTGCATCGTCGCCGCCTCTTCACGGACAGACGGATCCGGGCAAACAGATCGACGAGCCCGCCGGAGTATGTCTACGAGTATCACGCCCTCTTCCGTACGTTCCTCCTCGACGACCTGGGGCGCCGGTACGCGCGTTGCGAGTTTGAGCGCCTTTCGGTCCAGGCCGGGATCCTCCTCGAACAATGCGGCGAAGCGGATGCGGCACTGTCGCTGTTTGCGGGGGTACGGGACTGGAGCCGCGTAGAGGCCGTGATCGATCGCGCAGCGCCACGACTGCTCGGCCAGGGCAGATGGCGGACGTTGCGCGAGTGGATTGGCGCATTGCCCGAGGAACGCGCTGCGGCGTCTGCCTCGATGCTGCTTTGGTTGGCGCGGGCCAGCGCCCCGTCGAGCCGCGGCGAGGCAAGGCGCCACTTCGAGGCCGCATTCATATCGTTCAAGGACTGCGGGGATCTACTGGGTCAGCTGGAAGCCGTGGCAGGAATCGTGGGGGCACTGTTCCTCGAGGCACGTGCCACTGAGCGCTTCGGGCCGTGGATCCCCATTCTCGATACCCTCATCGACCAAATTCAGGCATTCCCCTCTGCAGAGGTCGAGCTATCAGCAGCAACTGCGTCCCTGCTGGCAAACATCTGGCTCCATCCGGCGCATCCACGCATCCACCAAACAGCCCTGCGGATGCTCGAGCTGCTCGACAGCAACGCGGGACTCGGCACCAAGGTCTCAGCAGCCGCTGCCGCATTGCAGTACGCGAAGAACGCGGGCCAGCTTTCCCTCGGGGACTGCTTTTTGGCCAGGATCGATGCACTACTCGCGGAGTCCGAGACGCCTGCCCATCTGCAAACCATGTGGGCAGTCAGCAGAGGCTGCCATCTCTACGGTCTCGGCAAGCTCGATGAGGCCGAGACCGCGCTCCGCCAGGCGGCGGATCTCGCACATGACCAGGGCCTGCCGCAGTTCGAAAAACACGCCTTGGAGTTTCTTGCATACATCTATGCGTTTCTCGGACGCCAGCAGAGCGCCGAGTCGGTCCTTGCGGCACACGAGAGACTACCGGACCGGCACACGCCGGTCGTGCGGGCGAATCATCTTCTCGGGCGGGTCTTCGCTCTGCAGCTTGCCGGAAAGCCGGACCAAGCCCTGCGGACGGCCGGTCTTGCTGTGGAGGCGGCCCGCGAAACCGGGGCGCCGTTCTTCGTCATCGCTTGGATGGCGGCCCTTGCCGGGGTCTTGGCAGAGGCCGGGCAGTTCGCCGAGGCACGACAGTACGTGCTCGAAGCCCGAGCGCTGGCAAGGGGAACCTGCTACGAAGTCTTCGAGGGACTCCTGCTTTTCGACGAGGCCTACGTGGCGCACCTTCAGGGGAACGAGAGCGCGGTCTCAGTGCATCTACAGGCATCGCTTGCCTGGACCCGGCAGCACGAACTGCCGCAAGTCCTGCGCTGGTCGATCCGAGGCGCCCCGATCCTCTTCTCGGAAGCGATCCGGTTGGGCGTCGAGACCGGGTACGTCACGACTCTCATCGAGGAATGGCGCTTGCCCGCGCCGGACCCGCATGTTGCCCATTGGCCCTGGCCGCTTCGGATCGAGTGCCTAGGCGGTCTGCGGATCGTGCAGTCGGGAACGCCAATGCATTTGGGGCGCAAGGCCCCCGTGCGCCTGCTCGAATTGCTGAAGCTGCTGGTCTGTGCGTTCTTGCGCCCGGTCGCCATCGATGACGTCGCAAACACCCTGTGGCCAGAGGCGGACGGGGATGCGGCCGAAGCGAGCCTTGCAAACGCCTTGCACCGACTGCGCAGACTTCTGGGCAGTCAGGCAGCAGTGGTCCTCAACGACAACAAGCTATCGCTCGATCCTAAGCACGTGTGGGTCGACGCGTGGGTTCTGGATCGACAGTGTCGTGAGGCCGATAGCGCCGTAGGCGGGGCTAACGCTGATGTCGCGTCCATCAGGGCCAGCGTGACGAAGATCCTGGCCCTGTACCGCGGGTCGTTCCTGACCGGAGACAATCAGCCGTGGGTGCGGGATGTACGCGAGCGGTTGCGCGCCAGCTTCGCGAAAGCGGTGATCTGCTTTGGCACAGCGCTTGAAGCAAGGGGGGCATTCGACGACGCAGTCCGCCTGTACGAACGAGCGATCGAACTCGACGAACTGGCGGAATCGTTTCATGTTCGGCTCATGGTCTGCCAACGGGAACTGGGAAGCCCCAGCCTTGCGATCGAAACGTATCGCCGTCTCCGTGCCCGTCTGTCGATCGTGCTGGGTCTGGAACCTTCAGCGGAAGCAACGACGTTGTACGACTCCCTCATGTGTGGGGAGTGAATCGGGCCGATGCCGTCGAGGATCGGAATGCGGTGTTGGACGCAGCCATCCGCGCGAACAGCCTTGTTCCTGAACGCCATTGAAGCCGTGGCTGCTCTAGGGAGCCGCTGCACAGCCTGAGCAGATCGCGTTGCAGTTGGAACGGTCACGCAACGGCGATCGGTGGCGAGGCACGAGATGCAGTCGATTCTGGGAATATCGACAAGCCGAGCCACGCGGCCGGCGGTCGATTCCGGCGCAACCCTTCGGGACGGGGCCTTTCGGGCGGCTGACATTGTCGGCACAGCCCTTGTGTGCAACGAGCACACGGCGGCCTGGTCCTTCGCCTCATCCGCCCGGAAGACCGCCGTCGCGACCGTGCGAATAGATCAGAGTCGCGTCAGACCCGCCGACCGAAGAACGGATACTGCGGGTCGTTGAAGCCCGGCGTCGACGGATGGCCCGGCCGGACCGCGGCATCGACGATCGCGTCATCCTCCGGCCCCCACGGATACTCGAGCGCACGGTAGTACTCGGTCCACTGCGCGAGGGTGCGCGGCCCGCCGATCACGCTCGTGACGATCCGGTTGGCGAGCACCCAGGCGAAGGCGAACTGCCCCACCGTGAATCCCCTGGCCTCGGCATAGGTCTGCCACAGTCGCGCCAGCACCAGGGACTCCTCCCGGAATTCGGTCTCCATCATCCGTCGGTCGCTGCGTCCGGCCCGTGTGTCCGCCGGTGGCGCCTCGCCCGGCTGATACTTGCCCGTGAGCACGCCCCGGGCGATCGGGCTGTACGGGACGACGCCGATGCCGTAGTGATCACACGCCGGCAGGATCTCCACCTCGGGCATCCGGTTCAGCGCGTTGTAGTAGGGCTGGCAGACCACGGGCTGCGGCACGCCCTGCTCCCGGCAAAGGCGGATGACCTCGGCAATGCGCCATCCCCGGAAATTCGAGATCCCGAAGTACCGGGCCTTGCCCGCCCGCAGGATGTCGCCCATCGCACGCACGGTCTCTTCCAGCGGCGCATCGGGAAAATCGCGGTGCAGGTAGTAGATGTCCACGTGGTCCAGGCCCAGCCGCCCGAGGCTCCCGTCGATCGCGCGATGGATCCAGCTGGCTGACAGCCCCCGGTCGTTGGGGCCGTCACCCATGGGGTTGCCGACCTTGGTCGCCACGACCCACCAGTCCCGATCGGCCGCCACGAGGCGCCCAAGCATCCGTTCGGATTCGCCCTTGGCGTACTGGTCCGCCGTATCGACGAAGTTGACGCCGGCATCCCGGGCCGAGCCCAGGATCCGGGCTGCCTCGGCCTCGTCCGTCCGGTCCCCGAACATCATCGTGCCCAGGCATAGCGGCGATACCTTGAGTCCGCTGCTTCCCAGTGTCCTGTAGTCCATGTCTCGAGCCCCCCGAAAAAGAAACAGGCCGCGCCCCGCAGTAGCGGTCGCGGCCCGTGTGGCCTGCATTATCGCCCCCGTACGGGGGCCCGAGAACGCAGCGTCAGCCGATCATCTTGGCGGTGTGACCGAGCCCGCGGCGATCGCGGAAACGGCGCTCCGGGAACGACGTGTCGAGCTGACGCTTCCGGCGGTCGTTCGCGCGCTGTTCGCTCTCGACGAGCGGAATGACATTCGCGGCCGGGGCATAGGCCCGGTAGGACGTCATCAGGGCCAGATTCAGAAGCTGGAGGCTGCGCCGGGCGGCCATCATCACCTTCGTCTGGAGCCGCTCGTCGGTCGCGTGCCGCTTGACGATGTCCAGGGCGATGCGCGGGTGCATGTCATCGTAGTGCGCGTGCGCCCGGGCCCAGCGGGTGGTCTTGACGCTCATGTCGACGCCGGGGTGGTCACGGTACGACTCGAAGCCGGTCAGGAGGCGGCGGGCGAGCTCCCCGGTGACGCCTTCGATGGCGAAGCTCGGGCGACGGCTTCGGGGAGGGAGCCCTTGGCGTTGATGTACCAGAGCCAATCGGTGAGGGACTGGACATCCCGCAGGACGGGCCGGACGCCATCGGCGGTCTCGAGCATCTCCTCGCGGGTGAGCCCGAAGCCGACGCCCATCCAGATCCAGTGCTCGGCGTGCGCCTTCTCGACACGGATGTTGTCGATCAGGAAGGATCGGGCCTCGTCGTCCTCGACCTTGATGAGGGCTTCGGCGAGGAACTTCGGGAACGCGTGGATGAAGGGATAGAGCTGCAGGATCCACCCGCGCATTTCCTCGATCGTCTGGGAAGCGTCGTTCACGCTGCGTGCCCACTCGCCATTGAGGAGGTCGTCCCAGTAGGGCTCGATGAAATTGTGCAGGGACTGCACCCAGTCGGGCTCCCCTCTTGTCAGCGGCATCACAGCTTGCATTTCGGAAAGTCTCCTGTGCACAACATCGGGAAAGCCAAGCACCACGGCATCGGCTTCCAGCCGTTTCCTGGGTTCGGCGGCACGCTTCGGTCGGAGGCGGATGACATTGACTGGTTGCACGATAATCCCGGTGCGGATCCGTCGAACTCGATGATGGTGAGAATACCGAACCACCATGTCCGTGTCATCATCGCGCCAGGCGCGAAGCACTCCCTGGCAGATCCCGGCTGCGTGGCGGTCGAGTTCCCGTGCGGGGCGCCGCGGGTTCGACGCGATACACTGCCGGTCTTTGCAGGTCTGACCGCAGACAGAGCAATTCCCGGGCGCAGCCAAGGTCCCGAACGCAAAGCTTCAGGCGTCATGACGGCCGCACGTCTTTCCGCAGGATCCACGAGTCAGCAGAGCGCATGAAATTGGTCATCACCCGGCAGGCTACGAGCACAATTTCGGCGCCTGCCAACGGCACACTGTGCCGCCTCGCGCACCAGCTTGGGCATCCCCGCAGCGCTTTGGATCCCGATGTCATGATGGCCCCGGAAGGGGTTGCGCCCGCCGGCGTCACAACCGCTTGCGGTGCCAGCCGGATCATGGGCCTCCGCGATCCGTTCGCCGTGGGCCGGCGAAGCGTCCCCCTCCCAGCCACAGCGCACTGAACATGGGCCAAATCCAGGAAAAGGCTGCGACGCCAGGCGCCGCCTCCCCTACCTCCACGATCAGCGCCACGGCCCGGGACCGTGCGTCCGCCCGGCATTTCGACATGTCGAGCGCGCGACGCCTGCTGCTGATCGTCTGGCCCTTCTTCGCGATCGTCGCCCTGATGCTGGTGATCGCCGCAGCCAGTCTCGACATCCTCTCGGGTTGCCGCGCCTACGTGGAAGGCGAGAGCGTCTGGTCCAAGGCGCAGAAGGATGCGGTCTTCCATCTGCTCCGCTATGCCGAGACCGGCAACACCCAGCATTACGAACGCTACGCCGCGGCCATCGCGATCCCGCTCGGCGTGCAGATCGCCCGGATCGAAATGGGCAAACCCGACATGGATGCGAAGGTCGTCGAGGCGGGGTTCCTCCGCGCGCGGGGGCACCCGGACGACGTCGGCAGCGCCATCCGTCTCATCCGGACGTTCCGGGACGTCGACTACATCGAGCGCGTGCTGGACATCTGGACCCAGGGCGACGCGCTCGTGGCGGAACTGGTGAAGGTCGCCGAGTCGATGCACACGAGCATCTCCGGAGGCGAGCGCAGCGTCGAGACGCTGCAGCCGTTCCTGCGCCGCATCCACGAGATCAACGACACGCTGACGCCCCTCGAGGACGATTTCTCGTACACGCTGGGTGAGGCCACCCGCTACACGAAGAAAGTGCTGCTGGTCTTCACCTTCGCGGTGGCGGCGATCCTGGTGCCCATCGGGGTGCTGCTGTCGCGGCGGATGCTGAACAACGCGGTTGCCTTCGAGGACGCCCTCCGCGCGAGCGAGGAGCGCTTCAAGCTCGCCGTCACTGGCAGCAACGACGGCCTCTGGGACTGGGACATCCCGACCCACACGGTGTACTTCTCGCCGCGCTACAAGCAGCTGCTCGGCTACGCCGACGACGAGATGGAGAACACGCTGTCAGCCGTGGTCTCGCTGATGCATCCGGCGGACCGCGACGAGGGGCTGCGGGCGCTGGAGGAGCACCTGGAGAGCGGCGAGAGCTACGACGCCGAGTTCCGTCTGCGCACCCGGGCCGGTGACTACCGCTGGTTCCGGATGCGGGGGCAGTCGGTCCGCGACACGGTCGGCAAGGCGGTGCGGATGGCGGGTTCGATGACCGACATCACCGACCGCAAGCTTGCCGAGGCCCAGCTGTTCGCCGAGAAGGAACGCGCCCTGGTGACGCTGGCCTCCATCGCGGACGCCGTGATCACCACCGACGTTCGCGGGCGCGTGGAGTACCTGAACCCGGTGGCCGAAACGCTGACGGGCTGGCGCACGCACGAGGCGCGAGGCCTGGCCCTGCAGACCGTGGCGTGCCTGCGCGACGAGACGACCCAGGAGATCCCGCCGGATCTCATCGCGCGGGTGCTGCGCGAGGGGCGCGCGGTGAAGGAATCCGCCAAGCTGCTGCTCATCCGCCAGGATGGCGGCGAGATCGCCGTGAATGAGTCCGCATCGCCGATCCGCGACCGCACCGGCGCGATCACCGGCGTGGTCACCGTCTTCCACGATGTCAGCCAGGAGCGGCAGTACGCGGCGAAGCTCTCCTACCATGCGAGCCACGACTCCCTCACCGGCCTCATCAACCGCCGCGAATTCGAGCGTCGCCTGGAAGCCGCGATCAAGAGCGCGAACGACCTCGCCCGCTGCCACGCGGTGATGTATCTCGATCTCGACCAGTTCAAGGTCGTGAACGACACCTGTGGCCATGCCGCGGGCGATGAGCTGATGCGTCAGGTGAGCGTCCTGCTCCAGCAGTTGCTGCGCGAGGGCGACACGCTGGCGCGCCTGGGTGGCGACGAGTTCGGCGTGCTGCTGGAAAACTGCGCCGAGGAACACGCGCTGCGCATCGCGGACCAGTTGCGTCAGACCATCGCGGAGTTCCACTTCGTCTGGCACAACCGCTCGTTCACGATCGGCGCGAGCATCGGCCTCATCAATCTCGGCGACGGCATGCTGACGCTGTCCGAGGTGATGCGCGCCGCCGACGCCGCCTGCTACATGGCGAAGGAGAAGGGCCGCAACCGCGTGCAGGTCTACCGCCCGGACGACCACGAACTCTCCACGCGCCAGGGCGAGATGGAATGGATCGGCCTGATCCACCGCGCGCTCGAGGACGACCGGCTGCTCCTGTACTCCCAGGACATCACGCCGATCCGCGCGAATGCGCCGCACGGCCGCCACTTCGAACTGCTGCTGCGGATGATGGACGAGCAGGGTCAGCTGGGCGAGTTGCAGGACGCCGGGCACCTCGTCGCCGAGGACACCTGCTCCATCAACGTGTCCGGTGCGTCGATCTCGGACGAACGCTTCCTCGCCTTCGTCGTGGAACAGCTGGAGAGCGCGCGGATCCCGCACCAGTGCCTGTGCTTCGAGATCACAGAGACCGCCGCCATCGCCAATCTCGCGAAGGCGACGCACTTCATCCAGGAACTCCGCGCCCGCGGCTGCCGGTTCTCGCTCGACGACTTCGGGGCCGGCATGTCGTCGTTCGCGTACCTCAAGCACCTGCCGGTGGATTTCCTGAAGATCGACGGCAGCTTCGTGAAGGACATGGCCGACGACCCCATCGACCGCGCGATGGTCGAGGCCATCAACAAGATCGGCCACGTGATGGGCAAGCTCACGATCGCCGAGTTCGTCGAGACGGAACGCACGCTGCAGCTGCTGCGAGAAGTCGGCGTGGACTACGCCCAGGGCTTCGCCGTCGGCAAACCGGTCCCGTTCGCCGTCCCGGAACACATGCGCGCCACGGTGAAGATGGTGAAGGTGGATGCTGCGTGAGTTTTCTGAGGGGCTAGGGGCTAGGGGCTAGGGGCTAGGGGCT
>VYMG01000391.1_pt1 | contig 10173 bp, 7 predicted proteins | sample 5115261 | NCBI WGS metagenome assembly VYMG01 (sample SAMN12291781, study PRJNA351875) | freshwater metagenome | isolation source: freshwater lake | place: USA: Michigan, Wintergreen Lake | collected 2013-08-08 | reverse complement strand
CTTCTCCCGGTAACGAGCGGTCGAGCGCGGAGACGATGCCGGTGGTGAGCGTCCAGTCCAGGCCAAAGGGGTTGCCGATAGCAAACACCTTCTGTCCCACCTTGAGGTCGGCGCTGGTGCCGACCGGCACGGCAGGCGGGCGTTTGAAGCCGACGCCGATCTTGAGTACGGCGATGTCGTGTGCTGGGCTGGCCCCCACCAGCGCGGCCTGGTAGTCGCGGCCATCGGCGAGTTTGACGGTGGCTTCGGACGCGCCCTGGATGACGTGGAAGTTGGTGACGACGTGGCCGGCGTCGTCCCAGATGAAGCCCGAGCCAGTGCCGCGCGGCACGGAGAAGACGTTGCGCGTCCAGACATCGCGTACCAATTGTGCGGTAGTGATGTAGACCACCGAGGCGCGCGATTTCTCGAACAGTTCGATGGTGGCTTTCTCGTCCGCCGCCAGATCGCCACGCGCCGTCACAGTGCGTTCTGCCGCCTCGCGCGGACTGAACCAGGCCTCGATGGCGGGCAGGAACTGCCACAGCAGCATGAGCGCGGCAATACAGGCGGTGATGAAGAGCCAGCGCCGGACGAAGTGGTCCGGCGCGGGACGTTGGTACGGGTCGGGGTAGGCCATGAGAAGTCTCCTGTTGATAGGCAATCAGCGCCACAGCCCGCTCGGGCGCCAGCGCGGTGGGCGCGGCGTCAAAGCGGATTCCGGCAAGAAATGGGGCGCGTGGAGTGGCAACGCTGATGCTGGCCCAGGCGCCAACGTCAGTAGGCGTGAGATGCGTTCTTGCGTGGCCGGATGCGTGCGCAACCAGGAGGGTTCGGGATTGCCCCATCCCGGCCACAACCAGGCGCGCCAGGAGCGGCTGACCCGCTCGATTTTCGCCAGCGCGGACGCAAGCCCCTGCGGGTCGCCAGTCAGTTCCGCAGCGAGGCGGTCAGCGTCGAACTCACGCACGCGAGACAAGCCGAGCTGTGCGAGCAGGGCCAGTTGGGGCGAGGCGGCCAGCAGAAGCAGTCCAGGCCAATTGACCGCCACCGCGCCGGCCAGCAGTGCGGGCAAGCTGAACACAATAGTGATGGATCCGACCATCGCCAGCAGGCTCGTGAGGCGACTGACGGAATCCGCCGGCCCCATGACACGCAGATCCTCATTGGCGATGTGCGCGACCTCGTGCGCGAGCACACCCGCCAGTTCGCGCGAACTCAGGTTGCGCAGCAGGCCATCGGTGAGGGCGATCGATGCATGCTGCTTCGAGCCGATAGCGAAGGCGTTGACGACGGCACTGGGCACGTAGTGCGGCACCGGCGTGGCGGACAAACCGGCACGGGCGGACAGTTCGCGCAACATGGCCCAAATCTCGGGGGCTTCGTGCGGGTGCAGTGCCCGTGCGCGATACAGGCGCAGGGTCAGCGCCGACGCTGCTGCCGGCTCCAGCAGCAGCGCGCCTGCAACTGCAGACAGCGCGAGCCAAGAGCCGCCTTCGCCGAACAGCAGGCTCCCCGCAGCGGACGCGATCCCGACCAGGGTCAGGGCCAGCAGCCCGGTCTGCAGGCGGTTGAGCCAGCGATGTTGCAACCACGCAGCGCGCAGGTCACTGGGATGATGACGATTCATGCCCAGATCTCTCGGCGACGCGGTCGTCGCGATCGCGCAGCAGCCAGTAAGTGGTACCAAGCGCAAGTGTGGCGCCTGCCAGCGCGGCGATTTTGGCGGGACTCGTGTCGGGGTCGAGGACCACGAACTTGCGCGCCAGCGCGATCAGGCCGATGAGGATCACGGTCTTGACCTGGATGATGCTGTCCCGACGCAGCGCCACGCGCACGATGGAATGCTTGAACTCCATCGCAATCAAAAGTGTCATGATCATGCCGAACACACTCTGGAATACCTTGTGATCCAGGGGATTGAAGGCATCGAGAACCAGCAGCGTGAAGACGATGGAGATGAGCTGGAACAGCGACACCACGATGATGACGGCAATCACCGCCGACAGCACGAGCGCGACGACCTGCTCGAAGCGCTCGTAAAAACTCATGATGGCCCACTGGTCACGCAAGACCTGAAATGGGTTGAGGCGTGTTGATTTCATGAAGATGGACTCCCTGCGAAATTGCCGCTGTCGGGACGATGGCGCATTGCACTGATGCTTCGTTCGACTATCTCGGCCGGCATGTCCAGCGCCGACATTGCCTGGTCCGTCAGCCCAAGGGCTGCGGCAAAGGACTGCTGATAACCCAGCAAGTTGGGCACTCCGAACGCAGCCGGCATCACGGCCGCCACACTGCACCCCGCTAGCAATATCAGCGTGACGCTCAGCAGGCCCAGCATCGATCAGCGCCCAACCTGCGCCGTCGCCCAGCGCACGATGTCCTGCGCGCCCATGGCGCCCGCCTGACGCCCAATCTCCCGCCCACCTTGGAACAGGGCCAGCGTCGGAATGCTGCGGATACCGAACTGCGCGGCCAGGTGGGGCTCAGCCTCGGTGTTCACCTTCGCCAGCCTGATACTGGGTTCGAGCTGGCGCGCCGCTTGCTGAAACTGCGGTGCCATCATCTTGCAAGGCCCGCACCACGGCGCCCAGAAATCGACAAGCAAAGGAAGATCGCTGCGCTCCACGTGGCGCCCGAATGTCGCCGTGGTCAACTCGATGGGCTCGCCCGTGAACAAGGGCTGCTGGCAGCGGCCACAGTTAGGTTGATCCGCGAGCTTGGCGGCCGGCACACGGTTGATGGACTGGCAATGCGGGCAGACGATGTGAAGGTGTTCGCTCATGGTGTGGCCCCTTGGGATGTAGAGAGTGAGGTTTCGGACTGGGGGGGCGCCGACTCGCGGGATTCGGACTTCAGCCCCTGGGTCAGCTGACGGATGTCGTTTTCGTCCAGGGTTTCCCGCGCCAGCAGTTCGCGCGCGCAGCGCTCCAGCACCGCGCGGTTGGTATCGAGAATCCGGTAGGCGCGCTCGAACACGCCCATCACGATGTCGCGGATCGCCTGATCGATGCGCGCCTGGGTGGATTCCGCCACCCGGCAACCACCTTGGGCCAGCTCGGGGACGTCGAGAAAACGCGGCCGCTGCGCCTCAAACGCGATGTAGCCGAGTCCCTCGTCCATGCCAAAGCGGGTGATCATGTCGCGGGCAATGTCGGTGGCCCGTGCGAGGTCATCGGCAGCCCCGGTGGACAGCTCGCCGAACACGAGCTTCTCGGCCGCACGACCGCCCAGCAGCACGGCGATCTTGTGTTCCAGATCGGCGCGCGTCATCAGGAAGCGGTCTTCGGTGGGGCGTTGCAGCGTGTAGCCCAGCGCGCCGATGCCGCGCGGGATGATCGAGATCTTGTGCACGGGGTCGGTGCCGGGCAGCGCCAGCGCCACCAGCGCATGGCCCATCTCGTGATAGGCCACGGTTTCCCGCTCCTTGGGATTGAGCACTCGGTTCTTCTTCTCCAGGCCCGCCACGATGCGCTCGATGGCGGCGGTGAAATCCTGCAACTCCACGGCGGACGCTTTGCGCCGGGTCGCGGCCAGCGCGGCCTCGTTGACCAGGTTCGCGAGGTCTGCACCCGAAAAGCCGGTCGTCAACGCCGCGACTTGTTCGAGATCGACATCACTGGCCAGGGTAACCTTCTTGACGTGCACCTTCAGGATATCGAGACGGCCTTTCTTATCGGGACGGTCCACCAGCACCTGGCGGTCGAAGCGACCGGCGCGCAAAAGCGCCTGATCGAGAATTTCAGGCCGGTTGGTGGCGGCGAGAATGATGAGCCCCACTGAACTGTCGAAACCATCCATCTCGGTCAGGAGCTGGTTGAGAGTTTGCTCGCGCTCGTCGTGGCCGCCGATGGGGCCTCCTACGCCGCGCGCACGGCCCAGCGCGTCGAGTTCGTCGATGAAGATGATGGCCGGCGCCTGCGCGCGGGCCTGCTCGAACAGGTCGCGCACGCGCGCCGCCCCCACGCCGACGAACATCTCGACGAACTCCGAGCCGGAGATGGAAAAGAATGGCACCCCAGCTTCGCCCGCGACGGCTTTGGCGAGCAGTGTCTTGCCGGTGCCGGGCGGCCCCACCAGCAGCACACCTTTCGGGATGCGCGCCCCGAGACGACCGTAGTCCTGCGGGTGCTTCAGGAAGTCGACGATCTCGACCAGTTCGGCCTTGGCTTCATCGACGCCCGCGACATCGGCGAAGGTGACGCCCGTGTTCTTCTCCATGAACACCTTGGCGCGACTCTTGCCGATGCTCATGAAACCACCGATGCCCTGCTTCTCGGCGAAGCGGCGGAACAGGAAGAACCAGACGCCGAAGAAAGCCACGGCCGGCAGAATCCAGGAGAGCACATCACGCAGCCAGGTGCTTTCCACCACTCGCGCGTAGGACACATCGTATTTCGACAGCTGCTCGGCCAGGTCGGGTTCGACGCGGGTGGCCACGATGGTGGTCTTGCCCCGGCTGTCCGGCGACTTCAGGCGCCCGGTGACCGTGCGGTCCGACACCAGCACTTCGGCGAGGCGCCCCTCGGCCAGCGCCTTCTCGAATTCGCTGTAGGGCACGGGCTCGACAGTCTTGGCCGCCTGCCAGTAGTTCTGCAGCGTCAGCAGCAACAGGCCGGCGACGATCCAGTAGCCAATGTTCCATTGATCTTTCTTTTCCATGGGCAATGTTCCTCGCAAGTCGTGTCGCTAGAGAATGGGGGTGAACAGACGGGCCACCCCGTCGCGCAAGCGGATGGCCAGCGGGCGGGCGCGTAACGCCATGGCCGACATCTCGTTCGATGCATCACGGGCGGCATCAAAAAGGGATTCCAGCCGCGTAGACAGCGCGGTGTCGTACACCTCCACATTGAACTCGAAGTTGAGGCGCAGGCTGCGCGCATCCCAATTGGCCGAACCCAGGCAGCACCACTGGCCGTCTATCAGCATCAGCTTGCTGTGGTCAAACGGGCCAGGCCGTTCGAAGATGCGTACACCGTGCTCCAGCACCTGCCAGTAGTGGGCGCGCGCGGCCCATTGCACCGTGGGATGGTCGCCGTTTGCGGGAGTCAGCACCTCGACGCGCACGCCGCGCAACGCGGCCGTGCTCAGCGCCGCGATCATCGGCTGATCGGGCACGAAGTAAGGTGTCCAGATGCGCACCGAATGCTTCGCCGCGCTCAAAGCGCCCATGAAGGTCCAGCGCATCCTGTCCAGGGCCTCATCGGGACCGGCCTCGATGCCGCGCGCCCAAGAGGTTCCTTGCTCATCAGCCGTTGCGGGCGGTTCGCCCCAGAAACCCTTGCTGAGCCGCTCGCCCGTGGTATCGCACCAATCATCGGTGAAGCACCGCATCAGATGCGCAACCACCGGCCCGCGCAGACGAAAGTGCAAATCGTGACAGGCCTGCTCCGGCGCATCGGGCCGCCAATACGGGCTGAAGATGTTCATGCCGCCGGTGAAACCCGTCTCGCCATCGATCACCAGCAGCTTGCGGTGATTGCGCAGATGCGCGGCATGCAGGCGCGCGGGAATCAACGTCGGGTTGAACGTCGCCGCCGGAACGCCGGCGCGTTGCAAGGCGCGGTAGGCGCTGCGGGGCCTCCAGCGGGCATAGACGTCGTCGATCAGCACCCGCACTTGCACGCCGCGCTCATGAGCCCGGCGCAGCGCATCGACGAACTGCGCCCCGATGCCTTGGCTGTCGAAGATGTACGAAGCCAGCGCGACGCTGTGCCGCGCCGACTCGATGGCAGCGAGCATGGCCGGGTAGGCCTGCTCGCCATCGACGAGCGGCTCGATGCGGTTGCCGCTGGTCAGCGACTGGCCGGTGGCACGTCCCACCAGGTGCGCCAGGCCGGCAAACGGCGCCGATACGGCCTGGGGCATCGTAGGCGCGAGGTCCTGCCGAACAGCAGGATCTGCCCCCGGAAACAGCCGCCGCGCCCGCCGCTGGTAACGGTTGATGCCGAACAGCCCATACAGCAGCGAACCGCCCAGCGGCAACAGCGCGATCAGCAGCACCCACAGCGTGGCCGATCGAGGGTCACGCTTGTAGATGACCGCGTGCCCCGCTGTGGGGATAGCGACCGCCAGCGACACGAGGGTGGCTGCCCATGTCAGCCCGTTGGGGTCGGACACGACAGCCTCCCCATGACTCAAGATTCGCCGCCCGCTGACTTCTTCTTGCGCGCAGGCTTGCTCGCGTCGCTCGGCGGCGTCTCGGCCACGTTCGCGGCATCGGGCTTCTCAGGCTCGGCCGGCTTCGCGGGTGGCTCCTGGCGCTCGAAGACCACCCGTTCGGCCTTGTCGTCCCAGCGGGCGCTGGCTTGATCGGCCTTGCCGATACCGCCACCCAGCATCTCGCGCGCCAGAGCAGTTTCCAGCTCGCTGCGGATCAGCCGCTTGAGCTCACGCGCGCCGAACTCGGGCTTGTAGCCTTCCTCCGCGAAGTGATCGATCAAGGTCTGATCGAAGGTCAGCGTCACGCCCTGGCTGGCGGCGTTGCGGGCCACACGATCGAGCTGCAGGCCGACGATATGGCGGATCTCCTCCTTGCCCAGCGCATGGAAGACGATGATCTCGTCGATGCGGTTGAGGAACTCGGGGCGGAAGTGTCCGCGCAGCACGTCCATCACCTCGCCCTTGGTCTTCTCGTATTCCTCGCCGGCGGCGCCACGGGCCTTCAGCCGACGCTGGATGATGTCCGAGCCCAAGTTCGAGGTGGCGATGATGATGGTATTGGTGAAATCCACCACCCGGCCCTTGCCGTCGGTGAGCCGCCCGTCGTCGAACACCTGCAGCAGGATGTTGTAGACGTCGGGGTGAGCCTTCTCGATCTCGTCCAGCAGCAACACGCTGTAGGGTTTGCGCCGCACCTTCTCGGTGAGCTGGCCACCCTCGTCGTAGCCGACGTAACCCGGAGGCGCCCCCACCAGGCGTGCCACGGTATGGCGTTCCCCGTACTCGGACATGTCGATGCGCAGCAGCGCACCTTCATCGCCATAGATGGACTCGGCCAGCGCCTTGGCGAGCTCGGTCTTGCCCACGCCGGTCGGCCCGAGGAACAGAAAAGTCGCCACCGGCTTGCTGCCTTCGCGCAGGCCCGCGCGCGACAACCGCACGGCATCGGCCACCGCGCGCACCGCTTCGTCCTGGCCCACCAGGCGCTCGTGCAGCCGCTGCTCCAGATGCAGCAGCTTCTCGCGTTCTTCCACCGTCAGCTCGTTGACCGGAATGCCGGTCAGGCGCGAGACGATCTGCGCGACATGCTCGGCCTTGACTTCGGCGCTGCCCGAGGCGCGCTCGCGTTCCCACTCCTCGACGAGCTTCTTGAGTTCAGTCTCCTTGGCCTCGATGCGCCTGCCCAGCTCGGCGGCCTTGTCGTACTGCTTGCGCGAGGCCACATAGTCCTGCTCACGCCGTAGCTGGTGCAGTTCGGACTCCAGCTCTTGCACCGCCACCGGGCGGGCCGTGGCCGACAGCTTCACGCGTGCGGCCGCCTGGTCGAGCAGGTCGATGGCCTTGTCAGGCAAAAAGCGCGCGGTGATGTAGCGGTCCGACAACTCGGCGGCGGCGATGATCGCATCCTCGGTGATGCTGACCTTGTGGTGCGCCTCGAAGGTGTCGCGCAGGCCGCGCAGGATCATCATGGTCTGCGCTACCGTCGGCTCGGGCACCATCACCGGCTGGAAGCGACGCTCCAGTGCGGCGTCCTTCTCGATGTACTTCTGGTACTCGTTGAGCGTCGTGGCGCCGATCAGGTTCAGTTCGCCGCGCGCCATCATCGGCTTGAACACGTTGGCCACGTCCAGCCCGCCTTCGCCGCCACCCTGGCCTGCACCGACGATGGTGTGCACCTCGTCGATGAAGAGAATCAGCTCGCCCTGGTGCTCGGTCACTTCCTTGAGCACCTTCTGCACGCGCTCCTCGAACTCGCCCCGGTACTTGGCGCCAGCCACCATGGCATTGATGTTGAGTTCCACCAGGCGCTTGTCGCGCAGCGTCTCAGGCACTTCGCCGGCCACCATGCGCTGCGCCAACCCTTCGACGATGGCGGTCTTGCCGACGCCGGGCTCGCCGATCAGCACCGGGTTGTTCTTCTTGCGCCGGGCCAGCACTTCGATGGTCGTCTCGATCTCCTGCGCGCGGCCGATGACCGGATCGAGCTTGCCCTCGCGCGCCATCTTGGTGAGGTCGCGCGAATACTTGTCGAGTTCCGGCGTGTTGGTCGGCGTCTCGGCGCGGCCATCCTCGGCCCCTTTGCCGACCACCTTGCTTACCTGCTGGCGCAGCGCTTGCGGCGTGAGGCCGTAACGGCGCAGCAGGTTGGCCGCCAAACCTTCGCCTTCCTCGGCGAGCCCGATCAGGAAATGCTCCGGCCCGACATAAGAGTGGCCGAGTTCGTTGGAGGCCACGAAAGCACGGCTGAGCGCGTCCTTGACCCGGGGCGACACGCCGATCTCGCCCTCGAACGGCTTATCGCCGCGCTTGGCTTCGGATTCGATCTGGCGCTTAAGGTCATCGACCTTGATCTTGAACTGCCCCAGGATGGTCTTGACCACGTCGCTGTCGGATAGCGCCAGCAGCAGGTGTTCGGTATCGACTTCGGCGCGCCCGAACTCTGCAGCGTGTCGGGCGGCCTCCTGCAATAGGGCCTCGGACTGTTCGCTGATACGGCTGGCGAGCCCACTGCCGCGACGGCGCGCGGTGCCCGTACCGGCCGGGGCGGGTTCGCCGAACGAGGCATCGACGACCTCGTCGGTATCGGCCGCCATGGACGGTGCGTCGTCACCGATGCGGAAGAAGTCGCTGCCAAGGAAGTCTTCGAACAGCCCGCTGCGCGAGCCGAACAAGGCTTCCAGCGGTGAGACGGTGCGCTTTTGCTGGCGCACCAGTTGGCGATAGTGATCGTCACACAACAGCATGGTGCTGTGGCGACCATTGAGATTGGCTTCCACCCGCACCGTGGCGGGCTGGCCGCAGACTTGGCATTGTTTTCTGGCCATGCTGATGCTCCTGTAAAGATTGATCTGACGAGGCACCGCCGATCACGGTGCCTCATCTCTTTGTGGTTTTGAGAAAAACGCGCTGCCCCGCGTCAGCCGTTGATCGGGATCGAGCGCCCCTGCTTGGGCGTACTGGCCTCGCGCTTTTCCATCGTGATCGTGAGCACACCGTTCTTGAAAGCGGCCTTGATCGTGTCCTGGTTGGCATCGGCCGGCAGGTTCAGAGCGCGCTGAAAGCTGCCGTAGGAGCGCTCCACCCGGTGGAAACCGCCGTCTTTCGTTTCCTGCTCCTGACGCTTTTCACCGCGCACCAGCAGCACGTCGTTGTCGAGCGTGATCTGGATGTCTTTTTCCTCGACGCCGGGTACTTCCAGGGCGATCTTGTACTGCTTGTCGGTCTCCTGGATGTCCAGCGCCGGCTTCAGCATGCCCGGCCAGTCCGACGGCCAGCGTGGCATGGCCAGCGTCGGGAAACCGAAGCCTCGAAACGCGTCGTCGAACAGGCGGTCGATATCGCGATGCAATTGCAGGATGGGACTGACGGGCCCACCCGCCACCGGCAGGTCATTGCGCTGCACCGGCAGCGAGGCCGTGCTCTGTTGTTCTTCCTGCTCCTTCTTGAACCAGTTCCAGGGAGCCAATTTCTTGAAATCAAAGTCCATGTCACACCTCCAGAAGAAAAATCGAAGACTCTCGCTCACTCCGTTTGCCTGCGGCGACGGACAGCGCGCCCAGGCGACACGGGATGTTTCGCTGACTTTGGCTGCTCATCTGTGCGTATCACCTCCTTCTTTCTGCCTGCTTGGGTCTGATCATTGATCCATCGATCGATTTCACTTTGACGAAACCGCCATGTCCCGCCCACCTTGAAGGCCGGAATTTCCCCGTGCGCGGCGAGCCGGTAGAGCGTCCGCTTGCCGACTTTCAAGTAGGCAGCCAACTCGTCGAGTGTGCAGATCGCCTGCTGGCGCGCTGTCATACCACCCCCACAAGTTCCGTCGTAACGCGGCCTCGCCTGAGGAAATTCTTGCAAGACTTTGCAAGATATTGCGCCTAACATGCCGAAATTCAAGAGTCAACATCCAGCGACCTGAACCGCCCCGGTTTCTGAGGAGGCTCCTTCATTTGAGAAGATGGAGCCAAGATGAGGAAGTCGAAGTTTTCCCCCGAGGTGCGCGAGCGCGCGGTGCGCATGGTGCTGGAG
>VYMG01000385.1_pt1 | contig 10337 bp, 9 predicted proteins | sample 5115261 | NCBI WGS metagenome assembly VYMG01 (sample SAMN12291781, study PRJNA351875) | freshwater metagenome | isolation source: freshwater lake | place: USA: Michigan, Wintergreen Lake | collected 2013-08-08 | reverse complement strand
GTTTTTCTATTAAGCTCAACATATATTTTAAAAATTGCCGGTCACTTCTCATTTTACCAAGACAGTGATCGCTTTTACTTTTGATATTCTGATGGGAGAATGAAACAGCCCTACGTTCAGGGGGGGGGTTCAAGCGGCCAGTGGCATTGACTCTGTGGGCAAAAATTGCTATCAACTACCCGGAGGGGGAATTACAGGAATTTCGATACCGTCTGGCGCTAAGGGGGGAGGTGTGGGGGTTAGTCCTGGCTGGTCAATAAGTTCAGGTGTACTAACTAAGGGAATATTTTCCACCACGGGAAGACGGGGAGTGATTGGTTGCGAAAACATCGCTTGAATTGCCGCTTTTCTGGTTTCTGGAGGTTCCAAAGCTTGCTGCCAGAGACTTTCATAAAAGAAGAAAATCACCCCTAAACCCCGTTGACGAGCAGCCAATACCTTTTCTTCAATAAAGGGTAGGGCAATCGGTCGATTGCGTAAACCGGTTAAAACTCCCACACCGGTGGGGATAGTTTGCTGGGTTTCCTGAATTTCGGGACGCTCTAATTGTTTGAGAAAACTGGGCAGATCGGGACGATAAACCTGTACGATTAACTCATCGACTAATCCTTGCCGCACCCAACCGAGCCAATCCTGTAAATGACCATTATAGGCGAATTCGTAGGGATTAGGGGCGATCGAAAGCAGTATATTCGGTTTAATTGCCTCAATTGATTCTTTGAGATTAGCCAGAAAAGCGGTGATTTTATCGGCCCGCCATTTTGTCCATTCGGGATCCCGGGGGTTAGCCGGGGGAGTTTTTTCGGTTTCCTGTTGATAAAGGGCGATAGTATAGGGATCATAGCCGAATTCGTTGGGTAAACTCAGATGATCGTCGAATTGGATGCCGTTAATATCGTATTGTCCCACCACTTCCAAGACTAACTCCCGCAGAAAATTCTGCACCTCGGGACGGAAAGGATTCAACCAGACTACCTCCCCGGCTGCCCCTACCCAAGTGGTCCCCCCGTCCCGTTTTTGGGTTAACCAGTCCTGATGTTTTAAGGCTAATTCTGAGGTGGGAGGAGCCATAAATCCGAATTCAAACCAAGGAATGACTAATAATCCCCTTCCACGGGTTTGTTCCACCAATTCTGCTAAGATATCTTGTCCTTGCGCTCCCGTAGGCACAAAAGGCTGTATTCCTTCCCGTTGAGCGATCGCGCTAGGATAGAGAGCATAACCGGAATTCCAAACCACGGGATAGATAGCATTAAAATTAAGATTAACTAATTGCTCGATCGCTTGTTGTCGTTTATCCCTGTCCATCAGCATCGCTGTATCGTTGGTGGTAATCCAAACACCGCGGATATCAGGATCTCGACTTTGAGAGAAAGCGGCAGAAAAATAGCCTAAGAGTAGGACTATGAGAAAAGATGCTAAGAATAGTAGTATAGGGAACTTTTTAAGAATTTGCCGCCAAACGCTGATCGGAATTAGAAAAGTCATTTCTTTAAGATGAAGATTAACGGTTTTAACTGGTTATAATACCAGCTTTGCTCAACTCTTTCAGGCTAGATTGACCCAAAATATATAGCTAGACACAATTAATTAGACATATCTGACCATCTCTTGCATGAGTGCCTATCCTAACCAAGAAGTTAATTTTGTCCTACTACTTATATATTTGCCTATTTCTTCACTCGCCACAATTGACCTTGAGGATAGAAATAATCAAGACGAATATCGAATTGATCTATGGCAAGTAATAAACGATTTGAAGGACGAAAAAGAAATAAGTTGACCTGGGGAATTTCTAGGACTTCTTTTAACTTATCGGTATCGGGGTTAGTGGTAGTCAGGAAGTATTGTACATCAGCATTAAGACGATAATTAAGGGAAAGCAAATCACCTAAGTTAGTCCAGTCATTACCTTCGTCGCTGATAATAATGGCATTGGGTACAGCATTGATTTTTCTGGCAACTTCGCCATTCCAATAACTAGGAACTTTTGCCCAACTGGTTTCGGAAAGAGCATTATTAAAGTTCGATATTATACTAGCAGTTAACAAAAAAGTCAAGATAATTTTACCTAAAAATTTACCTTGATTAAGCAATTGTGACAAGAAAAAAGCCACAGTTATATAGATAGTGGGAAAGGATGCAATTAGATAACGGGTGACAGTTGATCTAGTGGTAGTAAAAATTATATCTGGAATGACTAAAGCTAGGAAAGTCCCTAGGGTTGAGGTAATCAGAAAAGTAAAAGCTATCGGGTTATTATAGCGATAAACTCGATAAAAAGCATAGATAGTTAAGCTTAAAAAAAACAGTCTATATATATAGGTGAAGATGTTATTAAAACCGAAGTCGGTATCACTAAATAGACAGGTAAAACCTAGAATCCATAATTTACTGATTAATCCCCAATCGAGATAGTTAACGGCAGCCCAACTGGTGGAGTTAAAGGCCCTTTGAGAGTTAGTTAAGAAAACCTGTAACCAGGGTATATATAAAATCATCATTGTTAACCCAGATAAAAGGAAAAATATCAAGTTATTTTTTCGCTCTGGTTTCATAACAAGATACCAAAGTATAAAGGCTGCTTGAGCAAATAAGTTGAGAATAAAAAAGAGATGGGTGTAGAGTCCGAGAGTATTAGATAGGGTATATAAAGACCAATTAACAATAGTTCTTTTTTTGAGACATTTTAACAGCAGTAATTGACTGATTATAGTTAACAAAACTAAAAGACTATACTGACGAGACATTTGAGCAAATATTATATCAACTGGAGAGAGTGCCAATAAAATTACTGCTAAAATTGCCGTTAACTTTGCTCCAAATAATTCTAGGGATAGATAGTAAATAAATGGCAGGGAGAGAAGACTAAAAACAATCGCTAAACTGCGGGAAGAAACGGTAGAAAAACCGAATATTTTTTCCCAATAGCGAGAGATAATAAAGTATAAAGGTGGATGTTGAGGGTCTTCTTTAGCAAGAGATTTAATTGTATCAACAACATTACTTTCGGGTTTCAGTTGCTGAAATTTTCCTAATTCTGTGGTAGATAAAAGACGATTTTGAAAGATAGTATCAGCGATTTCCTTTGCTTGATAACCAGTGGTTCTAATGGTGGTGTAGGATTCATCGTGCCAATAGATTTTTTTATCGATATTCGCAAAACGAAAAACCACACCGAGAGTTAGGATAATTGCCAAAAGTATTAAGAGCCAATTGGGAGTTTTATAATTAATAGTTGCTTTCATTTTAATAATTAGAGCGACTTTGTTTAAGATTAAGAAACTTGGTAAATTCTGGTTGAAAAAGTAGCTTAATTGTGCCGGTGGGACCGTTACGGTGTTTAGTAATAATTACTTCGGCCACACCTCGATCGGGACTATCGGGGTTATAATATTCATCTCGGTATAACATCATAATTAAATCCGCATCCTGTTCGATCGATCCTGACTCGCGTAAATCGGACATCATCGGTCTTTTATTATTGCGAGATTCCACAGCGCGACTTAACTGAGAAAGAGCAATGACAGGAGCATGAATTTCTCTCGCTAAACCCTTAAGACTGCGGGTAATTTTAGAAAGTTCCTGAACACGATTATCACCTCCCCCTTCCATTAATTGCAGATAATCGATTAAAACTAATCCCATTTGCCCCTTTTTTTCTGCCTGTAAACGCCGCACTTGGGAACGCATTTGAATTACACTTAAATTGGCACTATCATCGATATATATGGGCAAATTTAATAACTTTTCTAGTCCCCCAAGAACCTTCTCTAAATCATTTTGTCCCAAACGGCCCGAGCGAATCCGATTACTTTCGATTTTAGCCTCATTCGATAACAAACGTTGGGCTAATTGTTCCTTGGACATCTCCAAACTAAAGACAGCCACAGGTAAATTCTGTTGAGCGATATTATAGGCAATATTAAGAGCAAAAGAAGTTTTTCCCATGGAAGGCCTACCCGCGATAATAACTAAATCCGAGGGTTGTAAACCACTGGTCATCGCATCGAGATCATAAAATTGAGTTTCGATACCGGGTAGAGTGGTCGTCTCCTGCATTTTCTCAATTTGGTTAAAAGTTTCAATTAAAGTATCCCCCAGAAAAATTAAACCCTCTTGGGGTCGTTTTTGGGTGAGACGAAAAATCTTTTGTTCCGATTCATCGAAAACATTTTCTAATTCTAGCGTCGTATCCCTGGCTAACTCAATAATTTCTCCCCCGGTGGAAATTAACTGACGACGCATATATTTATCCATCACTAATTCAGCATAGCGATCGATGTTAGCGGCCGAGACAGTGCGCTCAATTAATTGTAACAATCGCGGCATTCCCCCGATTTCTTCCAGCAGATAATTATCCTGTAACCAGCTGCTAACCGTCATTAAATCCGTCGGTTTTCCCTTCCCTTGTAAAGCAAGCGCCGCACGATAAATATCTTGATGGGTTTTCACATAGAAAGCTTCTGGAATTAAAAAATCACTGATTCTACCTAACGCTTTTGGATCTAGTAAAATACCACCTAAGATAGATTCTTCCGCTTCAATATTTTGGGGGGGGAGGGACTGATCGCTAATCATTGTCAATGCTGACCGTGCTTTATCATTAATTATAGTCAGTTTCACCGTAATTAAATACAAATGTTCAGGTTAATAATCGGATTCAGTATTCAGGAGACAGTATTCAGGATTCAGGAGATTGTTTTTATTTATTCTCCCTGCTCCCTGCTCCCCACATCCCCACACCCCCACATCCCCACACCCCACACCCCACACCCCACACCCCTTTTAAACAGGATTTAGTATGACTTTAATTGACTCCTCTCCTCTCCTCCCGGCCGTCTATTTTATTGGTGCAGGTCCCGGAGATCCGGAATTATTGACGGTAAAAGCCTATAAAATTCTCCAAAAAGCCGATGTTATCCTCTTTGCTAATTCCCTCGTCCCCAAACAGATTCTTGAGGACACTCGTAAAGATGTCGAGTTAATTCCCACCAGTAGCATCACCCTAGAGGAAATTATCCCTTTAATGATCGATCGCGTGCGTCGGGGTTTAGGGGTGGTGCGACTGCAATCGGGGGATTTAAGTCTCTATAGTGCCATCCAAGAACAAATTCATCTTTTGACAGCAGCGGATATCCCCTTTCAGCTAATCCCCGGAATTAGTGCCTTTCAAGGATTAGCGGCCAAATTGGCCCTAGAATTAACGATTCCGGAATTAGTCCAGACAATTATTCTAACTCGGGTGGAAGGGAAAGCATCTCCTATGCCAGAAAGTGAAGAATTAGCCTCTTTAGCCGCCCATAAAGCCAGTTTATGCCTATATTTAGCCGCCCGTCATGTTGACAAAGCCCAGGAAAAACTCCTAAAATACTACCAGCCAGAGCAACAGGTGGCCGTTTGTTTCCGTCTCAGTTGGCCCGACGAAAAAATCTGGGTTGTCCCCCTGTCAGAGATGGCCCAATTAACCCATCGAGAAAATTTAACTAGAACTACCCTTTATCTAATTAGTCCCGCTTTAAACCAGATTACAGGAACTCGATCGCAACTTTATCACCCGCAACATTCCCATCTTTTCCGTCCTCATCCCTAGGTATTTTCTGGGAAATATACCTAAAGTTAGAGTTAAAGAGCGGCGATTTTGTTTAGGATTATTTCAGGAGGTAAGACAATTTTAAAAATGTTTAAAATTAGTCTAACAATCCATGCACAACTGCCCTATGTGTTCGGGAATTACCCTTCGTCACCTTGGGGTTGGTCGTGCCTAATGGTATTGTCCTCACTGTCGTCAGGAGGTTCCTAACTTCCTTGATTGCTCCAGTCCTCGCAAGGTAAAGGTAGAGCGAGTTAGGGCGATAAAAACAGTCTAGATTTTCAAGTTGGTAGATGGCAATAAGATCTGTGGGATGGGTTAATTTTTAACCTATCCCACTTTACCTGTCTAGGGTTCGCTGAATAAATCTAAAAACATTGTTGGATAATATCTTTAGACTTTTTTGAAATCAAAAAGTACCAGCGATGGGAGTGATCGGGGGGAAAATTCCGGGACTTTTTCCCTGAAAATTAGGTAATTGACCAGATGAGAATCGGTAAAACCCTACACCCTACACCCCACACCCCACACCACAAGAAACTTTTTCAGCAGACCCTATCTAGACATCCCTAGGATTGAGATGGATCATTTCCCAAGTCACATAGGTACCGATCGGACTCCAAATCAGGTAGGGTAGGAGTAGGATGCCCGCCCAAGAAGAAACAGGGAAAACCAATAGCGCCAGAAGACAACCCAAGAAAAAACCCGTACCTCCGATAATCGTTCCCGCTTTGAGACTGCGTAGTTTACAGGTGACGGGAGTATAGGCAGTAATAGTCAATTCCACCAACAGATAAAAAGCCATCAAAAACCAGCGATTAGCCGGTTGCGCTTCCCAGACTAAATAAGCAGAAATTGCCCCACAAATATAGATAATTGTCCAGATAAGAGGGATTAATCTTTCAAAGGTTAACCAATCGGGACGACGCAATCGCGCAAACCAACGCACATCCCGAGAATTAAGTAATCCCCCACCTAACGCGACCAAAAATCCCACGACACCGATAAGCAACCAAGAGGGAATCATGATTTTTAGCTATCCTCCGCTAATTTTGGCTTTGTAACCCGATTCAATGAGAATTTGTAGAATTTTTTGGCGATGATCTCCTTGGATCTCAATGGTATTTTCTTTAACTGTACCACCCGTTCCGCAAGCAGTTTTTAACTGTTTTAATAATTTAGTCAGAGTTTCGGTTTGACATTGAAAACCTGTAACTATGGTAACGGTTTTTCCCGCACGACCAGAGCGGGAGGTTTGTACTCGCAAATTCTGCTGATTCGGGGGTAATTCAGGAATGGAACGCTCAAAAGCTTGGGAATTACTTTGATCTCCAAATTCCTGATAGGCAATCCGGTTTTTTTCCTTAGATTTACTCATATAGCAATTATCATAGTGGGTTTGGGGGTTTTTCAGTGAGCAGTAAACAGTAAACAGTGAACTAAAAACTGGCATCTGATAACTGATAACTGATTCAAAGCTGACAACTGATAGCTCTTAATTGGTTGGACTGGCAGCGCATTTGATTAAGTTCAGCTGCCGACATTCGATCGAGATGACCTAAAATCATATTAACTCGACCTTGGCACTTTAATTTTTCTCGATGTCGTGCCAAAAAATCCCAGTAAAGAAAGTTAAAAGGACAGGCTAAATCCCCGACTCGTTCATTTTTTTTATACACACAACCCCGACAATAATCACTCATTTTATCAATATAGTTGGCCGAGGCGGCGTAGGGTTTAGAGGCGAGAATTCCCCCATCGGCAAATTGTCCCATTCCCAACACATTAGTCTGCATTACCCAATCGTAGGCATCGATAAAAACACTATGAAACCAGTTCTCAACTGCTGGGGGAGAGCAACCAAAAATTAAGGCAAAATTGCTCAAAATCATTAATCTTTGAATATGATGGGCATAACCGGTATTTTCCACCTGTGATAATACTTGTTTGAGGCAATTCATCTCGGTTTGATTACTATCCCAAAAGAAAGCCGGTAAGGGTTGTTGATGCTCAAACCAATTATGATTAGCGTAATCTTCTCCCAGATAATGATAAATTCCCTGCATATATTCCCGCCATCCCAACACCTGACGGATAAATCCTTCGATGCTATTTAGGGCTAAATTATCTTTTTTATAGGCAATTTCTGCCGCTTGAATCACTTCCAATGGCGTTAATAATCCTAGATTAAGATAGGGAGATAATAGGGAATGCCAGAGGGTTTCTTTTCCCGTTATCATCGCATCTTGGTAGGGGCCAAAGTTAGGCAGACAATTAGTGATAAAATGCTCCAAAACCTGTAAAGCTTGTCTGCGGTTTACTGCCCAGCGAAAAGGTTTGATTTTTCCATATTTAGTAATATCTAAAGCTTCCACATCAGCGATAACCTGAAGGGTAATTTCATCGGGTTCAAACCAAAGAGGAGCAGCAGTTTTTAATCCATCCTTGGGCGGTTTGCGGTTTTGTTTATCAAAGTTCCATTGTCCTCCTATCGGTTGATTATCCTCGATTAAAATCTGCCATTTTTTACGACTTTCTCGATAGAAATCCTCTAGTAATAGTCTTTTACGAGATTTAGCCCAATTATTGAAATCTGTCCTAGTCCAGAGAAAGTGATTATTATCAATTAGGGTTATAACACAGTCTAAATTCAGATTTTTGATTAATCTAAGAAAAGGTAAATTATTAGGCATCATAATCTGTAATTCTTTAATGCCTAATCGTTCAATCCAAGCAGATAAAATCGGTTCAAAATCTTCAGCAACTTCGTAGGTTACAGACCATCCTAAAGTTTTTAATTCTTCGGCAAAATGACGCATCGCCGACCAGATTAAAACTAATTTTTGCTGATGATAGGGTCTTTGTCGAATATGATTGTGGGATTCAATTAAAATAACCGGTGTTTCCCGTGCATAGGTTTGACGATTAGCTAAGGCCGCTTGTCCTGTCCATAATTGATCACCTAAAATCCAAATGCCAATGGTCATAATTATTTCATTGCCTCGACTATTCCCCCGTATTTTTTAGCCATAATATCCGCCATTTCCCGAGAAGAAAATTTACTGGCTTTGTCGATGCTGGGGGTAAATGTACCCGTAGGGGTTAAATAATGGGTAAATACCCCGACTTTTTTGCTAATAATCCACATATTTCTTGAAGTCAAAAATCAAAAATCAGTGAAAAGACAGTAGGAAACTGCCATTTATAGTCATTTCAATTAAGATTGAGAATATGAATGCCAGAGTTGATAAGGGTTTGATCGGTCTAGACTGTATCAGACTTATCTGAAATGACTATAATACTTCTCACTGAATACCACTCACTTAAAACTCGCATCTGATTACTGATCACTGATTACTGATTACTGATTACTGATCACTGATTACTGATTACTGATTAGGTTTTTGTCCTGAGACTTTGGGCGCTTAGATAAAGTTGCGTCCATTCTTTGACCACTTGCGTGCGTTTACAGTTTAATTCGCTGGCGATTTCCTCAAGGGTTTTACCCGCTTTTAAGCCATCGATAACGCTTTTACCCGTGGGAGAAAGGGCTGCATAGTAAATTTGCCATTGACTGAGAGTTAAGCCAAAATTATGCTCTTTCGGGCTGATTTCTAACCATTCACTGATTAATTCTGCCCCTTCCTTGAGGGCAAAAACCTTAATCGCATGATAGCCAACTTTTTCCCGGAGACGATAAATCCGTTGAATGGGAATATTCATCTCTTTGGCGATCGCATCTTGGCTTTGGCCGCCTAGATAGAGGTTAAACCAAGTCACCGCCTCCGGACTAACATTTTCCTCTAGATACCTAGCAAAACTCTCTTGAACTTTTACCCGGAGAATTTGCGCTTCTTGGCAAGTGCGTTCATCTTCGTAGGTAGCGATCGCATTTTGATCCAGTAAACTTAAGCTATTTTCCCCCTCATCGCCACTAATTTCATCGGAGAGAATCCGGATCATTTCTTCCCGCGGCACATTAGTGATACCGCTCCTCGCTTGACGACGGAGATAATTAACAAAACGATAGGCTAACAGGGGTTGATTGCGGATCGGACGCAGGGCGTATTCCTCTAGGGTGGCTAACAGCAGCCGATCGCGAGTAGCTTGATCGTTGGTACAACGAGCGATCCATGCTAACTGGGATTGCAGATAGCGATCGCTATTTAACATCTCTTGAATAATTTCTTGCAAGACATCGGCCACCGCTTGCTGACGATCGCGACTTAAGGAAACCCAAGTGCGAATTTTTTGCCGGAGAGTGACACAAGCGCCGAGACGATCGATCAGGTTACGATAGGCGCGGGTGGGACTAACTTTGAGATAGCGTTGCCGCAAAATTTGCCAAAGATAGACTAATCCCCGTTTAGCGATTTCTAAATCTCTCTCATCTAAATTTTCCCAACGTTGGCTATCTTCACCGAGTAACCAATTGATAATGGTATCCCGTTGGCGATCGGTTAAGGAATCCTCTGTTTGCGAGAGGCGATCTTGCCATTGTTGCCTTAACTCGTCGATTATTGTCGTCATCGAAAAATTGAGTTCCAAACCCCGTCCTTTTAGGACGGCTTTAGTTTAAATACTAGCGCATTTGCACAATATATGCTAAAACCTGAGCCATGGAGAAAGCCTATCGCTACCGATTTTACCCAACACCCGACTAGAACGAACTAATCAATTAAGTCTCTTGCTAGATAGGGTCTGCTGAAAAAGTTTTTCGGTGGGGGTTGGGGGTTGGGGGTTG
>VYMG01000378.1_pt1 | contig 10425 bp, 11 predicted proteins | sample 5115261 | NCBI WGS metagenome assembly VYMG01 (sample SAMN12291781, study PRJNA351875) | freshwater metagenome | isolation source: freshwater lake | place: USA: Michigan, Wintergreen Lake | collected 2013-08-08 | reverse complement strand
CTGCACCGGCAGGCCCGTGCCGCCATCGGCGGTGTTCCCGTCCGCCCAGGCGGTGACGCCGATCTGCCGGTTGTCGTCCAGCGAGGTGGCCGCAGCCACGCGGGGCAGGGTGTCGGCCGCCGGCGGTGGCGGCGCCGGGTCGTCGCCCCCGCCGCCGCCGCAGGCAACGAGCAGGGACAGCAGGATCGACGGCAGCAGAATGTGGGTGGCGTGGCGGCCCGTGCCGCCGGCGGGAAATTGTGCGCTCATGTCGTGTCTCCGGGAGTTGGCGATGCCCTGAAAGGCACCACATCCCCGAGGGCAAGACACATACCCGCATGGCGCCGACCCGGCTCAGATGCCGGCCTCGTGGACCTCGCGCGCGGCGCTCGACGGCACCCGGAAGCGCTTGTCCTGCTCGTAAGGAAACACGTCGTGCACGTGCCCGGCGAGGATGCGTTCCTTGTGGCCCTGCCAGAAGGACACGTCGAGCAGGTCGGCGTGGTGCTTCATGAACACCTCGCGCACCTGCGCGTTGCCGAGCAGGAAGGGCGCGAAGGTTTCCGGGAACACGTCGCGCGGTCCGACGTGGTACCAGATCTCGCCCGACATCTCCTCTTCCTCGGTGCGCGGCTCGGGCACGCGGCGGAAGTTGCAGTCGGTGAGGTACTCGATCTCGTCGTAGTCGTAGAAGACCACCTTGCCGTGCCGCGTGACGCCGAAGTTCTTCCACAGCATGTCGCCGGGGAAGATGTTGGCGCGCACCAGATCCTTGATCGCGTTGCCGTATTCGATGACGGCGTGCTCCATCTGCCGCGGGTTGGCCTCCTGCAGGTAGATGTTCAGCGGAATCATGCGCCGCTCGATGTAGAGGTGGCGGATCACCAGCGTGTCGCCGTCCTCCTCGATCAGGCTCGGGCAGAAGTGCTTGAGCTCGGCGATCAGTTCCTCCTCGAAGCGGGCGCGCGGGAAGGCGACGTTGCTGTACTCGAGCGTGTCGGCCATGCGGCCGACGCGGTCGTGCGTCTTCACGAGCAGGTACTTGCTCATGATCAGCTCGCGCGAGGTCTCCTTCGGCGCCGGGTAGAAGTCCTTGATCACCTTGAAGACGTACGGGTAGCTCGGCAGGTCGAACACCAGCATCACCATGCCCTTGATGCCGGGCGCGATGCGGAAGCGGTCGCTGCTGTGGCGCAGGTGATAGAGGAAGTCGCGGTAGAAGATGTTCTTGCCCTGCTTCTGCAGGCCGATCGCGTTGTACAGCTCGCTCTTGGGCTTGCGCGGCATCATCGAGCGCAGGAACTGCACGCAGGCCGAGGGCACCTCCATGTCGACCATGAAGTAGGCCCGCGCGAAGCTGAACAGCATCAGCAGGTCGTCCTCGCCGAACAGCGCCGCGTCGATCGTCAGCTGGCCGCGCGGCGTGTGCAGGATCGGCAGCGCGAACGGCATCTCGTTGAAGCCGTTGATGATCTTGCCCACCGCGTACGCGCCCTTGTTGCGATAGAACAGCGAGGACAGCACCTGCAGCTGGAAGTTCGCGCGCATGCGGAACTCACCCAGGCGCGACAGCACCGCGGCGAGCACGTGGTCGACGTCGCGGCCGAGGTCCTCGAACTCCCGCTCGAGCTGGAAGTTGTCGATCACGCGCAGCAGCGTGTCGCGCAGCGTGTCCTTGGTCGGGTAGTAGGCGCGGTAGCTCGGCAGCGAGGCCGGCTCGTCGTTCTCGATGTACTCGGTGCTGACCGCCGGCCGCACGAAGATGAAGTCGTTGTTGAAGTAGCTGCGGTGCAGGATCTTCGTCGTGACCGAGTTGAAGAAGGTCTCGGCGAGCTCGGGCTGGTGGTGGTTGGTCAGCAGGCCGATGTAGTGCAGCTTGACCTGCTGCCACACGTCCATCGGCAGGCTTCCGGCCTGGAACTCGGTCTGCAGCCGCTCGGCGGCCTCTTCCACCCGCTTGTCGTAGAACTCGATGCGCTCGCGCTGAGCGCGCTGCTGGCCGTGCCAGTCGGCCTGCTCGAAGCGTCGCTTGGCGGCGGCGCTGGTCTCGCGGAAGAGGCGGTAGTGGCGGTTGAAGCCTTCGAGCAGCGCCTGGGCGATGTCGAATCCGCGCGAGTCGGTCAGCTGGGTCGGGAACATCGTGCTGCCGGCCGGCTCAGGGGCGGCCGTTCTTGCGGATGGCGTCGTAGCGCGTCTTGATGGCGCCGAGCGCCAGGCCGTAGGCTGCGGCCACGTCGGCCGGGCTGGAGACGGTCATCTTCAGGTCGTCGATCAGGCCGTTGTGCAGGCCGTAGACCCAGCCGTGCACCACCACCTGCTGGCCGCGCGCCCAGGCGTCCTGCATCACGGTGGTCTCGCAGACGTTGAGCGACTGCTCCAGCACGTTGAGCTCGCACAGCGCCTTGTGGGCCAGCGTCTCGTCATCGATGCCGTCGAGCCAGGTGCGGTGCTTGTGGCGCACGTCCTGCACGTGGCGGATCCAGTTGTCGGCCAGGCCGATGCGGCGGTTCTGCAGCGCCGCGAGCACGCCGCCGCAGCCGTAGTGGCCCACCACCATGATGTGCTGAACCTTCAGCATGTCGATGGCGAACTGGATCACCGACAGCGCGTTCAGGTCGGAGTGCACCACCACGTTGGCCACGTTGCGGTGCACGAACACGTCTCCCGGCAGCAGACCGAGGATCTCGTTGGCCGGCACGCGGCTGTCGGCGCAGCCGATCCACAGGTACTGCGGCGCCTGCTGCGCGAGCAGCTTGGTGAAGAAGCCCGGCGAGCGGCGCTCGGTGTCTGCCGCCCAGCGGCGGTTGCTGTCGAAGAGTTCGGCGAGGTCGGTGCTCATGCGGCCAGTGTACGCAGCGCGTTCACATCGTCTCGGCGAACAGCTCGCGGCCGATCAGCATGCGGCGGATCTCGCTGGTGCCGGCGCCGATCTCGTAGAGCTTGGCGTCGCGCCAGAGGCGTCCGAGCGGGTACTCGTTGATGTAGCCGTTGCCGCCGAAGATCTGGATGCCCTCGCCGGCCATCCACGTCGCCTTCTCGGCGCACCACAGGATCACGCTGGCGCAGTCCTTGCGCACCTGGCGCACGTGTTCGCTGCCGAGCATGTCGAGGTTCTTGCCGATCGTGTAGCAGAAGGCGCGGCCGGCCTGCAGCACGGTGTACATGTCGGCCAGCTTGCCCTGGATGAGCTGGAACTCGCCGATGCTCTGGCCGAACTGCTTGCGGTCGTGCACGTAGGGCACGACGTTGTCCATCACCGCCTGCATGATGCCGATCGGCCCGGCGGCGAGCACGGCGCGCTCGTAGTCCAGTCCCGACATCAGCACCCTGGCGCCGCCATTGAGCGTGCCCAGCACGTTCTCCGCCGGCACCTCGACGTTGTTGAAGACGAGCTCGCCGGTGTGGCTGCCGCGCATGCCGAGCTTGTCGAGCTTCTGGGCGATCGAGAAGCCCTTCATGCCCTTCTCGATGAGGAAGGCGGTGACGCCGCGCGCGCCCAGCTCCGGCTCGGTCTTGGCATAGACCACCAGCGTGTCGGCATCGGGACCGTTGGTGATCCACATCTTGCTGCCGTTGAGCAGGTAGTGGCTGCCCTTGTCCTGCGCCTTGAGCTTCATGCTGATCACGTCGGAGCCGGCGCCGGGCTCGCTCATCGCCAGCGCGCCGACGTGTTCGCCGCTGATCAGCTTGGGCAGGTACTTGCGCTTCTGCGCCTCGGTGCCGTTGCGCTTGATCTGGTTGACGCACAGGTTGCTGTGCGCGCCGTAGGACAGGCCCACCGAGGCCGAGGCGCGGCTGATCTCCTCCATCGCGATCATGTGGGCGAGGTAGCCCATGCCGGCGCCGCCATACTCCTCGGGCACGGTGATGCCGAGCACGCCCAGATCGCCCATCTTGCGCCACAGGTCCATCGGGAACTGGTCGCTGCGGTCGATCTCGGCGGCGCGCGGCGCGATCTCGGCGTCGGCGAAGGCGCGCACGGCGTCGCGCAGCGCATCGATGTCCTCGCCGAGCTGGAAGTTCAGGCCTGGAAGGTTCATGCTCGTGTCTCCTAGTGTTTGAGGGCCTCGCGGCCGCGCACCGTCATGACGGTGGCGGTCATCGTGGCGATCAGCTTCTCGTTCGATCCGTCGTCGTCGTGCTGCGTGGCGCGGCCGTCGACCACGCTGATGGTGCGCCCCGGCTTGATCACCAGGCCCTCGAAGCGGAAGCGCGGGCCGCGCGCCGGCGCGATCAGGTTGATCTTGAACTCGATGGTGAGCACCGCGGCATCGTCGGGCATCAGTGAAAACGCCGCGTAGCCGCAGGCCGAATCGAGCGCGCACGACACCATGCCGGCGTGGACGAAGCCGTGCTGCTGCGTCAGTTCGGGCCTGTGCGCCATCGCCAGCACCACGCGGCCGGGCTCCACCGATTCGAGCGTGGCGCCCAGCGTGGCCATCGCGGCCTGGCGGGCGAAGGAGTCGCGCGTGCGCTGGGCGTAGCCATCGTCGTGGGGCTTCATCGGTCTCCTCCGGCCGGCCGGCGCGTGATTGACGTTTACGTAAACGGAAATCATAGCGGAAGCACGCTGCACGCTTCTTGCAGCCACTGCCTACACTTCCGCCGCCGCCCACCGGTGGTGCAGAACAAACGAACCCCGAACCGAGGAGAAACAACGATGAGCCTGATTCCCCAGTGGCGAGAAGTGGCCGCCACGCCCGGCACCGTGGTGGCGCCCGACGAGCGCCTGCCCTGGCCGCAGACCGCGGCGATGGGCGTGCAGCACGTGATCGCGATGTTCGGCGCCACGGTGCTGGCGCCGATCCTGATGGGCTTCGACCCCAACGTGGCGATCCTGATGAGTGGCATCGGCACGCTGATCTTCTTCGTGATCGTGGGCGGCCAGGTGCCGAGCTACCTCGGCTCGAGCTTCGCCTTCATCGGCGTGGTGATCGCCGCGACCGGCTACGCCGGCCCGGGGCCGAACGCCAACCTCGGCGTGGCACTCGGCGGCATCATCGCCTGCGGCGTGGTCTACACGTTGATCGGAGCGCTGGTGATGGGCATCGGCACCAAGTGGATCGAATCGCTGATGCCGCCGGTGGTCACCGGCGCCGTCGTGGCGGTGATCGGCCTGAACCTGGCCGGCATCCCGGTGAAGAACATGGCGCCGACCGGCTTCGACGCCTGGATGCAGGCGGTGACCTTCGTCAGCGTGGGCCTGGTGGCGGTCTACACCCGCGGCATGACCCAGCGCCTGCTGATCCTCGTCGGCCTGATCGTCGCCAGCATCGTCTACGCGATCCTGACCAATGGCCTCGGCATGGGCAAGCCGATCGACGTCTCGGGCATCGCCGGCGCAGCCTGGTTCGGCGCACCGAACTTCGCCGCGCCGGTGTTCGACGGCAAGGCGATGCTGCTGATCGCGCCGGTGGCGATCATCCTGGTGGCCGAGAACCTCGGCCACATCAAGGCGGTGAGCGCGATGACCGGCCGCGACCTCGACAAGTACATGGGCCGCGCGTTCGTCGGCGACGGCGTGGCGACGATGGTCTCCGGCGCCTCCGGCGGCACCGGCGTCACCACCTACGCCGAAAACATCGGCGTGATGGCCGCCACCAAGATCTACTCCACCGCGATGTTCGTCGTGGCCGCGCTGATCGCCATCCTGCTCGGCTTCAGCCCGAAGTTCGGCGCGCTGATCCAGGCGATCCCGCTGGCGGTGATGGGCGGCGTGTCGATCGTGGTGTTCGGCCTGATCGCGGTGGCCGGCGCGAAGATCTGGGTCGACAACAAGGTCGACTTCTCGAACAACACCAACCTGATCGTCGCGGCGGTCACGCTGGTGCTGGGCACTGGCGACTTCACGCTGAAGTTCGGCGGCTTCGCCCTGGGCGGCATCGGCACCGCCACCTTCGGCGCGATCCTGCTGCACGCGCTGCTGCGCAGGCGCTGAGAAAGTTCCGTGCCGGCGCTTGCTCCCGAGCAAGCGCCGCGCGGCAGGCGTGGCCTAGAGTGGTCGTGCCGGCGCCATCTGTCGCGCCGAAGAGGTGACGATCATGATGTTCACTCGCACGATGGCTTGGATGGCCGCGGTCGCCGCGGCCGGCGTGCTCGGCGGTTGTGCCGGGCACGGTCACGGGATGCAGGGCATGCACGGCATGCACGGGATGCACGGCGGCGCAGCCGGCGCCGGGGCCGGCTGTCCGATGGAGGCCGACATGCAGCAGAAGATGGCGGCGGCCAAGACGCCGGAAGAACGCCAGGCGCTGATGGCCGAGCATCAAAAGAGCATGGGCATGGGCATGGGTGCGGGCCAAGCGGGCGCCATGCAGTGCCCGATGATGCAGCCGGCCACGAAGTAGGCCGGCAGGCGCCGTTCAGCCGGCGCGGCGCCGCTCGCCGTCGCTGAGCAGCCGGCGCGCTTCCTTCTCGTGCGCCCGTACTTCCTCCAGCGTGGCCTGCAGGTCGGCCATCTGCTGCTCCAGCTGCGCGCGGTGCGCGGCCAGCACGACGAGGAACTTCTTCAGCTGCGGCTGCGTGTCTCGCGGCGACTCGTACATGTCGACGAGTTCCTTCACCTCGGCCAGCGTGAGGCCGAGGCGCTTGCCGCGCAGCGTGAGCTTGAGCCGGGTGCGGTCGCGCGCGGTGTACACGCGGTTGCGGCCGCTGCGCTGCGGCGTGATCAGCCCGCAATCCTCGTAGAAGCGGATCGCGCGGGTGGTCAGATCGAACTCGCGCGCCAGCTCGCCGATCGTGTAGGTGGTGCCGGTGCTCGGCGACGCTTGGGCGACAGCAGGGGCGGGCATGGCGGCGTAGACTGGCTCGATTGACGTTTACGTCAAGTGTAGCGAAGCGCCCCGCATGAACCCCGACGAATCCCAGCTCCACTATCCCTTCGGCGACGACCTGCCCGAGACCGGCCGCACGATCGAGGTCGCGCCTGGCGTGCGCTGGCTGCGCATGGCGCTGCCTTTCGCGCTCGACCACATCAACCTGTGGCTGCTGCGCGACCGCGATGCCGAGACCGACCGCGAGGGCTGGGCCATCGTCGACTGCGGCATCACCAACGACGCCACGCGTGCGGCCTGGGAGCAGTTGTTCGCCCACGAGCTGCAGGGCCTGCCGGTGCTGCGCGTGATCGTCACGCACATGCACCCGGATCACATCGGCCTGGCCCACTGGCTCACCGAGCGATGGGGCGCGCGGCTGTGGATCAGCGCCACCGACTTCAACGCCGCGCGGCTGGCCAGCCAGTCGACCACCGGCTTCGGTGGCGAGAGCGCGGCGGCCTTCATGGCCAGCCACGGCCTGGCCGACCCCGAGGCGCTGGACAAGGTGCGCCGGCGCAGCAACTACTACGCGAGCATGGTGCCGCAGGTGCCGACCCGCTTTCGCCGCCTGATGGACGGCGACGAGTTGCGCATCGGCGAGCACGACTGGCGCTGCCACGCCGGCCACGGCCACGCACCGGAGCACATCAGCCTGCACAGCCGCTCGCTGCGCGTGCTGATCAGCGGCGACATGGTGCTGCCGCGCATCTCGACCAACGTCAGCGTGATCGACCTCGAGCCCGAGGGCAACCCGCTGCCGATGTACCTGGCGTCGATCGAGCGGATGCGCACGCTGCCGGCCGACACGCTCGTGCTGCCCTCGCACGGCAAGCCGTTCCGCGGGCTGCATGCGCGCATCGACCAGCTGATCGCCCACCACGACGAGCGGTTCGACGCCGTGCTCGAGGCCTGCGCCCGCGAGCCGCAGACCGCGGCCTCGCTGCTGCCGGTGTTGTTCCGCCGCCCGCTCGACCTGCACCAGACGACCTTCGCGATGGGCGAATCGATCGCCCACCTCAACGCGCTGTGGCAGCGTGGCCGGCTGCGGCGCGAACTCGGCGCCGACGGCGTCTACCGCTTCCGTCAGAGCCAGTAAGCCACCGCGAACACGCCGATCATCAGGAAGACGAGCACCACCTTCACGACGGTGCCGATCAGCTGGCCGATCCAGGTGGCCATGCCGACCCGGGCCGCCTGCTGGCCGGCGATGACGTGTTCGCCCGGGTGCACGAAGCCGCCGTTGCGGCGCGACTGGTGCCAGTACTCGCCGGCCATCGCGCCGGCCAGCGGCATGAACAGCAGGCCGATCAGACCCATGAAGATGCCCAGCACCGTGCCGATGGCCGCGCCGGCCACCGCGGCCGGGCTGGCGCCAGCCTTCTTCGCGCCGAGCAGCGCCGCGACGTAGTCGGTGGCCCAGGCCAGCACCGCCAGCACGGCGATGAAGCCGACCGTCCAGCCTGAGACGCGGGTGAAGCCGTCGATCCAGGCGCCGACGATCACGCCGGCCAGCACGAGGATGGTGCCGGGCAGCACCGGCAGGATGGCGCCCGCCACGCCCACCACCATCAGCGAGATCGCGAGCAGCCACCACCAGGGGTTGGCCGACACCACCGTGAGCGTTTCCACCATCGCGCGTGCTCCTGCGGGCGGGATGCCCGAGAAGGCCTTAGATGGCGCCAGACGCGCCGGGTTCAAGCCGCGCGCAGCTCAGTCGAAGACCGGCAGAACGTCGTCCTTGAGCTTGCCGCGCTCGCGCTCGTAGTCGGGCATCACCGAGCGCACCACGTCCCAGAAGCGCTCGCTGTGGTTCATCTCGCGCAGATGGGCGAGCTCGTGGGTGACCACGTAGTCGATGGTTGCCATCGCGAAGTGCACCAGGCGCCAGTTCAGGCGGATCGAGCCGTCGGCGCTGGCGCTGCCCCAGCGCGTCTGCGCCGACGACAGCGACAGCCGCGTGCAGCGCACGCCCAGGCGCGCGGCGAACAGGTCGACACGCTCCTGGAAGACGCGCCGCGCCTGCCTTTGCAGCCAGCTCTGCACCGCATCGCGGATCTGCTCGGGCGCCGCGGTGTGCGGCAGGCCGACGTGCAGCGTCAGCCGCGGCACGCCGGGCAGCGACTGCGCATCGCTGTTGAGCACGGCGCCGGTGGCGCGCGGATCGAGGACCACGATCACCGTCTCGCCGAGGAAGGGCACGGCGGCACCGTCGCGCCAGTCGATGCGCGCCTGCAGCTGGCGCTGCACGCGCTCCTGCTGTTCGCGCAGCTTGCGCAGGATCCAGTCGGCCTTCTCGCGCAGCGCGGATTCGATGTCGCCCACGCCGACCCAGCGCGGCGCGTTCACCGACAGCCCTTCGGCGCCGACGATGAAGCCGATGGTGCGTCGGCGCGCGCGGCGCAGCGCGTAGGCCACCACGTGCTCGCGCAGGCGGATCTCTCGGTCGGCCTGCGGGTGGCGGAAGATCGTCGCCGCTGGCGTGGCGGAAGCGGCCGCAGCGGGCACGGGCGTGGTGGAGGACAGCGGAGAAGGCGGCACGGTCGCCGGGCCGGCCCCCTCCGCCGGTGCCGCCGCATCGAACAGCGAGAGCTGCAGGGCGGGAGCGGTGGCGTCGCGGCGCGGCATGGGCGCGAAGTTTACGTGGGCTGCGCGACCGGTGCCGGCGCCACGTAGGCCTCGGGGTCGAGGCGGCGCATCTCCGCCTCGATCCAGCGCTCCACCTCGCGCATCAGCTCGTCGGGCTCGCGGCCGGTGGCCGGGATCGGCTTGCCGATGGAGATGTCGATCACGCCGGGGCGCAGCACGAAGCTCTTGCGCGGCCAGCAGCGCGCGGAGGTGACGGCGATCGGCACCAGCGGTGTGTCGGTGGTCACCGCCAGGCGTGCCGCACCGTTCTTGTAGGTGCCCTGGCTCCCACGCGGCGTGCGCGTGCCTTCGGGGAACATGATCACCCAGTGGCCGTCCGCCATGAAGCGACGGCCCTGCTCGGCCACCTTCGCCCAGGCTTCCGCGCGCTTGCTGCGGTCGATGTGGATCATGTCCAGCCGCCCCATCGCCCAGCCGAAGAACGGGATCATCAGCAGCTCGCGCTTGAACACGTAGCACAGCGGGTGCGGCATCAGCGTCGGGAAGGCGAAGGTCTCCCAGGTGGACTGGTGCTTCGGGCACAGGATGATGCGGGTCTCGGGCAGGTTCTCCCAGCCCTGGATGCGGTGGCGCACGCCGCAGATCACCCGCGCGCCCCAGATCGCCATGCGCAGCCACATCATCGTGAACCAGTACAGGCGGTGGCCGCGCACGAAGATCGAATAGACGAGCACGAGGATGGCCCACGGCACCACCGTGACCGCCATCCACAGCACGAACAGCGCCGAGCGCAGCGCGTTCATTCGTCGCTCCGCGACGAGGACGGTCGCGACGCCCGGTCGCGCGCGATCAGCCACTCGGCGAAGTGGTCGAGGCTCGCATGCACGCGCGTGCCCGGCACCTTCGCGACCAGCTCGGCGATCTGCCCGTCGTCCATGCGGTCGGGCGCCGCCTTGCCGGTGCGCACCAGGTGAGGCTCGCAGCCGGCCGCCACGCCGGCCTGCAGATCGCGCAGCGTGTCGCCGACCACCGGCACCGCGTCGAG
>VYMG01000593.1_pt1 | contig 10435 bp, 14 predicted proteins | sample 5115261 | NCBI WGS metagenome assembly VYMG01 (sample SAMN12291781, study PRJNA351875) | freshwater metagenome | isolation source: freshwater lake | place: USA: Michigan, Wintergreen Lake | collected 2013-08-08 | reverse complement strand
ATCGTTGAGTTCTACCTAACGCCAGTGTGACGGCTAACCCTTCGCTGGAGCGGGACCTCCACCGGCATGGCACTTGGCCCGCGAGGCGCTGCTGGCCTATGCTCCGCCTCGCGGACCAAGCGCCATCCCGGCTCCGGCCCCTCAGCTCAAACGTTAGGCGTCATGAACATCGCTCCGGCCACGCTCGGCGATGCACTTGGAATCGCTACCGTTCACGTACGGTCCTGGCAGGCTGCGTACGCCCACATTCTCAGTCCGGAGTTCCTCAACGGGCCATCTGTTGAACGGCGCGCCGCCCAGTGGCAAGACATCCTGCAGAAGCAGGAGTCACAAACTCTCGTCGCGCACCAACCTGAGGGAATCGCTGGTTTCGTCAGCTTTGGCCATTGGCGCGACGAACAGGCGAATGAGCACAAAGGCGAGATTTGGGCACTCTACGCCGCCCCTCAGGCGTGGGGCTCGGGCGTTGGGCGCGCGCTCCTAGCTGCAGCGGTCCAAGAGCTGCGCGCCGTTGGCCGTCGGTCTGTGCTTCTGTGGGTACTGAGCAAGAACGATCGAGGAGTTCGGTTCTACGAGAACTTCGGTTTCCGGGCCGTCCCCGACACTTCCAAACTGTTCGAGCTTGGCGGTCGTCAAGTCGAAGAGGTTTGTCTTCGGCTCGAGCCTGACGCCTAACCCTTCGCTGGAGCGGGACCTCCACCGGCATGGCACTTGGCCCGCGCGCCGTTGTGGTCCATCATCCGTCGCGCGGGCCAAGCGCCATCCCGGCGTCGGCCCCTCAGCTCAAACGTTAGGCCCCACACGCGAAACGTCTGTGCGCATCCGCAGTTCGGCGCTCGAAAGCTACTCGATGCAGCTACGCTTGTGCGTGCAGTTCACTTGCGCGGGGATCAACGGGAGGAAGAATGCCAACGGTCACTAAGAACATCGGCTACCGCATCATTTGGGCAGGATTCGCGGCCGCCCTTTGCGCGTTCTCCATCTACCGAGTAGCTTTGGGCGAGGGCTGGAGTCACCTCTTCACTGCAGCCGCTTGGGCATTGTTCGGTGTCTCGTGGTTCATGCAGCCACTGGTGCCCTCCTCCTCTGTTGGCGCAGTCGTGAGCGAAACCAACAAGGCCGTCGTGGGCAACTCGATCCTCAGGCTCATTGTCACGTTCGCCGCATTGGCTCTGCTAGTCGTAGGCATGCTTGTCCGTTGGCTGGGTGGGGCCTAACCCTTCGCTGGAGCCGACTCGCACCGGCATGGCACTTGGCCCGCGAGGCGCTCATTCTTATCATCCGCCTCGCGGGCCAAGTGCCATCCCGGCGCTCACGCCTCAGCTCAAACGTTAGGCAGCAGCGGGTAGCGCTGGCGGTACGCCACTGCCGCACGCGGCCATGGGCCGCGAAGACACGGCTTCGAGTACCGCTCGCTGCCCAGTCGCTTCGGAACCGCTGGTTCGCCTCGGTACAGCGGTCCGCATCGAGCACTTGTGCTCCGCCGGAAGGCGGGCTGTCCGCAGCCAGGAAATGGTGCCCGGCGGGCAGCCCAGGGCACCGTTCGGAGTACCGAGGCCCGCACCGAATGGAGGGTGGCCTGCGTGTCGCCATTGAGTTCTCGTTCCGTGCCGTGCTGCCTAACTGGTCGCTGGAGCGGGACCTCCACCGGCATGGCACTTGGCCCGCGCGCCGTTGTGGTCCATCATCCGTCGCGCGGGCCAAGCGCCACACCGGCGTCGGCCCCTCAGCTCAAACGTTAGGCGTCGCAGTCCAAGGCAGTGCTACTCTGTGCGCAACAGTCAGCCTCATTCGTACAACCACGATATATGCAGCAACGTCCGGGACTGATGCAGAACTTGCGGCTCGATGACTTCGGGCCGAAGGAACTTGAGATCCTCCATAACCTTGCGACGGTCTGGTTCGTTACCAACACCGGCTGCACGAAGATCGGCAAGGACGCGTACCCGTACCTCTTTCTTAAGGCATCAGACCCATTGCGGGAGCGCTTCTCATTCTTCGCGAATGTTCTCGCGGTCCTTCATCCCTACCCCGCAATCGACGGTCGCGTAATCGATGTCATCGAGCGGGTGCTATCGAGCAATCCCAATCGCCTCGACCGCCTGTGCGTACTGCTGATTAGCAACGCATCATCGATCGATATGGAGGTGAGTCGAATCAATGGAACCAGCGAGGCTCGAATTCTTGTTCCATTCAAGTACCAAGAACTGGCAGGGGGCGTAAAGGGTAAGGACACGCTAGTCACACAGCGGCTCGAACACAATCTCTTTACCAAGGACCTCTTCTCGATCTCTTCTGCACTAAAGACCGACCGCTACTTCTTCGGGCGCAAAGACGACATTCGTCATCTACTTGGCAAGTATCAGACCGGCGAGAATAGTGCCGTGTTTGGACTTCGCCGTATCGGCAAGACGTCTGTTCTCTGGGCAGTTGTTAGAGAGCTGAAGAACTCCGCAACCCCGGTCGCCTTCATTGACTGCTCAGACACTCAGTTTCACAAGAGTCGATGGAACCAAACCCTATTCCGAATCAAGGAGTCAATATTCGAATCAAATGGCTTACAAGGCAAGGGAAATCCAAACTCGCGCTATTCAGAACCCGACGCCTCAATCGCCTTCGCAAGTGATCTGCAACTTATAAAGTCACACTTCGGGAAGCCCTGTCTCATCATATTTGACGAGGTAGAGAGCCTATGTTTCGACCTTGCGTCAACAAATCATTGGCGGAGCGGGCCTGACTATCTTTCCTTCTGGCAAACCATCCGCTCAATCTACCAACAGAACCCAAACCTCTTCTCTTTCTGCATCTGCGGGGTCAATCCGCGTGCTCTCGAGCAGCCACATACCCCGGACGGGCACGACAACCCCCTCTATCGGTACGTCGAGTCTCGCTACCTTGGCTTCTTCCGTGTTGACGATGTCAAGTCCATGTTGCAGAGCATTGGCGGCTACATGGGAATGTCGTTCGACGAGGAGGTGTTTACCTACCTAACTGACGACTTCGGCGGCCACCCCTTCTTGATACGGCAGGCGGTAAGCCATCTGTATCGTAGCTTTGCCAGGGACGATCTTCCGCGCAAGATTCAAGTTCGAAAGCATACGTATAAGGAACGGTACGGCGAGGTCGCCCGTTCGCTTCATGACTACGTCTCTCTGATTCTCGGGATCCTCCGTGAGCGCTACAACGACGAGTACAAGTTGCTCCAGTACTTGGCGGCAGGGCAAAGCCAAACCTTTGCAACCTTCGCTAAGGAGGACCCTTCTTGGATCGAGCATCTGATCGGCTACGGTCTCATTGAGGAGACGACCGGAAGCTACCACTTCAGAATCAACGTAGTCCAAGCCACGATTGAGGCTGAGGCTAGGCACCTCCGATCGCCGGACAACGTCGAGGAACGATGGGAGCTCCTGAGCGAAGCAAGAAACTCTCTGGAAGTACGTCTCCGGCTGCTCGTGAAGTCGCTCTTGCGAGTCTCTCTAGGCCAGTCCGCGAAAGCAGCAGTCATTGCCGCGATGGTCAAGTCCTCTCAGATTGAGAAGGCAAAAGACCTCGAGTACAACCAAGTCTTCGATGCGGAGCTCTACTTTTCCGATCTTCGAAGGGCAGTTGAGAACAACTGGAACATTTTTCATAACGTGTTCTCGGGCGATCTGGCTCGCTTTACGGAGTCGATGAAGGCTGCAAACCAAGCTCGCGCGGATGCCCACGCCAAACTCATCGAGAAGGCCGAGTTCGAAGAGGCAATGAGTGCCATCAACTGGTTGGCGTCTTGTCTCAACGAGAACGCATAGGCGTGAGCTTACGGGCGACGCCTAACCCCTCGCTCGAGCGGACCACCACCGGCTACGCAGCCTGGCCCTTCCGGGTCCAGTCGTACATCGTCCCCTCCAGGGCCAGGCCGCTCCGCCGCTGGCGGCCCGCTCAGCTCGAACGTTAGGCCTCACGGAGCCCACCAATTGCCGCGCTTGCCTTGGGTTGGTCCACTCTGCACAGCGGCAATCCATCTGCCCGTCGTGGGCGCGTGGGCTTGGCTTTCCTCTCACCAGGAGCCAGCCGCAGTTTTCGGCTGGCAAGTTGTCGCATGGCCGCTTCTCGCCTTCGTTTGCGTGGCAACCATGTCGCCCGTGCTCTGGTGGCTCAGTCGCAAGCAGGTTGTGCCCGTGGCTAACAAGCTGCTTCTAGGCGGGCTCGGCCTTGGTTTTGCTGTTGCGGCGTCGCTAGCCTTGCTGCTCCGCCCGGGAAGTGCCAGCTTTGCGGTCGCATGGGGCTTAGCCATCCTCGCCGCCTTCTTCTTCGAGCAGGCACTTCGCCGTAGTTCAAGTACGCCAGGCCCCGCTGCCGCCTCGCGGTGAGGCCTAACCCTTCGCTGGAGCGGGACCTCCACCGGCATGGCACTTGGCCCGCGAAGCGCTCGCTGTCATCATCCGCCTCGCGGGCCAAGCGCCATACCGGCGTCGGCCCCTCAGCTCAAACGTTAGGCCGCACAAGCACATAACGGAGGACTTTCCATGCCGCTTCCGCTCATCGCTGTTGCCTCCGCTCTGGCCGCAGGTGGAACATTGGTTCCCCACGCAGCGGGCGGGATGATCGTTACCGCTGCGGGCGGCTACGTCGCTGGTACGTACCTGAGCACAGCTGCAGTTGCAACCATCATTGCTACAGCGACCGCAACAGCAGGGGCTGGTTTGGCCGCGGTGGCCGGGACTGCCTCCGCGATTATCGGGAGCGCCGGCATTTTTGGCACAACTGTGGGAGCAACTGGATTGACCGGCGTTCTAATGTCGGCCGGAGTTCTGCCCTCCACGCCAATCATCGTTCCTGTCGCTGTGGGTGCCGCAACTCTGGGCGGCGCCGGTCTAGCCTACTATCTGCTGCGACTTCGTCGAAAAGTAGCATCTGCCAAGGAAGGCCAAGAGGCTCAGTTCACAGAGCGAGAAGCCAAGGTTGTTCAGGTCTTGCTTTTGCAGCTAGCAAAGAAGCCGCCATCCAAGTCCACGTAGCCCTCCAGCCCACCTGCAAGTGCGGCCTAACCCTTCGCTCGAGCCGGGACCTCCACCGGCATGGCACTTGGCCCGCGAAGCGCTCGCTGTCATCATCCGCTTCGCGGGCCAAGCGCCATTCCGGTTCCGGCCCCTCAGCTCAAACGTTAGGCCGCAGAACTTGCGCCGTGCGATGCGGGATCTCCAAGGCACCAAGTCTTCTCTAACCTAGCCACGTACGTATGCGCATTGCCAAGAATGCGATGCTTCTAGCCTTGCCTGTGTGGGGCTTGCTTGTGTCTCTGTGGCTCATCAGTCTTGTACCCGGCGCTGCCGGCTTTCCGGGTGAAGGGCTCATCTTCCTTGGCGGGCTGCTACTCATTGTTGGCGGCTCGCCCATCTACACATCACCGAGCCTGGGCATCACAAGCAAGTCGCTCCTGTTCGTTGCCTACTGCGCTGTTTGCGGCACGGCCATGTTTGTCGGTGGCTGGGGCGCACTCGGTGTCTTTGGCATATCCAAGTCGCCATGACACTCGCCGCCAAGCCAGGTTCTTCGCTGACCAGCAAGTCCCTTGGCGTCAGAGACTCAATGTCCAATCACTGCGTGGTGCCCATCCACCCGGACTGCGGCCTAACCCTTCGCTGGAGTGGACCGCCACCGGCAAGCCGCTTGGCCCGCGCACCGGCCAGTGTCATCATCCGCTGCGCGGGCCAAGCGCCTTCCCGGCGTCGGCCCCCTCAGCTCAAACGTTAGGCCTCGCAGAGCCGACGTCGGTAGACTCGCCCAGATCGGCTGTTCACCGAGTTCCCCAATGCCTCGTTCGAGCGCTCTTGCCATTGCTCTGCTTCTTGCGAGCCCGCTTGATTATGCGCAGCAGAACAACTGCGGTGCCATCCGCGCACAGATCGAGGCCAAGATTCGCAGTTCAGGCGTATCTTCCTTCACCCTCCAAGTCGCAGATGCAGAAGCCAAGCTGCCTGGCAAGGTAGTCGGAACCTGTGACCTCGGGTCCAAGAAGATCGTCTACAACTCAAGCACTGTGGGTACGTCAGCTAGCACCCCGTCCAGAGCCAAGGCCTCAGAGGAGCGCATCCTCACGGAGTGCAAGGACGGCTCTGTCACCTACGGTGAGTGCAAGAAGTGAGTTCTCGGCGCCACTCACACTCGAGTGGTCGTTCACCCCTCTGGCGTGCAGCCCGCAGCGAGGCCTAACCCTTCACTGGAGCGGGACCTCCACCGGCATGGCACTTGGCCCGCGCGCCGTTGTGGTTCATCATCCGTCGCGCGGGCCAAGCGCCATTCCGGCGTCGGCCCCTCAGCTCAAACGTTAGGCCGCACAGCCAATCAACCTGCCCCTTTGGGCCGCTCTGCAAATGCTTCGCGCGTTGGTCGCCGGTCTCACCATCCTGCATCTGGGGCCTGGTTTCGCGTTCGCTCTGCTGGCGTTCGGGTGCGAGGAGCCTGAACCGTACCTCCGGTTCATCTGCGGAAAGGATGGCCTGTCGTCCTTCGGTTTGCTCACAGTTGGCGCTTGGGTAGTCTTGCTCGTTGGCCTGGCTGCAGTTTCTCTCGTTCAGCGTGCGCGCCGCACTCCCACGCCAAACACTGCGCCTCGCGCCATTGCCCTGGTTGCAGTTCTCAGCACCGGTGCGCTTGTCGGAGCCGCGGGTAGCTGGCTAACAGGTAACCAACAGTGGTTCCTCGCCATCCCCGGTGCGCTTGCGGTGGGTTGGCTATTCCTGGCCAATCCGCTCGCCTGCACTCCCGAGCCGCCAGCCAGCACGGGCCCTGCCGGTCCAAACAGTGCGGCCTAACCCTTCGCTGGAGCGGGACCTCCACCGGCATGGCACTTGGCCCGCGAGGCGCTCTGGTCTATCGTCCGCCTCGCGGGCCAAGCGCCATGCCGGCGTCGGCCCCTCAGCTCAAACGTTAGGCAGCAGCGGGATGCTGCTACGTAATGCCACCGCCGTACGCGGCCATGGGCCGCAAAGACACGGCTTCGAGTAGCGCTCTCTGCCCAGTCGCTTCGGAACCGCAGGTTCGCGTCGTTCTGGCGCTTCGGAGCCGACGCGTCAGTTCAACCGATGTGGCTGTCCGCGACCAGCGCTATCGCTCGCCGCGCTTCGCGGGGTGCTCGGTGTCACGCCACCGCTGCTTCCGTGGCCTGCGTACCAGGGCTGCTCTTCGTTCCCGTGCCGTGCTGCCTAACTGGTCGCCCGTGCCGTGCTGCCTAACTGGTCGCTCAAGCGGGACCTCCGCCGGCGTGGCACTTGGCCCGCGAGGCGCTCTGGCTTATCGTCCGCCTCGCGGGCCAAGCGCCACACCGGCTGCGGCCCCTTAGCTCAAACGTTAGGCGTAGCAGTCCACCTCATGCTTCACCACCCCGCGGTTCGTCTTGCTTGGTGCTTGTTCGGCGCTGCTGTCGGCATTGGCTCGGCTCTCGCGCTCGTGGGGCCAGGCCAAGCTCCGTTCCTTCTGGCATCTCTTGGCGGAACGGCAGTCTTCTTGTTCGGCCTCACCCGCGCGCCCGCAGCTCAGCCACGAGCCTTGTTCGGTGGTCATCTAGGTGGCGCCTTCATTGGCATCGCCTGCTACCAGTTTCTGGGCGATTCCTTGCCCACCTACGTCCTTGCTCTGGTCTTGGCGCTTGCATTCATGTTGCTCACTCGCACAGTGCATCCGCCGGCTGGCGCGAACCCCATCCTTATGGTCTATGTCCATGCCGGTTGGTCAACACTGTGGCATCCGGTCCTCTTAGGTGTCGTGGTTCTGGCACTGGTCGCGGTCGTATGGAGCCGGCTCTACCCTGGTCTCAGCCACTATCCAGTTGAACCTGCAGCCCCGTCACCGCCGAGCCTCAATTGGGGCGGCTGGGGCAGCTAGCAGGAGCGACGCCTAACCCTTCGCTGGAGCAGGACCTCCACCGGCATGGCACTTGGCCCGCGAGGCGCTCGCTGTCATCATCCGCCTCGCGGGCCAAGCGCCATACCGGCGTCGGCCCCTCAGCTCAAACGTTAGGCCTCACGCAGCACCCACTTCGTCCCATCGCAGAGCTTCGGCAACACCGCCAATGGCCCTTCGCGTCATGTCAATCCCGTGCGGGATAGGGGAACCAGGCTTTCCCCGATCAGATCACCCCCGCTCGCGATACTTTGGCGCTCGCAAGACCTGCGTCGTCTCGCCCGGCGAGCCTCTCTCCGTCTCCTTCGTACAACCGTCCGAAGCTAGACTGCTGTCGAAATCACGTTAGGCTTCAGTGTGACCCCAGCTGCAACGCTCTCAATATCGCGAACCTTTCATCGCGGTTATGAGCTTTGCACTGGGAATGGCCTCCCTGCGGAGAACGGCGAGCCCAATGCCATCATTCCCGGCATCGTCTGCCTGGCCTTCTCCATCGAGCTAGGCCTCAAGTCCATTCTCTTCGCCGTCAACAAGCCATCAACTGGCCACCGGTTGGATCGACTGTTCGAAGAACTCCCAGAGCCTGAGCAACAAGCCGTGCTCTTCGAATCATGCGCCGAGCCATCTAGCTTCCGGGAGAACCTGGCTCTCGTTGCAAACGCCTTCGTAGAGTGGCGCTACATCTATGAGCGCCGGGGATTTCAGAGCATCAGTGAGCAGTTTCTACTCATGCTTTGGCGCGCTGTTGACACTGTGGCAGAACGCAAAGTCGAAGAAGGCCGGCTACGAGCTCGCGATGAAGCCTAACCCTTCGCTGGAGCCGACTCGCACCGGCATGGCACTTGGCCCGCGAGGCGCTCAGGCTTATCGTTCGCCTCGCGGGCCAAGCGCCACACCGGCGCTCGCGCCTCAGCTCAAACGTTAGGCAGCAGCGGGAAAGTCTGGCGGTACACCATCGTCGCACGCGGCCATGGGCCGCTCAGGCACGGCTTCGAGTGGCGCTCGCTGCCTAGTCGCTTCGGAACCGCTGATTCGTTTCGTCCTGGCGCTACGGAAGCACGGCCTCTGCTCGGCCAAGTGCGGCTGTCCGCGACCAGCGCTATCGCTCGCCGCGCTGCGCGGGATGCCAGGTGCCATGCCATCGCCGTTGCCGGGGCCTGCGTACCAGGGCTGTTCTTCGGTCCCGTGCCGTGCTGCCTAACTGGTCGCTCAAGCGGGACCTCCACCGGCATGGCACTTGGCCCGCGAGGCGCTCTGGCTTATCGTCCGCCTCGCGGGCCAAGCGCCACACCGGCTACGGCCCCTTAGCTCAAACGTTAGGCGTCAGAGTTGCAACGTCCGTTGCACGCAATCGTCGCGACACGAGAGTCACCGGAGGTCAGGATGCTCGATAGCCCAGCCGTTCAGCGCCTTCTCGCACTCGCGGTATCCGAGTCGAGCGTCACGGTCGATGGGAGCCTCACCAAACCGAGGACATGGGGCGTCTACGAAATCGAACCGCCAGCAAGTAACCGCTCTACCCGAAAGTACCGCCTTGGCAATCACCCGGTGCGACAACGCGAGTTGGAGCACGAGTTCGGCTCCGCGAAACGCCTTGCGCTGTTCACTTCACGATCGTTGGCTGAGCAACTGGAACGTGAACTGAACGCTCGCAAGTGAGTCGTCAAGCCCGTCCATGTCAGCAGGCTCCAGGGCCCCCTTGCCGCAATCAGCACGAAACTGACGCCTAACCCTTCGCTGGAGCGGGGACCTCCGCCGGCCTGGCACTTGGCCCGCAAGGCGCTCGCTGTCATCATCCGCCTCGCGGGCCAAGCGCCATACCGGCGTCGGCCCCTCAGCTCAAACGTTAGGGCGCATGAACGACCACGTTGCACGCATGCTCCGGGATGCCAAAGATCGTCTCAATGACGCGAGCATCTTGGCCCAGTCCAACGGTGCTTCGTCCGGATCGGCGTCGCTACTCAACATCCTCGCGCTCGAGGTGCTTCTCAAAGCGGCCCAGTTGGCCGCCTTGGGACAGTACCAGCGATCACACAGGTATTCGGCTCTATGGGAAGCCTTGCCGCCTACGGCACAGGCCAGCATCTTGGCTGTGGCTGGTCAGCGCTTCCCAGGCTATGCGGATCTCTCAGATCCCTGCTCCTTACTCAAGGATTGGGAGTTCGCGTTCACCAAGGGTCGCTACTACTTCGAGTTCTACGAGAAGTACACCCAGGAAGAGCAGCGCGAGCTCGGGGAACTGTGGGTCTCGCTCGGTGCGCCTGAGCATGAAGCCGAGGTGCGGTTTCATCCCTTCGAGCTCCAAGCACTTGTCGAGGGGCTCGTGGCCTACATCGAGAATGCGCCCTAACCCTTCGCTGGAGCCGACTCGCACCGGCATGGCACTTGGCCCGCGAGGCGCTCTGCTCTATCGTCCGCCTCGCGGGCCAAGCGCCATACCGGCGCTCGCGCCTCAGCTCAAACGTTAGGCCTCGCAGCAACCATATGCGACTGGACGGCAACCTCACAACTTGGAACGACGACCGCGGATACGGGTTCATCGAGCCCGCAC
>VYMG01000414.1_pt1 | contig 10436 bp, 10 predicted proteins | sample 5115261 | NCBI WGS metagenome assembly VYMG01 (sample SAMN12291781, study PRJNA351875) | freshwater metagenome | isolation source: freshwater lake | place: USA: Michigan, Wintergreen Lake | collected 2013-08-08 | reverse complement strand
TCCGTCAAGTCTGCTAAACGGTTTGCAGTTTGGGCTACCTGACTTACTGCCGCCGCTGTCTCGGTAAATGCTGACGAGATATGCTCTACATTCGATGAAACTTCGACACTCGTCGCTGTCTGTTCTTCACTTGCTGCGGATATATGATTGATGATTTCTTGCAATGACTGATTACGCTCTATGATGATGCCAAGAGCTTCTGATGTTTGCGTAGCAGATACTTTGGTTTTTTCTACTTCACTTTTACCAACGCTTATCTCCTCTACCACTGTTTTGGTCTGTTGCTGTATTGTGCGGATAGTCCCCGCTATCTCTTGTGTGGCACGGCGGGTCTGTTCCGCTAATTTCCGTACTTCATCTGCGACTACGGCAAAACCACGACCCGCTTCACCGGCACGGGCTGCCTCTATCGCTGCATTTAATGCCAATAAATTCGTTTGATCTGCTATCTGTTCTATCGTTTCTATGATCGTACCAATTTGTTCGCTGTTCTTGCCTAATTGCTCGACTGAACCCACTGATTGGATCACCACATCAGCAATGCGATTAATCGAATTTATCGTGTTTTCCACAACGTGACCACCTTGGATTGCTTGATGTGTCGCTTCATTCGACATTATGGTCGCCTTATTGATTTGTTGTGTCGTATCACCAATCGTAGCGGTCATCTCTTCCATTGCTGCCGCTATGCCATTCACTTGCACCGATTGATCTTCAACAGTCAACAGTCCGGCTCATCTGCATTGTTGTGGCTGATATTTGAGTGGCGGAACTCGCTACTTGCTCCGTCGCTTCATTCACTTGATTTGCAATAATGCTAATATGATCCAATAATTCTTTCGTATTCGTCAATTGGCTTATTTCTGCCATTTTCTCATTGATTTCTCTTATTATTTCCTCCATTTTTGACGCAACTTGATTGAATTGATGGGCAATATTTCCCAATTCATCTTGAGTATGAATATCTATACGAGTATCATAGTTACCATCCATAAATGTTGTCATACCATTGCGTATCTCGTTAATATTAAGCGTGATACTTTTTATGATAACTTTGGAAATTATACCGATAAGAATGGCACCAAAAATCACCGCAATAATTTGTCCCCAGCTTGTCATGCTAAATGCATTTTCTGATTTTTCATATTCCTGATTTGATACATCAAGTTGAACAGTAATAAGCGATGCAATCGTACCTGTAACCGGATCTATAGACTTATATAATTCGGATTGAATAAGAGCGACCAGTGCCGATGAATCATTCCTTTGCATCACATCAATGATATGTTCAACTGTTGCATCAGCCACTGTAAACTCTTTCGAAGCTTTCTCCACTAATTGTTTTTCTTCTGATGTCAGAAATGTTGATGTATATGCTTGCCATTCCTTCGATATTCCCAAGCGTGCTTCTGTAATATTGTCAAGTCCTTCTTTAAAGGTCAATTCACTATTACGAACTTTATGAGTTGCATCAACGATATTGACAGCATAATAATCAGATACTTTTTTTAAGTGTGCTAAAGGAACAACTCTGTCCCTATAAATTGTACCTACTGAATCATGCATTGTATTCATACCCAGATAAGACATAACAATGATGAGCATAGCTATTGCGCCGGAGGCGATCACCAAATAAAGAAGTTTCTTGCGCAATGTTGCATTGTCAAGTAATTTCATGAAAATTTCCCTTAAAATTGTTAATTTATACTCTAACCCCTCTGAGAGTAATGATGATATGCAATTTACAAGAACATAGTGTCATCAACAATGAGTATTATCACTTATTTGTTCGATAATCGGATAGAACAATCTTGATTATTCTCTATGTACTTGCTATGGGACAGAGAGCATTTACCCCATAAAAAAAACGCTTCGAGCTTCCTCAAAGCGTTTTTATGTATATTTTTTAGAACTACTTACAAACTTAGCCCTAATGTAAGTTTGAAAAAGCCGTCTCGGTTTTCTATATCATTACCATTGATGTCTTTGTCTTTAGCCATATCAGTTCCGCCGGAGAAACGCACAAAATGACCTCCACCCGGTTTGCGGAATTGAATATAGGGTCCTACCCATTGATAAACATCTGTTGACTCTTTTACATTCGAACCGCCGGAATTAATTAAGTGTTCATAGTGCGCGCCAAAGGAAATCACATCAGACACTTTATACCCTGCATTAACCCAATAATGTACATATGATAATGTTGTACCGGCTTGCTTCGCTTCATCTCTGACAGGAAGATAAAAACCGGCATACAACTGACCTTCTACTGATGATTTGTCTAAATTAACAGTAATATTAGGTACAATCCCATCTCCAAATCTTCCCGGTGTACCATCAGCACCTGATGAAAGTAATGTGCCGCCTAAGACCCCTATCTGTGGGTTGATATTCAAACCATCAGCGGCTTTTATATTCACTCCAACACCAAATTCAGTCCAATTACCCCAAGCTGCGCCTGTGCCACCTGACCACATGATTCCATAAAATGTAAATTTTATGTCTTTAGCCATGCCAACACCGCCTTGCAACACCGGATAAAAACCAAAAAATTGATCAGAGTTTAGACTGACATCCATCGTAAAATCGGTTTGATCGGCATTATTACCTTGCGCAGATACCGAGAGCGACGGGAACATTAAACATAAGGCAACACAAAGTACCCCAATTTTCACACTTGTAAAGACTTTCATCATCAAATAAACCCCTATAGATGTTATACATATCCAAGCAAAAGCATTGGACACAGCAAAGGAACTTCAAAACATGTGCCAATAATTTTTATGAAACGCTTGTGGAAAGCAATGACATTGCTATCTTAGCTGTTTGCCTTCGCATTTCCACACCATCAAAGTTCGTCCATTTTACTGAATATTGAAGCACAAAGTGCTATCATTAAAAAACACAATCTTTCTCACTGCGGCATCAGTCCACGCTTTATCCCAATTTTTCTACAAAATTACCTTTGAGTTGCTCAATGGTTATGGCTGTATGCAAAAGTGATTAATCATCGTCCCACCTGATGTAACAATTCTGACTTTACATCATTCGGTAAGTCATTCCAATGTAAGTCAAGCAATGCCCCCTCAAGTGAATACAAATAATAACAAACGGGAAATATCTTTCCCGGATGTCGTTCACATATTTTTTTATATGCCTTTACCGAAGTCATCTCCGCCAAGTCAGCAAGTGAATAAACACCAATTTCATTGAGTCGTTTTACAATCGTTGAACCGATATTTTTTGCACCCATCAAACTATTTTTGGTTTTAAGTATCATTGTGTTATTCTTGAGGTGGTGAGTATGTTACTATGTCAATTCCTATTCCATTAGGGTCTTGAATGGCAAAGTGTCTGTCGCCCCAAGGCTCGTTTCTTAATTCAACTTTAATATCAACACCTTGCTTTTTTAGCTTACTGTATATCAGGTCCACATCCTCAACTTCTATGGTTAGGTACATACCTTTCCCATTGAATGGTTGATGAAAAAAAGGCTGTTGTGTTGGATGATAAGGTAACAAAAAGCTCAGTTCAGACTGACGGTTAGGTGTGTGCATCAAAAGGTAAAACTCATTTTCAAAAGTTACCCCAAATCCCAATTTTTCGGTATAGAAAGCCTTGCTCTCTGCCAACTTTTCTGTAAGAACACCTGCATTGAGTTTCATATTTGTCCCGTTGTTATGTTAATAATGATGCAAAATTACAAACGGTAAAAACCACAAACTTGTAAAAAACGGACATTCTATCTTCCGAAAGCTTTGCCGGGGGTAACACCGTAAAAATTCTTAAATTCCTTTATGAAATGAGCTTGGTCATAATATCCAAGGTCAAAGAATATTTTGTTGTGTCTAAGACTTTGTGTGGAGGGTTTTGCATTGAGAATGTTTTGGAAACGGACTACTTGACTGAATGTTTTTGCTGTATCGCCAATATAATATTCAAAATAACGCCGTAATTGCCTTTGACTTAAACCGATATCTAAATCACTCTGCACATTGAGAACACCAAAGTTTCTTAATATAATATTCAAGGCATTTTGAAAGCGGCTATCTAAAGCAATAATAGCATTTACAGTTGATTTAATGAAGTATGCATCAAGTTTGAATGTAATACTTTCAAAATTGTCTGCGGGAGAAAAATTGTCTGTAATAAATTGAGAAGTTTCTTTTAATACTATCTCAAGTCGTTCAAAACGATTACTTAATTCTTTTGCATTAACATTAAATAGTGCGGGAAACATTGTCGGCAGAAAACGAATGCCTATGTATTGAAAAGAATTTTCAAGAGGGAACTCTGTATATTTTTTACAGAAACCCATCACGAAATTTTCAGAGGGCTTATCAAGTTGAAAGAAAATATCAATGCAACCATCAGCCACAACTCTATACGTAAATGGGTGTTGAAGTTTTTCGTTTGATTTTAATTCCCAATAACAATAAATAATTGATGAAAGTCTTTCATCCGGCGCAACTTCCCTATAAGAAACACTTTGCCCTGCCTGTTTTACTGTTGGTTGCACAGGTCGGTAAAGTCGTCTTATGTTGAAATCATTTTGCATGGTTTACGTTTTTACAATAGTATGTATAACTGTCCTCAGCTTTGGATAGCGACGAAAGTTCAAAACATTATAGCTTTTGAATTTTGTACAAATATTTTATAGAAAACGCCTCTGTTATGTAGAAAACTTCTTGCTATCGGCTGGGCTTTTTATTTATTAATGTATTCATTTCATTTTTTATTATCTCTAATTCAAATCCTACAGTATCGGTCAAACTACTATAACATATCAAGTTGAAATTTTTACCGTCTTTGTCGAATTTTGATGGCTCCATAACAGCAAATTCATAAAATTCATTTCCGTGACTTTATAAATTCGTATTATCAAAATATATGGTATCATTTTGCAAATGATAGTCACCTTTTTTTTCTGACACACTGAAACAAACACTTCTTCTCTTAAAAGTAAAATTATCTTTGAGTTTTAGTGTTACCATACAGTTGGCAGAACCTTCTCTTTCCGCGATTAAAATATTCTCACCTTCAAGTGTATCAAAGTCAACTAATCCCAATGGGTAAAAAAAAGTTAATGTCAGAACAACTGCTAGAAGTATGACATTAACTAGTCGAGATTTGTCAGTAAATTTTTCACTAATTAAAATAAACATTTGTGTTAACAGCAACACTCCAAGTCCAATATACTGAATCTGTTAGAATTAGTTTTTCATAAATAGTATTCTCTTTCAAACTCAGAGATTATTTCCTCAATTATCATTTTAGAGTTCTGCTCAGGTTTCTTTTTTAAAAGATAGTCTAGATGTTCAATTAAATCTTCTGAACTGATATAATCTATCACTAACTCATCATCAAAATTTTTAAGGTCAAAGGATGATGTTGTATTCTTGTAAACGAAAATTCTTTTTTTTAATGGTGCTTTTTGTAAATCTTCTTCAAATTTTTTTTGGCTTAAATTTGTTGTCACTTGATAGACAGCAATTTGTGACGCAAAATCAACACCACCATCATTTGAATATATAGTTGAGAATCTATTAAGGTCAAACCCCCTCACTTTATAAAAGGTCTTTAAAATTGCGTATGATGTCACTTCGAATGCTTGTCCTTTTTTATCGGTTTCTCTTTCTATTAACATGTGACATATAAAATCTCGTTTACTTTGAATATCTTTGGTCAAATATGTCTGAATCTCGTTAAAGAAAACAATTTGTCTTCTAATTATTTTTCCAAAATGTTCTTCAATTTCATCCGCAATCTTTTTTAATTCTACAACACTTAAGCCTTCTAAAAATTCAGGATTAATAAAAAATGTGGAATTATCAGACATTACACCAATGGCATTTAAATCGTTTGATGCTGATTGTCTTAAAAGATAATCAGAACGAAAAGTTCCTACTCCATAATTTTTATGCTGTTTATCAAACTCAATATTAATTTCTGACTTTTGGAGAGTAGAATCAACACCATTTTTTATTACAGAGTCCAAAAGTATCTTAAAACAAAGTATCACAGTACCTTGATTCTTGCGTTTAGCAAGATAGTTTGTTAATTTTTTGTTACTCATTTATTTTTAAAGAAATGATTGTTAAATTTTGAATTTTGAATTGCAAATTCTAGTGATTTTGCTATGTACCATCCTAAAATTGGGGGAACAGCATTACCTACTTGTTTATACGTACTACTTTTATTGCCTAAAAAAATAAAGTCATCAGGAAACGATTGAATCCTTGCTGACTCTCTTACGGTAAGCCTTCTCCAATAATTTCGGTCATTTAAATCACCTTCGGGATGTAACGTTCTATAATGCGCTTGTATATTCATGTGATGTTCAGCACGCATAACATGAGAAGGTCCATTTTCTGGTATCATTTGATTTCCTTGGGTGCCAACTTTCGATGGTGGTCGAAACTTTGCTAATGAAATTTGGTTGTGATTATAAATTTTCTCATCATTTTCTCTACCCCATAAATCATCAATTGCTTCTTTAGAAGTCATTTTTTTATGGATTGATCTAGGAAATTTAAAATCTATTTTACAGTCTTTTCTTGTACCAACAATAAAAACACGTTCGCGCCTTTGAGGAATACCATATTCAGGAGCAAACAAACATTTATATTTAACATTATACCCTAATTTTGAAAAATCATCAACTATCGTATCAATTACTGGTTGATTTCTGTCTAAATCCATTAATTTTGGATTGATTATATTCTTTACGTTCTCGGCAACAAAAGCGACAGGTATTTTAGATTCAATTACTCGTATCATCTCTTTGTATAAATTTCCACGTTCAGATTCAAAAGCTTTTCTTTTTCCCGCTATTGAAAAATCTTGACATGGAAATCCACCAAGAACGATATCACACTCGGGAATCTCATTTGTGTTAATACTTTTTATATCACCACAGACTATGTGAGTCCCAATATTTTTTCTATATGTTTCAACAGCATCAACATCAATTTCATTTGCCCAAACAATTTTAAATGAATTTTCATCAAAAGTTTTTAAAAATTTATTATTAAAAACTTTAAAACCTCCTATAAAGCCTAAATCAAGCCCACCACACCCGCTAAACAATGACACTACAGAAAGTTTTAATCCATTGGGTTTTACCTTGGATATGTCTATCAATTCTTCTTCTTGATCTTTCATAATTTTACACATATATTTAATATTATTATTATTTTATTGAACAATTAAATTTAACATGATTTCTTGTTGTTGAATCCCTTTTTTTATAAGATTGAGACCAACATTCGACTCTTGCGTTTATGTCTCATATCTCTGTGCGATTTGAGTACCACCAATCTATCTTTGTCAACTCCTCTTGAAAGAAGTGTATATGCGTCAAGACATTTTCCTAAATATGTAAGTCCAGATATCTACTACTATATCCTATCAAACTGTCTATATTAAGAAATAAGACTATATTTTTTGATTCATCAATTGTAAAATTAACTACTTATTGTCATATATACAAATATCCAATGTACTTTGTAGCTAATCAAGTAAAAAAAAATTGAAACTCATTTCGAATCAATAAACATCTCTTCCAAATTTCCTCAAAGAATTTCTTTGTTATTGTATCAGCATAACACATTTGCACCTCATTACTTTGTTCATTTTACATCAATAAAATTCGTCCCGGATTCCATACTTACCATTATATACGCTCATTAATTCATCAGAATAATCCTTTTTGTGCCGTAATGCGTGTAAGGATATTCCCTTCGGCAGGTGCAATAACTACACTGCCACCCGGGGAAACAAAAGAGGCTTGTATAATATTCGGAGCTTCATCCACTTGAATTAAGCGTATGAGAGTTCCTTTATCGTCCAAGACATAACAACCTATGGCATTGCCCCTTTGCGCAATAAATGCACGAATAGTTTCACCAATATATAATGGTTGTGAAATAGGAAATCGGAAAGACATTTGCCAACGTTTTTTGCCTTGAAATGAAAAAGATTCGACGACGCTTATCGGTTCACCAATGCCAATATTATAGCTGACAGTAAATATATCACCATCCGGATTTGTAGAAATATGTCTTGGTGTGGCTTCGGGTATTGCTGTATGTACAGTATTTCCTTTTTTATCCATAAGTATTATCGAAGGAATATCTTTACCATCTCTATTTTGTGTCGTGCCGATTGCAATATGCGATTGCGCAATAATTGGTGCTGCCGTGATTGTATGCGATGCCAAAGCTATACGTTCCGCTTTTTTATCTGTCATGGAATATATCAGTAAAGAATCCGTACCTTCACCGTATGTTGTTATGCCCGCAATAATTATATTTTCATGTACCACAGGTGAACCAACCAATGTATGCGATGTGGTATAAAGCCGGAAAACATCACCATTATCTGATGCAACAAAATATATCTCTCCTTGATGATGTGTGACAATAATGCCATTATCATAAGGAATAATATTTTCCCAAAAGATTTTTTTAGAAGTTGGGGTAATACGTTTTTTCCATTTTCTTTTACCGTTTTTGTCAAAACAATAGACATGCCCGTCCGTAGTACAAGCATATAGTGATTGTTGATTATCGCACATCATTGCTCCGCTGACAAGAGCCGAATCGTCGAGCTGTGCTTGCCATTCAACCTGATATGCAGTGACTTTCACTATGCGAGAATTGCGAGTAGCCAGAATTGTTTGATAGGACGAAACACATAAAGGCGGCACTGTGCAACCCGATGTATCAGCCATAGGTATTTTTTCATATATCGGTTGTTGTATATCGCGCAGCTCTTCATAATAATTTGTGTGTTGCGCATCGCCATACATAAGAAGCGATTTTTCAGGAAATTGCTGATGATCATTGCATCCGTACAAAAAAATAATCGCCGAACAAAGAATATACAATATTGATATATAAGATTTCATAGTGTTTTATAAAAATTGGTCATAAAAAAAATTATCCCCACAGAAAACCCACTGTGAGAAAAGATATAATTGTGGAAAGTGCGATAATTTGTGCAAGCAAATCAATATCCAAAGAAAATCGGTCTGCAATAACCATAGTTAAGACCATTGTAGGCATAGCCGATTCCAGCACAGTTGCTTTCAGAACATTGCCCTGCAAACCCACAGCAGCCGCACAAAGTGAACCAATATACGGCGCAAAAAGCAATTTAATCACTATGGGTGGAATAATCCATGCAATATGATGCACATGCGGCACACGTAAAGCAAGACCAATAGAAAAAATCATCATCGGCGGCACAGCATTACCCATCAATGTGCATGCCTTGAGCAAAAAGTCAGGAACAGGAATACCCGCAACATTACAGACTAAACCGGCACAAGCACTCCAAAATGGCGGAAGCGTGAGCATGGTTTTTATCCCGCGAGATAATGTTACCCCAATATGAGGTGGCGACATTTGCTCCTTCATTGGTTTACCATACTGTTCGGCAATCATCACTCCCACAGTCCACAATAATGGTGTCATGGCAAGTAAATCGAAGTATATGGGTATGCGCCTATATTCTTCACCAAGCAATGCCGTCACGGTCGGTAAGCCCAAGTATGTGACATTGCCCCACGTGGCTGCAAGCATCAATGCACCCATAGAAGGATTCGTAAGTCCTTTGAGGTACTTTTTCATAAAAGATAAAAAGATATAACTCAATGATAATGAAGCAATAACACAAACAAACGCCGTCATGGGTATTTGCCAAAGTTCTGCATTCACCGGCGCGCGGAACAAGACTGTAAAAGTAAGAGCAGGCAGAAAAAAATTCATAACCACGCCGCCCAAAGAGCGACGCACAGTGTCTGCGTCCGGCACATGGGGTATAAAACGCCATAAAGTACCCGCACCAAGCAAAAGAAAAAAAGCCCCGAAAACCTCTACCATATCTTTTTTTTTCAGCAAAAATAACTGCTCATAGCCGATAGTATTAAACCATTGCGTAATATTGAACTCAAATGCACTTTGTTTTATCCTATATTTCGGGGAATAAGATTCTATGAAATCTGCGACTATTGTCTTTATGGTATCCTTGGTACTATGCACTTCGTTTATGTCTGCGAAGAATTTTCATGCGGTGGCAGCACATACACCACACTCTTCTGTGGCATCGAATTATACATTTAGCGAGCATATTGCCCCGATTATATGGAAGCATTGTGTCAGTTGTCATCGTGACGGAGAAATTGCTCCCTTTTCATTGACGAATTATGAGGAAGTAGCCGAAAATGCATTGACCATAGCAGCCGTCACCAAATCTCGTTTTATGCCACCGTGGAAACCCACACAGTATGCCCGCTATGCCGATGAGCGCGGTTTGACCGACGATGAAATTCAGATTCTCGCCGATTGGGCTGCCGCAGGCGCACCGCAGGGAGACCCAAGTAAAACCCCGCCTTTACCGGTATTTCCCAAAGGTTCACAATTAGGTATCCC
>VYMG01000599.1_pt1 | contig 10440 bp, 9 predicted proteins | sample 5115261 | NCBI WGS metagenome assembly VYMG01 (sample SAMN12291781, study PRJNA351875) | freshwater metagenome | isolation source: freshwater lake | place: USA: Michigan, Wintergreen Lake | collected 2013-08-08 | reverse complement strand
TTCCTCCGGTTTGTCACCGGCAGTCTCATTAGAGTGCCCTTGCGTAGCAACTAATGATAAGGGTTGCGCTCGTTGCGGGACTTAACCCAACATCTCACGACACGAGCTGACGACGGCCATGCAGCACCTGTGTCCAGGCTCTCTTTCGAGCACCAAGCCATCTCTGGCAAGTTCCTGGCATGTCAAGGGTAGGTAAGGTTTTTCGCGTTGCATCGAATTAAACCACATCATCCACCGCTTGTGCGGGTCCCCGTCAATTCCTTTGAGTTTCAACCTTGCGGCCGTACTCCCCAGGCGGTCAACTTCACGCGTTAGCTTCGTTACTGAACAGCAAGCCGTCCAACAACCAGTTGACATCGTTTAGGGCGTGGACTACCAGGGTATCTAATCCTGTTTGCTCCCCACGCTTTCGTGCATGAGCGTCAGTGCAGGCCCAGGGGATTGCCTTCGCCATCGGTGTTCCTCCGCATATCTACGCATTTCACTGCTACACGCGGAATTCCATCCCCCTCTGCCGCACTCCAGCCATGCAGTCACAAATGCAGTTCCCAGGTTGAGCCCGGGGATTTCACATCTGTCTTGCAAAGCCGCCTGCGCACGCTTTACGCCCAGTAATTCCGATTAACGCTTGCACCCTACGTATTACCGCGGCTGCTGGCACGTAGTTAGCCGGTGCTTATTCTTCGGGTACCGTCATTAGTCCGCGGTATTAGCGCAGACCGTTTCTTCCCCGACAAAAGCGGCCCCATTGTCCAAAATTCCCCACTGCTGCCTCCCGTAGGAGTCTGGGCCGTGTCTCAGTCCCAGTGTGGCTGGTCGTCCTCTCAGACCAGCTACAGATCGTCGCCTTGGTAGGCCTTTACCCCACCAACTAGCTAATCTGACATCGGCCGCTCCAATAGCGCGAGGCCTTGCGGTCCCCCGCTTTCACCCGTAGGTCGTATGCGGTATTAATCCGGCTTTCGCCGGGCTATCCCCCACTACTGGGCACGTTCCGATGTATTACTCACCCGTTCGCCACTCGTCGCCAGGTTGCCCCGCGTTACCGTTCGACTTGCATGTGTAAGGCATGCCGCCAGCGTTCAATCTGAGCCAGGATCAAACTCTTCAGTTCGATCTTGAATGTTTGCTCAAAGAATTGAAGTGAACTTCACTTCAGTGAGCGTTTGAGGTCCAAGAGACCTCGAGTCTTTCGACTCTTGGCACTCGCCTTCAAACGCCCACGCTTATCGGCTGTTAGTTTTTAAAGAGCTTGCCTTGCGGCGTTGCTGATTTGTGTTATCAGCGAAGAAAGCGATTCTGACATGTTTTCTAAAACCCTGTCAAGCACTCGGCTTTCCTGACTTCGCCTGTTTGCTGCGCTGCTTTCGCCGCGCCGCTGTGATCAGCGAAGACCGCGACTATAGCATGCCTTGTCAGGCCGTCAACTGTCTTCCGCTCGAAAGGCTGGGAGCGTCACCAGGCGCCACCTCGGCCCCACTCAGCAGCTGCGGCACTGCCCTCGCGCACCGGCGCGCGTCGGAGCGAAGAATGCGCTGCTTGATGGCCGCGATCTGGGCCGGATGCATGGAGAAGCTCCGCAGCCCCATGCCCAGGAGCGTTTCGGTGAATGCCGGGTCACCTGCCATCTCGCCGCAGACGCTCACGTGCTTGCCCACTGCTCGCGCCTGATGGATCGTGCTGGCAATCAGCCCGAGCACAGCCGGATGCCAGGGGTCGTACAGATGCGCAACCGCCTCATCGGCCCGGTCGATCGCCAGCGTGTACTGGATCAGATCGTTGGTGCCTATCGACACGAAATCGAAGTAGCGCAGAAATACCGGCAGCATCAGCACTGCCGCAGGCACCTCAATCATGGCGCCAACCTCGACGTCAACGAAGGCCTTCCCCGCATCCGTCAGTTGCTGCTTGGCGCGCGCCAACGCCTCCAGGGTGAGCTTGGCCTCGCTCAGGTGCGCCACCATCGGGATCAGCAGACGCACCTTACCGTACGCGCTGGCGCGAAGGATCGCCCGAAGTTGCTGACGGAACATGCCTGGCTCCGACAGGCTCCATCGGATCGCGCGCAGGCCGAGCGCTGGATTGAGAGCATGCTCGTGGCGAAGCTCGCTCGCCGACATGCGGTCCAGCGGTTTGTCGGCCCCGATATCGACCGTCCGAATGGTCACGGGCAAGCCATTCATCGCCTCGACGGCCGCGCGGTACGCCTCGAACTGCTCATCCTCCCCCGGCAGCTCGCCGCCACGGTTCATGAAGAGGAACTCACTGCGGAACAAACCGACCCCGAGGGCGCCGGCCTCGAGTGCCGCCGTCGCGTCAGCCGGCATCTCGATGTTGGCGAGCAGTTCGACCCTCTCGCCATCGAGCGTCACCGCCGGCGTGTGTCTCAGGCGCGCGAGCTTCTGCCTTTCGAGTTCGGCCTGCCGTTGCCGGAAGCGATACTCCTCGAGCACGATGGGCGATGGATCCACGATGACCACGCCGTTGTCGCCATCGATGATCACCCAATCGTCCTGCCGGATGATCCGGCTGGCCTCCCGCGCCCCCACCACCGCCGGGATGTCCAGACTGCGCGCGACGATCGCCGTGTGCGACGTGCGTCCGCCCACGTCGGTCACGAAGCCGGTGAACACGCCGCCCTTGAAGTGCAGCATGTCTGCCGGCGCAATGTCGTTGGCCACCAGGACCAGCGGATCCTCCCCAGCGAAATCGCGCGCGCCGACGGCCGGTGCGGCACTGAAGGAGGCCTCGGGACCGCGTGCCAAGGCGCGCAGCAGTCGTTCCACCACCTGTTCGAGGTCGGCTTTGCGCTCGCGCAGGTAGTCGTCCTCCATCTCGTCAAACTGGCGCGCCAGCACTTCGAGCTGCGCCGACAGTGCCCACTCGGCGTTGTAGTGCCGCTCGACGATCCACTGCTTGGTGGCGCCCGTCAGTGAGTCGTCGTGAAGCAGCATCAGGTGCACGTCGAGCAGCGCGGCCAGTTCGGCCGGCGCCTCGACCGGCATGTCACGCTTCAGAAGGCTGAGTTCACCAGCCACCGCGTCGCGAGCCGCGCGCAGGCGCCCGATCTCTTCCTCCACGCGGGAGTCGTCCACGAAGTAGTGGGCGACATCGACGCGGCTGGATGCCACCAGCACAGCTCGGCCGATGGCGACCCCGCGCGAGACGGGCAATCCGAACAGCTGGAAGCTCATGGCGGAATGCTAGCCCTTTGGCCCGTCCGCGCCATCCGTAGTTCTTGTAGGCCGCCGCGGCGCCAGGATCACTCGCCTTCGCCGAACTTGTCGTTGATCAACGCGGCGATTGCGTCGACGGCCTGCTGCTCGTCGGGGCCCGCGGTCTCGATCTCCACCTCGCTGCCCACTCCCGCGGCCAGCATCATCACGCCCATGATGCTCTTGGCGTTCACGCGGCGACCGTTGCGACTCATGAACACATCGCTCTTGAAACTGCCCGCCAGTTTGGTGAGCTTGGCCGACGCGCGGGCATGCAGCCCGAGCTTATTGCTGATGATGACGGTGGTCTTGATCATTGCCGCCCGGTTTGTACGACTGGTTCTGAGGTCTCGAAGTGGCCACCTGCATGACGCCCTGCGTCGCGCCGGCCATGGCGCGAGCCACCAGCGCATCGAGGGGCTCGTCGGCATAACAGAGGGAGCGCCACAGCATCGGCACGTTCACGCCGGCCACGACTTTCACTTGCACACCATCGGCCAGCCGCTGCGCCACGTTGCACGGCGTCGCGCCGAACACGTCGGTAAAGATCAGCGCCTCCGGCCGGCGAACCTTCGCGAGCAGTTCGCGTGCCGACGCCTCAATCTGTTCAAGCGGCATGTCCGGCGGTACGTCCAGCGCTTCCAGCCTCGAAGCGCAGTCCGGAAAGGTGTGGCGCGCGACCGCCCTCAGCGACGTTGCGAGGGGCGCGTGGGCAATGATCAGCAGGCCGGGCATGGAGGGGAAATTATCGGCGCCCGGCGGTCAGGCAGCCACCGGGGTCGCTTCGGCTGAACGTCCGTGCCACAAAAACCACAGGTAGGCGCACAGGGAACACATCAGCAACAACGCCATGGCCCCCTGGAAGGCCGACACGATCGACCATCGCGCCGCCAAGAGGGCGTCAATGATGAGACCGAGCCCCCACTGCAACGCGAAGATGCCAGAGAAGATCACCAGGTTGTAGGCCGACAGCGCGCGGCCTGCGAGCGCCGGCGCGAAGGCCTGACCTACCGCAGGCTGGCTCAGCGAGATGACCGTGCAGCTCACGCAGAACAGGGCCCAGGCCGCCGCGCCGGCGCGTGGGCCGCCTGCGATGACCGCGCCCAGCACGATCAGGCTCAGCGGCACACCCCAACCGATGAGCCGGCTGGCCGACCACCCAGCCCGGTACAGCCGCGGCACGACGACTCCCCAGCCGAAGAACGCCAGCAGCATTGCCAGGTTGATTGCGAACAGCCCGGCAGCCGACTGTTGGGGCGTCCAGCCGCACACCCTCACGAGCCAGGGACCCGCCCAGAGCGTCTGGATGGCGACCATGCCGCCGTAGTGGAAGAAGGCCAGGGGCGCATAGCGGACGAACGCCGGATGGCGGGCGATTTCGGCGTAGCCGCCAGCACCGCTGCCCGGCTGGCTGAACGACTCGTCGGCAGGCACGCACAGGCGGATGGCGAACATGGCCAGCAGCAGCAGCGCCGCCACCAGCCAGAAGAGGCCCCGCCACCCCAGCGATGGAAGCAGCCACTGCACCGGCAGCGTCGAGGCGACCATGCCCAGCGAGCCGCTCATCAACATCCACGAGTTGGCGCGCAGCTGGGCCACCGGCGTGAAGCTGCGCCTGAACGCCGTCAGCGGCGCCATCAGGCAGGCGCTCAGGCCGGCGCCGATCAGGGCACGGGCCAGCGTCAACGCGGTGAAGTGCCCGGCCAACGCAAACGCCGCGCAGCCGGCCACGGCCACGCCCAGGAAGGCCAGCAGCACCCGCCGCGGCCCCCACCGGTCGAGCGCACGTCCCAACGGCAGCTGCATCGCGGCAAACCCCAGGAAGTACGCGCCGGCCAGCAGTCCCAGGTCGCCCGCGCTGAGCCCCAGTTCGGCGCTGAAGGCGGGCGCCAGCGTGGCGGTGACGGCCCGGACCAGGGCCGAGAGAAAGTAGGCGAACGCGAAACTGAGGAAGATCAGCGCGGCTGAACTCATGCCGGCAACCGCAGGCCGGCGAGGAATGTATCCGCGGCGCCGGGACGCAGGCGCCGGCCGAGCACGGTGGCCTGGTAGATGCGCAGGCCCCTGGCGAAGAAGATCGCCTCTTCCTGCAGCGTGCTGCCGTCGGACTGGCGGCCCTCCAGCCGCATGCGGGTGGCGTCGGGATTCGGGGTCATGCCCGGCACGGCAGCGGGTTGCACCTGCCGCTCGGTCGCGCCGAGGTTGCCGGCCGCCAGGGTCTGCAGTTCCGCCAATGCTGCGGACACCTTCGACGGATCTTGCAGATCGAAGTAGCTCAGGGCGAACTGTGTGTCGTCGGCCGCGCAGGCGAGCAGTTCGATGCGCACCGTCTGGACCGCCAGCTTGACGGTGCGCGCATGCCGATCCGGCTTGCACGGAAAGGTCGTGACGATGCCACTGCCCTCGGGCTGGAACTCGCGCCAGTCCAGAGTGGGCGAGCAGGCCGTGGCCGCAAGGACAAAGGTAGCGGCCAGAGGCAGCAGAAGTTGGCGCATCGCCGAATTATCCCGGGCGGGGCAAGGCCACAATCCGCCGCATGACCGAGACCGTTGCTTCCCCACAGCCACTGCACGGCGTGCGCGTTCTGGATCTGTCGCGCGTGCTCGCCGGTCCCTGGTGCACACAGACTCTGGCCGACCTCGGCGCCGACGTGATCAAGGTCGAGCGGCCCCTGCGCAACGGCAGCGGAGGCGACGACACCCGCGGCTGGGGTCCGCCCTTCCTGCGCGACCGCGCAGGACACGACACGGCGGAGGCCGCCTATTACCTCGGCACCAACCGCAACAAGCGCTCGGTGACGATGGACATCTCCCGGCCCGAGGGCCAGGCGCTGATCCGGCGACTCGCGCAGGGAGCCGATGTGTTCGTCGAGAACTTCAAGGTCGGCGACATGGCCCGCTACGGGCTGGACAGCGCCAGCCTGTTGGCCTTGAACCCGCGCCTGGTGTACTGCTCCATCACCGGATTCGGCCAGACCGGCCCCTACCGCGACCGCGCCGGTTACGACTACGCCGTGCAGGGCATGGGCGGATTGATGAGCGTGACCGGTCCGTCGCGCCAGGAGATCGCCGACGACGCACCCGGCGGCGGGCCACAGAAGGTCGGCGTGGCGGTGGCGGATCTGTTCACCGGCATGTACGCGGCCACCTCCATCCTCGCCGCGCTGCGTCACCGGGACCTGACCGGCCAGGGCCAGGCCATCGACATGGCCCTGCTCGACACCCAGGTGGCGATGCTTGCCAACCTCGGCGCGAATTACCTCGTCACCGGCGTGGCACCGCAGCGCGCCGGCAATGCCCACCAGAACATCGTGCCCTACCAGGTGTTCGAGGTGGCCGACGGCCACATGATCCTGGCCGTGGGCAACGACGGGCAGTTCGCCAAGTACTGCGAGGTCGCCGGGCGGCCGGACCTCGCGCAGGACCCGCGCTTTGTGCGCAACGCAGATCGTGTACGGCACCGCGCCGTGCTGGTGCCGCTGCTGGCGGACATCATGCGCCAGCGCAAGCGGGCCGACTGGCTGGCGGCGCTGGAAGCCGCGAAGGTGCCCTGTGGCCCAATCAACGACCTGGCCGAGGTGTTTGCGGACCCGCATGTCCAGGCCCGCGGCATGACGGTGCAGATGCCGCATCCGCTGGCCGACACGGTGCGGCTGGTCGCCAGCCCGATGAAGTTCTCGGCCACGCCGGTGCAGTACCGCCGCCCGCCGCCGCTGCTGGGCGAGCACACCGACGAGGTGCTGGCCGAAGCCGGCCTCGACCCGGCGGAGATCAGCGCGCTGAGAGCGGCCGGCGTGCTCTGACGGGCGGCGAGGCCTCTCGCGCAGTTACATTTCGCCGCAAGGGCATCCCCCGGGTCCGAGGGATTGGCGGCAGCTGGTCTGGAATCGGCCCGCTGGCGGGTCCACACTTCCGGCCGAACATCTCGGCGCCACCCATCGCTCTCTCGTCCGCCCGCTCCCGCCAGAGGAGTCCCGGCCGATCCATGGCCGGCGCCGCAGGGAAGGACAACACGGCATGGACATGTCAGACCTCGAACGCCCCGGCACGGCTGCCACGCCGCGCACGCATCCGGCGCCTGTCGCCGACGATACGGAAGCCACGCAGCGCTGGCACCGCCTGGTCACGGAAATCGGCGCGGCCACCGCGACCCAGCTGACCTCGGCGCTCGAGCGCATTCATACCCTGATCACCAGCGGCAAGATCGACCGTGCCAGCCTGCGCGCGCTGCGCGAAGAAGTCGATGGCGCGCGTCAGGCCGGCATGATCGGCCAGCAGATCGCCCGCTTCGCCTCGGGCCGTCTGCGTCAATCGCACGAGCGCCTGCAGCTCGACGACACGCTCAAGGGCGTGCTGGCCCACCGCCATCGCGAGACGCAGTCGCGCGGCATCGTGCTGAAGCCATCGCTGAAGCAGGCGGAGGTGATCGTCGATGCGTCCCTGCTCTTCAGCCTGCTCAACACCGTCCTGGACTGGGCGCTGTCGCACGCCCAGTCGAACATCGAGTTCCGCGTCGACATCAAGTCCTGGCCGCAGCACGCGCAGTTGATCTGCCGCTTCGCCCACCGCCCGGCCGACCAGATCAGCGAGCACGATCGCCCACCCGAACCGGCCGCCCTCGAGTCCCTCAACTGGCGCCTGCTCGAGCAGACCGCCTGGACGATGGGGCTGCCGCTGGACCGCCGCACCGCCACCGACGAGATCGAGGGCGTGACGGCCGTCGAGCTCGACGAGGGCTTCGCGCCTTCCACCAACTCCAAGCCGCTGGCCGGCAGCCATGTGCTGGTGGTGTCGTCGCGCCGCGACCTGCGCGTGCAGATCCGCGACGCCCTGCGCAACATGGGCCTGGTGATCGACTTCGTCAGCAGCGTCGACGAGGCCGCCGAGTTCTGCCGCGAGGGCCTGCCGCACGCGATGATCATCGAGTCGATCCAGCGCGGCGAGAAGTTCGCCGGCCTGCGCGACGAGATCAGCAACGAGGTGCCTGACTTCGTCTTCATCGAGATCATCGAGGAAGGCAATACCTTCGAGATGTCGGGCTTCAGCGGCTCGAACGTGGCGCGGGTCGGCCGCGACGTGATCGAAAGTTCGCTGCCTTCGGCGCTGATGTTCGAGCTCTCGAAGGGGCTCTAGCCGCCGGCTGGCGCCACCGCGCGCTGGTTCACTTCAGGGCGCCGAACACCTTCTTGAGAATGGCGCTGCCGGCCGCCGCCGGGTTCTGGCGGATCTTTCGCTCCTCCTCGCCGATCATCAGGAAAAGCCCGTCCAGCGTCTTGCCGGTCACGTACTGCTGGACGTTCGCTTCCTCCTTCTTCACCAGGCCCAGGCTCATCGCCTTGCCGGCGACCGCGTTGTACTTGGCCGCCAGCGACACCTTCTCGGTGGCCCGCGTGACGATGGGCAGGAACTTCTCCGCCAGCGGGTCACGGGTCTTGCCGGCGAAGAACTGCGTTACCGAGTTGTCGCCGCCGGTGATGACCTTGCGCGCATCCTCGACGCTCATCGACTTGACGGCGTTGATCAGCAACGGCTTGGCCTCAGGCACCGCTGCTTCGGCGGCGCGGTTCATCGCCGTGACGAGTTCGTCGACCCGCTTGCCCTGGCCGGTGGCCTTCAGCAGCTTGGCGGCGTCCTCGAGAAAGCCGGGCAGCGGAATGCGCACCTTGGGGTTGCCCAGGAAGCCGTCGGCACGGCCGAGCAGACCGACCGCGGAAACCGCGCCCTTCTCCAGCGCGGCCCGCACGCCCGAGGCGGCGTCCGTCTCGCTCAGCTCGATCGACCAGGCTGTGGGGGACATCACCGCCAGCCCCGGAACCACGACGAGCCCTGCCGTAAACTGCCTGCGCTTCATGAGCTGATCTCCGATGAAAGTCTCTCGCCATCTTGCCTTGCCGCTGCTGGCCGTGGCAATCGGCGTCGGTGCCTACCTGAGCCTGGATCTGCCCGCGCCGCCGCAGCCCGTGCCGCAGGTCTCGTACACGCTGCTCGACGGCAACACCGCATCGACCGCGTCGTGGTCGGGCCGCGTCACGCTGGTCAACTTCTGGGCCACCAGCTGTGCGGTCTGCCTGCAGGAAATGCCCGCGATCGTCGAGACGCACCAGCGCTTCAAGTCACGCGGCTTCGACACGCTCGCCGTCGCGATGAAATACGACCCGCCCGCCTCGGTGGCGCATTACGCGCAGTCGCGCCAGCTGCCCTTCGGCGTGGCGATCGACAACACCGGTGCGATTGCCGAGGGCTTCGGCAACATCCGCGGCACGCCGACCACGTTGCTCGTCGACAAGCGTGGCCGGGTTGTCAAGCGCATCGTCGGCCAGCCCGATTTTGCGCAGTTGCACGGGCTGATCGAGCAGTTGATCGCCGAGTCGTGAGGCGGCGGGCCCGCCTCAGCCCCAGAAGTACCAGAGGAACCAGACCAGCAGCGCGATCAGCACCGCGCGCAGCGGGTTGGTGCCGCGGCCGAGCAGATCGCTCCAGTCGAGCCCCTCGCCGAAGCGAGGTTCGCCGCGCCGAGCCGCCGCTTCCGCTTCCATCTTGGCGGCGAACTCGCGCCGGCGCGGCAGGTCGGTGTCGAGTGCTTCCAGCCGGCGCTTGACCACTCCCGGCGCAGGCTTGGCCGCGTGCGCGCGCAGCGCCGGCCCGAGTGTGGCCACGCGCTCGTGCGCGTCGGCCAGCCGGCTGATCGCCAACGTCGCGCCGCACTGCGCGCAGTCCACCGACAGGCCCGGGGGCAGCGCCGCGCCGCAGGCGCCGCACTGCAGCGCCTGCTGGCTCGCCGCATCGCGGTGCACCGCCTGCGGCTCCAGCACGCCTTCCGGGTCGAGCGCCTTCGACAGGCGCGCGACGTCGAGCAGGCTGGGCACCGAGCCGCAGTAGCTGCAGTGCTCCTCGTCGCGTCCGACCGACGCACCGCAGTTGACGCAGTCGATTCGGCCCTGCTTCTCGATCAGCCGCGCACGATCGATGCGTGACATCGGGCGGAGCAGCCCCTTCTCCTGCAGGAATTGCGAGAAGGTCTGGTAAGCGCCGTGCCCGGCGCGACATTCCAGGTGAAGCGACTGGCCCCAGCGCGAACGGTTGTGCACGGTCTTCAGCGCCGCGCCGCAGCGCGCGCAGCCGGCCTTCGGGTCGAGCACGCGGTGCGGCAGGCTCTGCGAGCCCGCCATCGCGCCGATCAGGTCGAGCAGTGCCGGCCCGGACAGCCGCGCTGTCTCGGTCTGGTC
>VYMG01000804.1_pt1 | contig 10556 bp, 9 predicted proteins | sample 5115261 | NCBI WGS metagenome assembly VYMG01 (sample SAMN12291781, study PRJNA351875) | freshwater metagenome | isolation source: freshwater lake | place: USA: Michigan, Wintergreen Lake | collected 2013-08-08 | reverse complement strand
ATTTTTGTCAATTATTTTTGATCTAGAGCGAACTAATGGATTAAATCTCTTGCCAGATAAGGATTTAGTCGATTTATGCCCCCCTATCGAACCATACCAAGTAACGAAGAGCCAGATATAATTAGGTATGAGGCCAAAAAGATGGCGTTGTGATTGATTAAGTCTGGGCAAACGCAATAAAATAAACAGGAGAATTTTTATGACTCGTTTAGTGGAATTTACCTCAGAGGAGGGGACTATTTACATCGAGGTGGATGAAAAGTTACCCTTACCCAAACCGAAACCAGAAGATGAACTTATTAGTCGAACAGATCAAATAGCTGTTAAAGCCACTCAATCTTTTGAAGACGCATTAAATGGGATAAAACCGGTGGCAAATGCCATAATTAATAAGGTCAAAAGTTTGAATGAACCTCCTGATCAGGTAGAGGTAAAACTCGGGATAAAAATGACTGTTGGTCTAGGGGCTATTATTGCATCTGGCAGTGCCGATGTTAATTATGAAATTACCCTAAAATGGGATAACAAGGAAAAAAATAAGCAATCATCTACTCAATGAGGACTTAGATAGAAATAATGGTTGCATCTCTAGAATTTTCTGTGGTCAGAATTTATAAGCAACGAAAAAATCAAGATGATAAAATAGAAATTGTTGGGGCAGGATTTCTAATATCATCAGAATACTTGATTACCTGCGCTCATGTTGTTAATGAATCTTTAGGATTAATAGTTACATCTGCTGAGAAACCCACTGACATTATTGAGTGTGATTTTCCGATAATTGCATCGGGTACATCTTTAAAAACAACCGTAGAGGTTTGGTATCCGGTTAAAATTAACAGCAATGATCCCCAAGATATTGCTATCTTAAAATTAAAAGATTCAGTTCCTTTACAAGCTCAACGAGTTTCTTTAATTACCTATAAAATAGGAGATTTATCTGATCATAATTATAAAGCTTATGGTTTTTCCAGAAACGAAGGTGTCTGGTCTGATGGTAAGATACAAGGTGATATTGCTAACAACAAAATTCAGATAGAAGATAATAAAAGCACGGGATATGCTGTAGAAGGTGGGTTTAGTGGGACAGCTATCTGGGATGAGCAATTGGGGGGAGTAGTGGGGATGGCAGTAATGGCTGATAAGGAAAAATTGGTTGCAAAATCTGCATTTTTTATTCCTACTAATGTTCTTTTAAAAGCTTGGGATAGGTTGCTAGATTTAGCACAAGTAGAGGGAAGAATACCTGAAATTATCTCCTGGATTAGATATGTATTTGAAAACAAGAATTATCAAGATCAACTTAATACAGCTTATGAAAATTTAGTAATTGAAGTGAGGGATAATTTAGTGGATTTACCTAGAAAAATTCCTTTCTCTTGGTCTGATTTTATAGAAATAATCTATCAATTAGATGAAAGACATTTTACCTATACTTCTCAATCAAAATTTTCTTGGTTAGAAATATTTATTGGCTATTTAGTTATTCAGTTAAACTCAACAGATGCTCTGGCAAAGTTATTAAAAAAATGGCTAAAAAAATATCAAAAAAAATGGGAAGTTTTAATCAATACTTTAGAAAATAATCGCCAGCAGCGATCGCTAAATGTTTCTCAAAAATCAACAGACAAAAATCCCTGCTTATTTGTTAGCCTTACAGAAGAAAACAAATCTTTAATGCTGAGAGCTTGGATTGTTAAAGATATCAACAGTTATCATCCCACAGAAAAAGAACCTCAAAAACGTGGAGAATATCAATCTTTAACCCCCAATGAAGGAATAAGTCTGGGTAATCATCTCCAAGAAAATGAATTGATTAATCACCTGAAAAAATTTAAACGAGAATCAGAAAATATCTGTCAATCTTCCCTAGAAAAAGTTCAATTTTTTCTACCCTATAGATTTATTGAAAAAGAGATTAAACCGATTGATTTATTCTCAATTCATGAAGTGGCAATAGCTACAGGCTGCGATCCCCATCATTGGGGAATCGATCATGAGATAATCATGAGATTTTCAGAACGAATAACAGCCGAAAATATCAAAAATCAACAAAGCTATTTATGGATCAAAAAATGCCAACTTTTTCGGAATATACAGCAGCAAAATTTGACCCAAATCTTAAAATGTGAAGAAGAAATCCAAGAACTGATCGAATCAAACAATCAGCAAGCAATTATCTTTAAAAAAACTCTGGCAAATAATGACCATCCGAATAAAATACTCAAATATCATAAATTTAACAATGTTATCGGTTCAAGGTTAACTAATCTCAGTCAAGAAAACTCCTTAGAGTTAAAAAATATTCTAGCCATTTTATACGAAACTGGAATCCCTTTATCTCTGTGGATACGACCCGATGCCAACCAAGAACTTAATTGTCAGGAAAAATTAGACCCTATCTGTCAATGTCCACTAGAAAAATTACCAGAAATAATTAAAAATAACCGTTCCGTCGCTTGGTTAGAAGATAATCATATTGGGAATCATCTATCATTACTTTGGGATGACTATCAGCTTGTTCCCCCCAACTATCCACTTTTGATGCCATAAATTAAATTATGAAAGACTGGAAAATTTTTACAGGAAATCAGGATTCCACAGACGCTTGGACATTACCAGACCCTCCCAGCTGGCGACCTTTTGGCAAAGAAAAGAAACTGGGAGAAAGTCGTCGTAAGCATCGGGGAGAAACCTTTCTAGTGCGCGAAGAAGAAATTAAAATGGTCAATGCAGCCTTGTATTTACGGCGACCTTTATTAGTAACTGGCAAACCCGGAACGGGAAAGTCATCTCTTGCCTATAAAGTCGCCCAGGAATTAAAATTAGGAGAAGTATTATACTGGCCGATTACCACCCATACTACCCTAAAAGATGGACTTTATAACTATGATGCGATCGGTCGGTTACAGGAAGTTAAATTACTGGAACGAGAGCAAAAAGAATTAACCCCAGAAGAACGAAAAGACCAATTAAAACAGATTGAAAAATATATTACCCTTGGACCGTTGGGAACCGCATTATTAGAGTCAGAAAAGCCAAGAATACTGTTAATTGATGAAATTGATAAGAGTGATATCGATTTACCCAATGATTTACTCACTTTATTTGAAGAAGGACGCTTTGAAATCCCCGAATTAGTTAGGCTAAAAGAAGAAGTTCCAAGGGTTGATGTCCGAACTGCTTATACCGATACAACCGACATTACCCAGAAAGATATAAAAACACCTATAGAAAATGGTTTAGTTATCTGTAAGGCTTTTCCTTTTGTGATTTTAACTAGCAATGGAGAACGAGACTTTCCTGCACCTTTTTTGCGTCGTTGTCTCCGTTTAACCATGAAAGAGCCAGAGAAACCCGACTTAATTAAAATAATCGAGGCACATTTAGAAGAAACAATTACTAACAATCCAGACATCGATAAACTGATTGATAACTTCATTCAAAAGCGCAATTCACAAACCCTAGCTACGGATCAATTACTTAATGCTATTTTTATGGTCAAAAAAGGAGCTATATCAACTCAAGATGACCTCATTAGTCAACTTTTGAAAGATTTGGGGACGATAGAAGATGAGTGAATCCCCATCTAATTCATCAATTAAAAAACTATTAGATTATCTAGAGCAAACAGGACTAATCGAACGGTTACAACTCAGTGATGAAGATGTAGCTGATAGCATCTGGTTGGCCCTACAAATGGGAGTTGAAGACTTGCAACCACCCCCAAGAAATCCAGAAAATAAACAGCCAATAGATTCATCAACTTCTAATGAAATAGAGAAAAATTTAGAGGACATTCCAGAAGATAACCTATCAAAATCTCAGCCAAATATCGATGTTATTACCGAAGAATCTCTCCCCCAAGAAATAGAGAAAACTACCCCAATCCAAGGCTTTCCTTTTCAAGTTCCTGCTGCCGCGGCACTACAGACAGCACTCCCGATTAGTCGCGCTTTGCGTCCTTTCATGGGAAAAGTTCCCTCAGCCATTAAAACTATTCTAGATGAAGAAGCAACCGCTTCTTTTATTGCAGAAAGGGATATTTGGCTACCTGTGACTAAACCCCAACCGGAACGCTGGTTAACCCTCGAATTAGTAGTAGAAGAATCTAGATCCTCTTTTATTTGGCGAGAATTAATTAATGAGTTACAAAATCTCTTAGAAAATCAAGGAGCATTTAAAACCGTCAGAGTTTGGCAAATATCAACCTCAAATAATCAAGAATTACAGTTAGTAAGACGCAGAAAAAAAGCTAAACCTGAACAACGCTATCACTCCCATAAAGAACTTATTCATCCCAGGGGACAGGGATTAGTTTTATTAGTAAGTGATTGTGTTTCTCCTCTCTGGCAAAAAGCCTTAATTCATCCTTGGCTAAAAGATTGGTCGGAAAAACAACCCACCGCTATTCTGCAACTTTTCCCCGAAAGATTATGGAATAGTACCCAACTAGGACGGGGACGTAAACTCTTTACCACTGCTTTAACTGCTGGTGTTCCCAATCCGAAATTAATCTTAAAAAATTATCCCCAATGGCTACCGATTAACTGGCAAAATACCCTTCTCATTCCCGTAATCACGTTAGAAATAGAAGTCCTCAAGCAATGGGCAAAAGTTGTCGCTGGTTCAGGTAATGCTCAGATTTCCGCTTTTTTATTTGATTTAGAATTTATTAAACAACAAATTATTGAAATTCCCCCTATATCCAGAGAGGAAAATAAGCAAGACAGCGAGGATAAAAACAGCATTAAAAATAAAGCCGAGGCAATGGTCGAGCGATTTTTTGCCACCGCTTCAGAACCAGCCAAAAAATTAGCAAAAATGATGGCAGCTGCCCCGGTAAGTATGCAGGTGGTCAATCTTATTCGTAAAACTCTTTTAAACGAAGTGCGTCCCGTTCATGTGGCAGAATTCTACATGGGAGGTCTATTAAAACCAATTGTAGAAAATGAAGAAGGACAGTATCGAGTCTATGACTTTTTGCCCGGGGTACGTCAAGTCTTAAATGATGCTATCGGTAGGCGACAAACTATCAAGGTACTCGATGCTATTTCCCAATATATTGCTGGGGAAATTAAAAGTCCTATCCGCAGTTTTGCCGCTTTATTAACCCTATTACCCACCTATCCCCCAGAACAAAGAGAAAAAATTCTTCCCTTCGCTCAAGTCAGCATCGAAGTCTTAGGCAATCTGGGGGGAGAATACGCAGAATTCGCCGAAAAAATCGCCGTTAATATCTCCAATCCCCTTCCAATCCCTCAACCCTCGGAACCTCCCTTAAAAACCCGTACCTTTGAATTTATCGTAGCAACGATAGAACGTCAGTCTCGTCTATGGGGATTATTTCCTAAACGAGAAAAATGGGTAATTAAAAAGGAAAAAAGGCAAGCAAAAGGCATTGTCCAAAAACTAGCCGAGGGAGTCGAATTGGAATTGATGGAAATCCCCGGCGGCACATTCACGATGGGAACGGAAGACGAGGAAATCGAAAGACTGGTGAAAAAATTTCGTTGGGATGGATTTAGAAGGGAAAGACCACAACACCGAGTAACCGTTTCCTCTTTCTACATGGGGCGTTATCCTATCACCCAAGCACAGTGGAGAGCAGTTGCCTCTCGCACGGATTTAAAAGTAGAACGAAATCTTAACCCTGATCCGGCTTCCGATTCCCCCCCTTTTGAAGGGGCTAGGGGGGGATCACCGACGCGCTGGGATAGACCCGTAGAAAAAGTCAACTGGTATGATGCCGTCGAATTTTGCGCGAGATTATCGAAATTGACAGGGAAAGAATACCGACTTCCCAGCGAAGCGGAGTGGGAATATGCTTGTCGTGCCGGGACAACCACCCCATTTCACTTTGGGGAAACCATTACCGGGGAATTAGCCAACTACAATGCCAGAGAAACCTACGCTGACGAACCAAAGGGAGAATATCGACAACAAACGACCCCCGTGGGACAATTTCCCCCCAATGCCTTCGGGCTGTACGATATGCACGGCAATGTCTGGGAATGGTGTTTAGATCCGTGGCACGACAGCTATCAGGGTAAAACGCGGACCGATAGCGAAGTTTGGGATGAAGAACAAAGCGCGGAGCAATATTTACTTGATGAAAATAATGTTATACAACTATTAAGTAATAAAAAACCTAGGGTACTACGCGGCGGTTCTTGGTACCTCAATCCGAGGTACTGTCGCAGTGCGTATCGTAACAGGAACTTCCCCGACCTCCGCGACATCAACACCCTCGGTTTTCGAGTTGTCTGCCGCTTCCCCAGGACTTGATTTCCCTCTATTCTTTTCTCTTTTTCCCTTTTACGGAATTTTTTGAGGCAACTATAGTACAACTGTATTAATTTAGGGGTGGTCAATTATTTAGGGTTTGCGGCAAAAAGTTTTTCGTGGGGGTAGGGTGTGGGGTGTGGGGTGTGGGGTGTAGGTTTTTACCGATTCTGAGGGGGTCAATTACCTAATTTTCAGAGAAAAAGTCCCGGAATTTTCCCCCGATCACTCCCAGAAATGCAAGGTTTTTGAAAGTCCCAATCCTATTTTCGCAGCACTAACATCGGACTTTAACAGGTCAAAAGCTTTATTTTAAAAGGGTTTTACCATTATTCAGCAAACCCTACTTAACTTTAATCATATAATCAGGTTAAGCTGAATAAGCTAAGACGAATTTTAACCGCCTATCCTTAGATTAGCCGAATCTTCTCCAATCCCCTTACTCTTGCCTTTTCTCATCTTAAAAAAACAGGAGATAGGACATTGAAATCGATCGAATTGCGGCAAAAACTAATCAACCAAATTGAGCGGCTGAGTTTTGAAAAACTTCTCGTTTTAGAAAAGCTGATCGAAAGCTTAGAAAGCTACTTACCAGAAACCTCAAAAAATATAGATTCTGCTCTAGAATCTCCAGCTTTAACAAATACTTATTTAGAAGATGCTCCAATCATAGGAATGTGTTGTGGTTTGACATACTCCCACCGTACAATAACCCTAGCATCTGTGTGAAAAAAAGGCCTATCTATGCAACTTTCGCCCCAAGAAAAAGATAAATTACTCATTTTCACGGCGGCACTGCTCGCCGAAAGACGCAAAAATCGCGGTATCAAGTTAAATTATCCCGAAGCGATCGCCTATATTAGCGCCGCCATCCTCGAAGGTGCCAGGGAAGGTCGTAGCGTGGCTGAATTGATGAGTTACGGCACTACTTTATTAACTCGCGAGGAGGTAATGGAAGGCATCCCGGAAATGATTACGGAAGTGCAGATCGAAGCGACTTTTCCCGATGGTACTAAATTAGTTACCGTTCACAATCCCATTCACTAACAGGAGATTTTTAGCAGTTATGATTCCGGGAGAAATTATCACACCATCTGGAGCGATCGAGATTAATGTCGGTCGCGACACCCTGCGTATTTCTGTGGCTAATACAGGCGATCGACCGATTCAAGTGGGTTCCCACTATCATTTTTATGAAGTTAATCAGGCCCTGGAGTTTCAGCGCGAATTAACCAAAGGAACCCATCTGAATATTCCCGCGGGTACATCAGTTCGATTTGAACCGGGAGACACGAAAGAGGTGGAATTAGTTACCATCGCGGGAACTGAAGAAATTTATGGCTTTAATGGTTTAATTAATGGTTCCCTCAAGGGCAAGAAAAAGAAAAAGTAAGGCCTTAACGGAAAAATTATCAGAGTTCGATCGCTCAATTATGGTAAAATCAAGGCAACGATAACTAATTCTTTCCAAGACTATGACGACGGTAAAAATTGGCATCATTGGCGGCAGTGGTTTGTATAAAATGGATGCCCTCAAGGATGTGCGGGAAGTATCCCTCGATACTCCTTTTGGTTCTCCTTCCGATGCTTTAATTCTCGGCACTTTAGAGGGAACGGAAGTCGCCTTTTTAGCGCGTCATGGCAGAAATCACCATTTTTTACCGACCGAATTACCCTTTCGAGCTAATATTCACGCTCTCAAACAATTAGGGGTTGAATATATTATTTCCGCTTCGGCCGTTGGTTCCCTAAAAGCCGAAGTTAAACCCCTAGATTTAGTCATTCCCGATCAATTTATTGACAGAACTAAAGAGAGAATAGCGACTTTTTTTGGGGAAGGAATTGTTGCCCACGTTGCCTTTGGTGATCCCGTTTGTCCCCAATTAGCAAACATTTTAGGGGATGCCGTCGCTAGTTTAAACCTACCGGAAGTTACCCTGCATCGCGGCGGTACATACCTCTGTATGGAGGGGCCGGCTTTTTCTACTAAAGCGGAATCAAATCTCTATAGAAGTTGGGGGGCAACCGTGATCGGTATGACCAATTTAACCGAGGCCAAATTAGCCCGAGAAGCGGAAATTGCCTACGCTACCTTAGCCCTAGTTACCGATTATGATTGTTGGCATCCTGATCACGATCATGTCACGGTAGAAATGGTGATCGAAAATCTACACCATAACGCTATTAATGCCCAAAAAGTCATCCAAGAAACGGTGCGCCGTCTGGTAGCTAATCCTCCTGTTTCTGCCGCTCATTCTGCCCTTAAATACGCTATTCTTACCCGTCTAGATTCCGTTCCCGTCGCCACTAAAGAAAAATTAGCTCTCTTTTTGAAAAAATATCTTGAAGAAATAGAGAAATAGTAGAAAAAAGTCGTCGTTGAATCTAGAAATGGGTCATTTTTATCGCTGTCAACCAGACGATAAATTTGACCCAAATTCTAGGTTATCGAAAATTTGGGTTAAAACCCCGTCCTTTTAGGACGGCTTTAGACTTAAGCAATTAAGCGTTTTTCGGTGAAGCGTCAACCCCGTTCAGCGACCACCCTAAAAAAGTGGCGTGGTGAGGAATCGCCGTCCGTTTTACGGCGGCGAGGATGTCAAATCTAGCTTAACTAGCTAGATATTCTCTAATGTTGCCCTTGCGTTTTCTTAATTTAGCGATCGCTTCTCGTTCGATCTGACGCACGCGTTCACGACTGATATTAAGTCGAACGCCAATTTTTGCTAGGGTGAGGGGCTGCCCATTATCTAAACCAAAACGCAGACAAATCACTTCTTTTTGTTGAGGGGTGAGGTCTGCCATCAGTTTTTCCAAATCCACTTGGAGGGAAGAATAGGCAGTGTAATCTTCGGGGGAAAGTCCCGTATCTTCCAAGAGTTCCCCTAATTCCGTGTCTTGATTGTCCCCCACCTTTAAGTCAAGGGAAAGGGGTTGACGGGACCTTTCCAAGTAGTCTCGCACCTGTTTGGGAGTTAGGTCTAATTCCTCGGCTAATTCAGCAATGGTGGCAGCGCGACCTTTATCTTGAGCTAGTTGACGCTGGGCTTTTTTGATTTTATTTAGTTTTTCGGTGATGTGGATGGGCAGACGGATGGTGCGACTTTTTTCTGCGATCGCCCGGGTGATGGCTTGGCGAATCCACCAATAAGCATAGGTGGAAAAGCGATAGCCTTTGGTGGGATCGAATTTTTCCACACCTCTTTGCATCCCAATGGTTCCCTCTTGGATTAAGTCCAATAGATCGAGATTGCGTTTTAGGTATTTTTTAGCGATGGAAACCACTAAACGCAGGTTCGCTTCTACCATCTTGCGTTTGGCGAAATCCCCTGCCCCCAATTCTCGACGGAGTTGTTCTTCACTAATTTCCGCCGCTTCTGACCACTGGCGATCGCTGGGTTCGCTGCCGAGTTTAGCCCTTAGGGATTCCTTGATTTTTTCCAGAAAAATTAATCTTTGCACCTGTTTCGCGTAGAGAATTTCTTCTTCATGGGTGAGAAGGGGAACTCGGCCAATTTCTCTGAGATAGGCGCGAACTGGATCGGTGGGGTTTTTCGAGGTTTTCATGAGTGCGCGTCGGTTGAGGGTTGATATTCAGGGATTGATGGCGTTTTTCAGATCGCTTCCCCAGGGGCAGTTAAGGAGATGCTATCAGGGCTTTTTCTAGTTTTGTAAAGAGAGCAGTGAGTGATCACTCAAGGATATAGAGAAATCTAATTGAAGATTTAATTGCCTCTATAGTCCTTTTTTTGGCTATATATAAAGTTTCTGGGCATAAATGGCAAGTACTAAGAACCTTGGTTATTTAACCAATATTACAACAATCATTAAATATTGTAAAGTTTATGAGAAAAAAATCATCCCGCTCAGGAACGCACCGATGAAGAGGAGGTTTGAGTATCCCTACTCATAGATTACCCAAAGGTTTCCGAGCGGGATGCAATCTAGATGACAAAATGAGCAATTTTCTCAGATAGCGATCGCAGAGTGAGCGGTGAGGGGTTTGTACTAAAATGTCCAATACTCAGTTTAAATAGGGTCTGCTGAAAAAGTTTTTCGGTGGTGGTAGGGTGTGGGGTGTAGGGTGTGGGATTTTACCGATTTTCAGGGAAAAAGTCCCGGAATTTTCCCCCGGATCACTCCCATATCCGGTACTTTTTGATTGACAAAAAGTCTAAAAGTGTTATCCAACAAGGTTTTTAGATTTATTCAGCAGACCCCAATTAGGGTCTGCGGCAAAAAGTTTTTCGGTGGTGGTAGGGTGTGGGGTG
>VYMG01000375.1_pt1 | contig 10562 bp, 10 predicted proteins | sample 5115261 | NCBI WGS metagenome assembly VYMG01 (sample SAMN12291781, study PRJNA351875) | freshwater metagenome | isolation source: freshwater lake | place: USA: Michigan, Wintergreen Lake | collected 2013-08-08 | reverse complement strand
GACCGCGTCGATGTTCCGGCTGTTCAGCGCGGCGAGGCAGATGCGCCCCGTCGACACCGCGTAGATGCCGAACTCCTCGCGCAGCCGGTCGACCTGCGCCGAGGTCAGCCCCGAGTACGAGAACATGCCGCGCTGCTTCGTCACGAAGGTGAAGTCGCGCTTGACGCCCCGCGCGGCGAGGCGCTCGACCAGCCCGACGCGCATCGCGCGGATCCGGTCGCGCATGCCGGCGAGTTCCTGCTCCCATTGCGCGCGCAGCTCGGGCGAGTTCAGCACCGTGGCGACCACCGAGCCGCCATGGGTCGGCGGGTTGGAGTAGTTGGTGCGCACGACGCGCTTCAACTGGCTCAGCACGCGCGCCGCCTCGTCCTTGTCCTGGGCGACGAACGAGAGCGCCCCGACCCGCTCGCCGTACAGCGAGAACGACTTGGAGAACGAGCTCGACACCAGGAAGTCGATGCCGGCGCCCGCGAAGCGCCGCACGGCCGCCGCGTCGGCGTCGATGCCGTCCCCGAAGCCCTGGTAGGCGATGTCGAGGAACGGGATCAGGCCGCGGGCCTTGCAGGCGTCGACCACCTTCACCCACTGCCCGTCTGTCAGGTCGACCCCGGTCGGGTTGTGGCAGCAGGCGTGCAGCACGACGATCGAGCGTTCGGGCAGGCCCTGCAGCGTCGCCAGCATCGCGTCGAAGCGCACGCCGTGCGATTCGGCGTCGTAGTAGGGGTAGGTCTCGACCTCGAAGCCGGCGCCCTCGAACAGCGCCCGGTGGTTCTCCCAGCTCGGGTCGCTGATCCAGATCTTGGCGTCGGGCACGAAGCGCTTGAGCAGGTCGGCCCCGACCTTCAGCGCGCCGGTGCCGCCGAGGGCCTGGACGGTCGCGACCCGCTTGTCGGCGATCAGCGGCGAGGCGGACCCGAACAGCAGGGTCTGGACGGCCAGGTTGTACTGGACGATGCCGTCGATCGGCAGGTAGCCGCGCGCCGGCGCGGCGGCCGTGCGCTGCGCCTCCGCCTGCCGGACCGCGGCGAGCAGCGGGATCTTGCCGGCATCGTCGCAGTACACGCCGACGCCGAGGTTCACCTTGCCCGGGCGGGAATCGGCGCCAAACGCCTCGTTGAGTCCGAGTATCGGATCCCGCGCCGCCATAGGAACAGCAGAGAAAGGTGAGGAAACCATGGCAAGACCTTGATCTGGAAGTCAGTATTCAAGCACGCGAAGAAAAAAAGAGCGACCGATGTGCCTAAATATTGTGCAATAAGCTGGCTTTTTCGGTGCACTGCGGAGATAATCGGCGTGCTCCGCGTGCCGCTTTGATGCACTGCAAAGTCTAGCACGCGCCCCCCTCCACCCGACCCACCCTGGAAGCTCCGGCGGAACCCCATGCAGGCCCCGACCGACGCCCCGCAACTGCTCGAGTACCCGGGCAGCCCGTTCCAGCTGCACCAGCCGTTTCAGCCGGCCGGTGACCAGCCGGGGGCGATCGCGCGCCTGATCGAAGGGGTCGAGGACGGGCTGAGCTTCCAGACGCTGCTCGGCGTGACCGGGTCGGGCAAGACCTTCACGATGGCCAACGTCATCGCCCGCCTCGGACGGCCGGCACTCGTCCTGGCGCCGAACAAGACGCTGGCCGCGCAGCTGTACGCCGAGATGCGGGAGTTCTTCCCGAACAACGCGGTCGAGTACTTCGTCTCCTACTACGACTACTACCAGCCCGAGGCGTACGTCCCGCAGCGCGACCTCTACATCGAGAAGGACTCGTCGGTCAACGAGCACATCGAGCAGATGCGCCTGTCCGCGACGAAGTCGCTGCTCGAGCGCCGCGACACCATCATCGTCGCCACCGTCTCCTGCATCTACGGCATCGGCAACCCCGGCGACTACCACTCGATGGTGATGACGCTGCGGGTCAAGGACCGCATGTCGCAGCGCGACGTGCTGCAGCGGCTGGTCGCGATGCAGTACAAGCGCAACGAGACCGACTTCGCGCGCGGCACCTTCCGGGTGCGCGGCGACACCATCGACGTCTTCCCGGCGGAGCACGCCGAGCTGGCGGTCCGCATCGAGCTCTTCGACGACGAGATCGAGTCGATCCAGCTGTTCGACCCGCTGACCGGCCGCGTTCGCCAGAAGATCCCGCGCTTCACCGTCTACCCGTCGTCGCACTACGTGACGCCGCGCGCGACCGTGCTGCGCGCGGTCGAGACGATCAAGGCGGAGCTGCGCGATCGGCTCGAGCAGTTCCGCGGGCAGGGCAAGCTGGTCGAGGCGCAGCGCCTCGAGCAGCGCACCCGGTTCGACCTGGAGATGCTCGCCGAGATCGGCTTCTGCAAGGGCATCGAGAACTACACCCGGCACCTGTCCGGCGCCGAGCCCGGGCAGCCGCCGTCGACGCTGGTCGACTACCTGCCCGACGACGCGCTGATGATCATCGACGAGTCGCACGTGACGATCGGCCAGCTCGGCGGCATGTACCGCGGCGACCGCGCGCGAAAGGAGACGCTGGTCGAGTACGGCTTCCGACTGCCCTCGGCGCTCGACAACCGGCCGCTGCGCTTCGAGGAGTTCGAGCGCAAGGTGCGCCAGGCGGTGTTCGTCTCGGCGACGCCGGCCGACTACGAGAAGACGCACAGCGGCCAGGTCGTCGAGCAGGTGGTGCGCCCGACCGGCCTGATCGACCCCGAGGTGACGATCCGGCCGGCCGGCTCCCAGGTCGACGACGTGCTGTCGGAGATCCACGCACGCGCGGCCAGGCACGAGCGCGTGCTGGTCACGACGCTCACGAAGCGGATGGCCGAGGACCTGACCGACTACCTGACGGAGCACGGTGTCAAGGTGCGCTACCTGCACTCGGACATCGACACGGTCGAGCGCGTCGAGATCATCCGCGACCTGCGCCTCGGCGTCTTCGACGTGCTGGTCGGCATCAACCTGCTGCGCGAGGGGCTGGACATTCCCGAGGTGTCGCTGGTCGCGATACTCGACGCCGACAAGGAAGGCTTCCTGCGCTCCGAGCGCAGCCTGATCCAGACGATCGGGCGAGCGGCGCGCAACCTGCACGGCACGGCGATCCTGTACGCGGACACCATCACCGACTCGATCCGGCGGGCGATCGACGAGACGGCGCGCCGCCGCACGAAACAGACGGCGTTCAACGTCGTGAACGGCATCGTGCCGCGCGGCGTGGTCAAGCAGGTCAGGGAGCTCATCGACGGGGTCTACGACCCGTCGCAGGAGAAGAAGGAACTGAAGGCCGCCGAGGAGCGGGCCCAGTACGAGACGATGAGCGAGAAGGGCGCGGCCAGGGAACTCAAGCGCCTGGAAAAGCTGATGCTCGACCACGCCCGCAACCTCGAGTTCGAGAAGGCGGCGCAGGTGCGCGACCAGCTGACCCTGCTGAAGGAGCAGGTGTTCGGCGCGGGCGGCACCGGCAACGTCGTGCCCTTCGTGGCCGGCAAGGCGGCCTGACCACCTCGGCGGGCCGATCGACGAATACTTGTTTCCAGCGCGGAAGAAGACATGGCAAAACGAGAACCCCTTTCGATGGCGATGAACACGCGGGTCCTGTTCGTCTGCATGGGCAACATCTGCCGCTCGCCGATGGCCGAGGGCGTGTTCCGCCACTTGATCAGGCAGTCGGGCCTCGACGACGTCGTCAAGGTCGAGTCGGCGGGCACCCACGCGTTCCACGTCGGCGAGGGTCCGGACAGGCGCGCCCAGGCGACCGCCGCCAAGCGCGGCTACGACATCACCGACCTGCGCGCGCGTCGCGTCGAGGACGTCGACTTCGAGAAGTTCGACCTGATCCTCGCGATGGACTGGGACAACCTGTCGCTGCTCCAGCAGCAGGCCCCGAAGAAGGCGCACCACAAGCTGCAGCTGCTGATGCGCTTCGCGACCGAGCACGAGTCGGCGACCATCCCCGATCCGTACTACGGCGCCCAGCAGGGCTTCGACCAGGCGCTCGACTTCATCGAGGACGCCTGCGCCGGGCTGCTCGAGGTCGCGCGTCGCCGCGCGACCCAGGTCGCCGCCGCGTAGGCCGGGAATTCGGCGAGCACTGCTCGCCGCCGGCGTACGTGGAACCGGCATGCTTGCCGGGTTCCCCCCTGCGTCCCGAACGGGAACCCGGCGAGAGCCGGCCGATCCGTTCCCTCCGGTGCCTCCCGTTCCGAGCCCTCCCGGCGATCCTCGGAGGGCTCCGCACGCGCCCCCGGAGCGCCCTCCGGGCGTCGAGACGAAAAAGTCATCATTTCGTCTTGAGCAAAGCCTTGACAGATTGGTCGGGTATCCCTACTGTCGACCACGGGATGGCGGGTTTGTCCAGGACAAATTCCCCGACGCCTGTGCGGATACTCGACCAACCCACTCGGTTATTGTTATTCTTGAGTCCAACAGTCGGGTTTACCGGAGCCCTTCGCCATGAGATTGACCACCAAAGGCCGTTTCGCCGTGACCGCCATGATCGATCTGGCGATGCGCCAGCACAATGGCCCCGTCACCCTCGCCGGCATCAGCCAGCGCCAGAAGATCTCGCTCTCCTACCTGGAGCAGCTGTTCGGCAAGCTCCGGCGCCACGAGCTGGTCGAGAGCACTCGCGGCCCGGGCGGCGGCTACACGCTGGCCCGTCCGATGCGTGACGTCTCGGTCGCCGACATCATCTTCGCGGTCGACGAGCCGCTGGATGCGACCAGCTGCGGCGGCAAGGAGAACTGCCATGACGAGGGGCCGTGCATGACGCACGAGCTCTGGTCGAACCTCAACAAGAAGATGATCGAGTTCCTCGATGGCGTGACGCTGCAGGAACTGGTCGAGCAGCAGCGCGGCCGCGAGACCAAGGCGCCGCCGAAGCAGATCTCGGTGCTGCGCGAGCACCGCGCCGCGCTGGAGTTCCCGACCTCGACGCTGCAGCCGATCAACATGCAGGGCGCGCGCGTGACCTCGGTGTCCTGACGGCGCAGGATCGACCTTCCACAGTCTCAGTATCGATTCCGCGGTACCCGGTTCCGAAGCACGATCCGAGACCCACACGCTGTACAGGGAGCCCTTCGATGCATCTTCCGATCTACCTCGACTATTCGGCCACCACGCCGGTCGACCCGCGAGTGGTCGACCGGATGGTGCCGTGGCTCGGCCAGCACTTCGGCAACCCGGCGTCGCGCAGCCACGCGTACGGCTGGGCCGCGGAGGAGGCCGTCGAGGAGGCGCGCGAGCACGTCGCCGCGCTGGTCGGATGCGACGCGAAGGAACTGGTCTGGACGTCCGGGGCGACCGAGTCGATCAACCTCGCCGTCAAGGGCGCCGCGCATTTCTACAAGGAGCGCGGCCGGCACCTGGTCACGGTGAAGACCGAGCACAAGGCGACCCTCGACACGATGCGCGAGCTCGAGCGCGAGGGCTTCGAGGTGACCTATCTCGACGTGCGCGACGACGGCCTGATCGACATGGACACCCTGAAGGCCGCGCTTCGCCCGGACACGGTGCTGGTGTCGGTCATGTACGTGAACAACGAGATCGGCACGATCCAGGACATCCCGGCGATCGGCGCGCTGTGCCGCTCGAAGGGCATCCTGTTCCACGTCGACAGCGCACAGGCCACCGGCAAGCTCGACATCGACCTGTCGGGGCTGCCCGTCGATCTGATGAGCTTCTCGGCGCACAAGACCTACGGTCCGAAGGGCGTCGGCGCGCTCTACGTGCGTCGCAAGCCGCGCGTGCGCATCGAGGCGCAGATCCACGGCGGCGGCCACGAGCGCGGCATGCGCTCGGGCACGCTGCCGACGCACCAGATCGTCGGCATGGGCGAGGCCTTCCGGATCGCGAAGGTCGAGATGAAGACCGAGAACGAGCGGATCCGGATGCTGCGCGACAAGCTCTGGCGCGGCCTGTCCGAGATGGAGGAGGTCTACGTCAACGGCGACATGGAGCGGCGCGTGCCGCACAACCTCAACGTCAGCTTCAACTACGTCGAGGGCGAGTCGCTGATCATGGCGATCAAGGACCTCGCGGTGTCGTCGGGCTCGGCCTGCACGTCGGCGAGCCTGGAGCCCAGCTACGTGCTGCGGGCGCTCGGGCGCAGCGACGAGCTCGCGCACAGCTCGATCCGCTTCTCGGTGGGACGCTTCACCACCGAGGAGGAGGTCGAGTACGCGGTGAAGCTGCTGCGCGACAAGGTCGGCAAGCTGCGCGAGATGTCGCCGCTCTGGGAGATGGTCAAGGACGGCATCGACCTGAACACGGTGCAGTGGGCCGCGCACTGAGCACGCACGCGGCGGACAGGGACGTCGATACACAGTCGAAAGAACGAGAGGTCTGACATGGCATACAGCGACAAGGTCATCGATCACTACGAGAACCCGCGCAACGTGGGAGCGCTCGACAAGGGCGACCCGACGGTCGGCACCGGCATGGTGGGCGCGCCGGCCTGCGGCGACGTGATGAAGCTCCAGATCAAGGTCGGCGCGAACGGCGTCATCGAGGACGCGAAGTTCAAGACCTACGGCTGCGGCTCGGCGATCGCGTCGTCGTCGCTCGTCACCGAGTGGGTCAAGGGCAAGACGCTCGACGAGGCGATGTCGATCAAGAACACGCAGATCGCCGAGGAGCTCGCGCTGCCGCCGGTCAAGATCCACTGCTCGATCCTCGCCGAGGACGCGATCAAGGCCGCCATCGAGGACTACCGGACCAAGCACGGGCAGGACGCGGACCGGCAGCCGAAGGCCGCCTGAGGAGGTCCCGCGATGGCGATCACGCTCACCGAATCCGCCGCGAACCACGTCTCGCGCTACCTCGAACGCCGCGGCAAGGGCATCGGGCTGCGGCTCGGCGTCAGGACGACCGGCTGCTCGGGGCTCGCCTACAAGCTCGAGTATGCGGACGAGCCGGCGCCCGAGGACCACACCTTCGAGAGTCACGGTGTCAAGGTGCTGGTCGACCCGCGCAGCCTCTCCTACATCGACGGCACCGAGCTCGACTTCGTGCGCGAGGGGCTGAACGAAGGGTTCCGGTTCAACAACCCGAACGTCAGGAGCGAGTGCGGCTGCGGGGAGTCGTTCAAGGTCTGAGCGAGCCCCGGGTCCGACGGCGAGGCGCCCCAGGGCGCCTCTCGTCATTCTCGGGCGCCGTCCCCCCGCGATGAACTTCCTGGACCAGAGCCACTTCGAGCTGCTCGGGCTGCCCGAGCGCTTCGCGATCGACGCGCAGGCGCTGCAGGGTGCCTTCCGGCGGCTGCAGGCGGCGGTGCACCCGGACCGGTACGCGGCCGCGGGCGCGACGGAGCGGCGGATCGCGATGCAGCTCGCCACCGGCGCGAACGAGGCCTACCGCACGCTGTCCGACCCCGGCCGGCGCGCGGCCTACCTGTGCGAGCGCCACGGTCAGCCGCTGAACGCCGAAACCAACACCGCGATGTCACGGGCCTTCCTGATGCAGCAGATGGAGTGGCGCGAGGCGCTCGAGGAGGCGCGGGCGAGCCGCGACGCGGGCGCGCTCGCCGAGCTGTCCAGGCTCCTGTGCGATCATCGGGGCCGGCTCCTGGACGAGATCGGCACCGCGATCGACCGGGACCACGACTGGGCGCGGGCCGCCGACGCGGTCCGCCGCTGGATGTTCGTCGACAGGTTCGGCGCCGAGGTGGCCGCGGCCGAGGACGGCCTCGCGGCCTGAGGAACACATGGCGCTGCTGCAGATCTCCGAACCCGGGATGTCGCCCGAGCCGCACCGGCGGCGGCTCGCGGTCGGCATCGACCTGGGCACGACCAATTCGCTGGTGGCGGCGGTCCGCTCGGGAGTTGCCGAGGCGTTGCCCGACGCGCTCGGGCGCCCGCTGCTGCCCTCGGTGGTCCGCTACCTTGCCGACGGCTCGGTCGAGGTCGGCCACGTCGCATGGGAGTGCGCCTCCGAGGACCCGCGCAACACGATCGTCTCGGTCAAGCGCTACATGGGCCGCGGTCTCGCCGACGCGACCCGCCACCCGTCGCCCTACGACTTCGTCGAGGCGCCCGGCATGGTCCGGCTGCGCACCGTGTCCGGCGAACGCAGCCCGGTCGAGGTGTCGGCCGAGATCCTGAAGGTGCTGCGTGCGCGCGCCGAGGCCTCGCTCGGCGGCGAGCTGGTGGGCGCGGTGATCACCGTGCCGGCGTACTTCGACGACGCGCAGCGACAGGCGACCAAGGACGCCGCGCGGCTCGCCGGGCTCGACGTGCTGCGCCTGCTGAACGAGCCGACCGCCGCCGCGATCGCCTACGGGCTGGACAACGCCTCCGAGGGCGTCTACGCGGTCTACGACCTCGGTGGCGGCACCTTCGACATCTCGATCCTGCGGCTGACGAAGGGCGTGTTCGAGGTGATCGCCACCGGCGGCGACACCGCGCTCGGTGGCGACGATTTCGATCGCCGGCTCGCCGAGGCCTTCGTCGAGGCGAACGGGCTGGGCACGCTCGCGCCCGACGACCTGCGCCGCGTGCTGAAAGCCGCGCGGCTCGCCAAGGAGTCCCTGAGCACCCATCCGGAGGCGCGGATCGAGGCGCCGATCACCGGGCGCGGCATGCTGTCGACGCCGGTCACCGCCGAGCGTTTCCACGCGCTCACCGCGGACCTGCTCGATCGCACGCTCGACACCGTGCGGCGAACGCTGCGCGACGCCGGCCTGTCGGCCTCTCAGGTCGCGGGCGTGGTGATGGTCGGCGGCTCGACGCGGATGCCACAGGTCCGCGCGGCGATCGGCGCGCTGTTCGGCAAGCCGCCGCTGGTCGACCTCGACCCGGACAAGGTCGTCGCGCTCGGCGCCGCGGTCCAGTCGAACCTGCTCGCCGGCAACAGCTCGGCCGACGGCGAGGACTGGCTGCTGCTCGACGTGATCCCGCTGTCGCTCGGCCTCGAGACGATGGGCGGCCTGGTCGAGAAGGTGATCCCGCGCAATGCGACGATCCCGGTCGCGCGCGCGCAGGAGTTCACCACCTACAAGGACGGCCAGACCGCGATGGCGATCCAGGTCGTGCAGGGCGAGCGTGAGCTCGTCGCCGACTGCCGCTCGCTCGCGCGCTTCGAGCTGCGTGGCATTCCGCCGATGGCCGCCGGCGCGGCGCGGATCCGCGTGACCTTCCAGGTCGATGCCGACGGCCTGCTGTCGGTGACCGCGCGCGAGCAGTCGCAGGGCGTCGAGGCCTCGATCGCGGTCAAGCCCTCGTACGGTCTGTCGGACGACGAGATCGCCCGGATGCTGCAGGAGTCGTTCGGCACCGCCGAGGTCGACATGAAGGCGCGCGCGCTGCGCGAACAGCAGGTCGAGGCCGACCGGCTGCTCGCCGCCACGCAGGTCGCGCTCGACGCCGATGGCGACCTGCTCGTGCCTGCCGAGCGCGACGCGATCGAGGCGACGATGCGCGAGTTGAAGCTCGCCTCTCAGGGCGACGACCCGCGCGCGATCGAGTCGCGGATCGCGACGCTCGCGCACGCGACCGAAGACTTCGCCGCCCGCAGGATGGACCGTGCGGTGCGCCAGGCGCTCGCAGGCCGCCGCCTCGACGAGATCGGCTGAGACGCCGCACCGATGCCCACGATCACCGTCCTCCCCCATGAGAGCCTCGCGCCGCAGGGTGCGTCGTTCGAGGCCGAGCCGGGCAGGAGCCTGTGCCAGCAGCTGCTCGATCGCGGCATCGACATCGAGCACGCCTGCGGCATGGTCGCCGCGTGCACCACCTGCCACGTGGTCGTGAAGGACGGCTTCGGCCGGCTGCCGCCCTCCTCGGACGAAGAGGAGGACATGCTCGACAAGGCCTGGGGGCTGACCGCCACCTCGCGCCTGTCGTGCCAGGTGAACCCGGTCGCGACCGACCTGACGATCGAGCTGCCGAAGTACACGATCAACCACGCCCGCGAGTGAGGCGGGCGTCCCCCTCGCGTGGACTGCCATGAAGTGGACCGACACCCTGGAGATCGCGATCGCGCTCGACGAGGCGCACCCCGACGCGGACCCGACCCGCGTGCGCTTCACCGAGCTGCACGCGTGGGTGCTCGCGCTGCCGGGCTTCGATGACGATCCGAAGCGCTCCGGTGAGAAGATCCTCGAGGCGATCCAGCAGGCGTGGATCGACGAGCGGTGACCCTCGACCCCGTCATCCTCTTCTTCGCCCTCGGCGTCCTCGCCCGCCTCGCGAAGTCCGACCTACGCCTGCCCGAGGCGCTCTACGAGACGCTGTCCATCTACCTGCTGGTCGCGATCGGCCTGAAGGGCGGCGCGCAACTCGCTGTGCAGCCGCTCGGCACGCTGTGGCCGGTCGCGCTCGCCGCGATCGCGATTTCCGCAGTGGTGCCGCTGGTGCTGTTCCCGGTGCTGCGCATGTTCGTGCGGCTGGGCACCGCGGATGCCGCGTCGATCGCCGCGCACTACGGGTCGGTGTCGGTCGTCACCTTCGCGGTGGCGCAGAGCGCGCTCACCCGCGCCGGCATCGAGCCGGACGCGTACCTCGCGATGCTGGTCGCGCTGATGGAGGCGCCGGGCATCGTCGTCGGCGTGCTGCTCGCGCGTCGCGGCCTCGCGCGCGAGGGCGCGGCCGTGCGCCCCG
>VYMG01000373.1_pt1 | contig 10619 bp, 10 predicted proteins | sample 5115261 | NCBI WGS metagenome assembly VYMG01 (sample SAMN12291781, study PRJNA351875) | freshwater metagenome | isolation source: freshwater lake | place: USA: Michigan, Wintergreen Lake | collected 2013-08-08 | reverse complement strand
AACCTTAGGCTATTGGTTGGGAACTTGGGAGGGGACTATTGACCGAGAAACGGCAATTTGGGCGAGATTTTATGACCCGGAAGGCAATTTAATCCCCTTGCCAGAAGAAGCGGCCCAGGAGCAAGCGGCCGCAGCACAGGAGCAAGCGGCCGCAGCACAGGAGCAAGCGGCCGCAGCACAGGAGCAAGCGGCCGCAGCACAGGAGCAATTAAATGCTACTCAGCAAGCTCTGGAAGCGGAAAGACAGCGTTCTCAACGGCTGGCGGCTCGTTTGCGAGAAATGGGGATAGAGCTATAGTATAGCTGTATTTGTTTAGGTGAGGAGGTAAACTACTGGTGTTTCTCCTCGCTTAAAGTCGGTTAATTTCTCCTTTCACGGTTGAGGGATCCTGCAATCCCAGTGTATTTGAAATCTAGCTCGACACCTGTTTGCTGCTGTGATTACCTTTTGACCAGTGGGTAATTATTGATCAGAGTTTTCTTTTATTCTTCCTTAAACAGTAAACAGTAAACAGTGAACTGAAAACTCACATCTGATAACTGATACCTTTCTCGGAGTCTCAACTAGGAAATTTATTTGGCACGACTACTTATACTTATATGTCTAATCTATCTTTGGGAGCGCAACCTCCCCTCGAATTTATCCCCCCTGACCTTAATCCCTTGCTTTTAAAGGGATGTCAAATCTTTTTACCTCTTTGGTTACAAACTCAAACCAACTTAAGAGAAATTTCCGCCGCCAATCTAGAAACTTTAATCACATTTTATCAAAAAAGTCAAGAGAAAAAAGTCCGTTTACTGCTTGCTTTCCGTCATCCCAGTATTAACGATCCCTACTGTATGGCCTATCTTTTATGGAAATTAGTACCCAAAAAAGCCCAAGAGTTAGGAATAAAATTAAACACTCCAATTCACGCTCATTTTATGTATGATCGAGGGATTCCTTTATGGGCCGGAGAAAGGGTAGGATGGTTATATTCTAAGTTAGGTGGCACACCAATTCAACGGGGAAAAGCCGATTTAATCGGATTGCGTTCTGCTCGTCGTTTATTATTAGAAGGAGATTATCCTTTAGCCGCTGCTCCGGAAGGGGCAACTAACGGACATAATGAGCTTGTTAGTGCTATTGAACCGGGTATTTCTCAATTGGCTTTTTGGGGGGTGGATGATGTCAAAAAAGCTAAACAACAGCAAGAAGTAATTATTTTACCTATTGGTATTCAGTATTTTTATCTGACTCCAGTGTGGCAAAAAATAGAGCAAATTTTAACTAATTTAGAAACCGATAGCGGTTTAGAATCAATCCCGAATTCATCCCTAGAAGAAAAGGTTTTATACGAGCGTCTTTTTCGGTTAGGAGAAAGATTATTATCTTTAATGGAGGATTTTTATCGAGATTTCTACTATCAATCTTTGCCTGTAGTACCTGCCAATGGTGATGATCCAAACGAAACCCTAGCCAAACGTTTAGCCAATTTATTAGATGTGGCCCTACAAACCGTAGAAAAGTATTTTAATGTTTCTCCTAATGGTAATGTAATCGATCGCTGTCGTCGTTTGGAACAAGCAGGATGGGAACGTATTTATCGCCAAGAATTAAAACCCACTCACTCTATTTCTCTCCTTGAATTAGGATTAGCTGATCGCCTGGCTGATGAAGCTAATTTAAAAATGTGGCACATGAGAATTGTCGAAAGTTTTGTGTCAGTAACCGGTTATTATGTCAAAGAAAAACCCACCGTAGAAAGATTTGCCGAGACAATTTTATTACTCTGGGATTTAGTGACAAGAATTAAGGGAGGTAATCCCTTTTTTCGTCCCCAAATTGGTCAACAAAAAGCGATAATAACTATTGATAAACCTATTTCCGTATCCGAGCGCTATGCCGATTATAAAAGTGATCGACGCTCGGCCGTAGCACAATTAACCCAAGATTTACAAACCAGTTTAGAAAGTTTAATTATTCATCAGTAGATAATTAGGGTTTGCTGAAAAAGTTTGTTGGTGGGGTTAGGAGTCAGTTATCAGATTTGAGTTATCATACTAAATCCGTTGAGCATAGGCTACTTATGAGGACAGGCACTCATGCAATAGGCAATAGGCAAAAGGGGGAATAAATAATCATTCTTTAATAACCGGATTTAGTAACAGTAATCAGTGAACTGATTACTGTTCACTGAGAAAACTCCCCAATTCCCACTCCCCAATTCCCACTTCCCACTTCCCCGGGAAAAACCTTTTCACCTAGCTCTAGTATAGGAGATAGTACGGAAATCTGGAAAAACTTAATACCGAAAACCCTACCCCGGTCAGAGAATCTTTTATCTATCCTAAAAGTGTAGAGACAAATCAACATCTCTAACGTCAAGAAAACTTCGGAGGTGAATTATATGGCACTTATACGTTGGGAACCTTTCAGAGAAGTAGAAAGCCTGCAGAAAGAAATGAATCGCTTGTTTGACCGTCTTGTGCCGACTGATGTAGGCAATGGCGAGAAAATGGGGTTATCCTTCATCCCGGCGGCGGAAATAACCGAAACGCCAGAGGCAGTTCAGATTAAACTGGAAATACCTGGTATGGAGGCCAAAGACCTCAACCTAGAAGTAACAGCCGATAGTCTGACCATTAATGGTGAAAGGAAATCGGAAATTAAAACCGAAGAAGAAGGATTTACCCGCACTGAATTCCGTTATGGTAAATTCCATCGGGTTATTCCTCTACCAGTCCGGGTTGATAACAATAACGTGACTGCTGAATACAAAGATGGCATTCTCAATCTCACCCTCCCGAAAGCGGAAGAAGAAAAAAATAAAGTGGTGAAAGTGTCCATCAATCCTACCACTGCTCAATGATGTAGCACTCATTGTCTGGTCTTAAGCGAAAAAGTTAACCTAGTCCGATTAAACCAAAGCGGGAGTATGCTTTGATACTCCCGCTTTTAGCTTCCATCTGCCTAACCCTTTAATTTAAAATTTCTAACACTGCTTGGGGTGATAATTTATCTTTAAACCAGATAACCTGAGCGGGTAGATTTTGAAATTTAACTCCAGCTTTTTCTAGATTTAACCGTTCCGATACGGCTAAAATTAGATTATTTGCTTGGGCCGATTTAACCTGTAAAAATTTCTTTTGTAGGTATTCTGGTCGCCAATAACCAACAATTTCGAGGAGAAAAACGCGACCATCGGGATGCAATAAACGGAAATCGGGAATCATCACTCCTCCGGGTAAAGGCACTAAATCCACTTCCCTTTCTAGTTGCCATTCAGTTTTTAACTGTAACCAACGTTTAGCGAAAGATTCCTCTAACATACTATCGTAGGGTTTCCCGGGGGAATAGTGGGACACCAGACCACAGTTATCCTCTAAATTGAACTGTTGTTTTTTAATAGTTCCTGTATAGGAATCTTTATACTGTAATTGTGCCTTCAGATTCCAGTGAGTAACATGGAGTAAGGCAGGAATTAATTTAGCGATTTCAAGGCCATAACGACTATTAGCTTTAAATAAACTGGTTGGACCATCGATAGTAATAGTAAATCCCGTGTCGGCATCCCCTTCGATATAAGTCATTAAACGAAATAGTTTTAGATAGCGAAAGAGATATTTATATTCCCCTGGATCGTTGCGGTGGACGTTGATAATTAAATAACTGGCCCGATAAAAAATACCTTGAATTTGCGAGAGGTTAAAACGATGAATTAGGTTTTCGGGGGTAGGAGCATCAAATTGAGTGAGAATTTTATTCTCCGCTAAATCAGCATAGAGTCCTTTTTCTAGAGCTACTGGAAAAATTTCTTGATTTAATTCTTGGCTGAGTTGCTGGGCAATTTTCTCCAGAATTAGCGATCGATTTTGCGGAATAGGAACAAAGTTGGCCGCTTGTTCAAAAACTCTTTTTCTTAATTCCTGCGGTTCTAAGGGACTAATAATCTCAAAGGTGGCAAAATGATTGGTTAATAGGTGAGCAAATCCCCGTTTAATTTTATAATCGGGACTGTCTCCCTCCAAGATTAGGAGTTTTTGGCTTAATTCTCCCTTAGTTTGACCGATACTTTCCTGAAAACAGGTGATTTGTTCTTGGGCGATCGCCAGATAATCGGTCGCGAGCGGTAAGCGTTTGGGAATAATTGTCTCGCCATTTTGACGGGAAATCAATAAATCGGTCGGTAACATGGCAAGCTAGAGAAGAATAATCAGATGGGGAGAGGTGGGACGACAAGGAAAGGTCGAAACCCCAAAAATCCCCCGATTCTAACTATTTTGGTCGAGATAACGCTCTAAATCTTCGATCACACGGGTTAATTCTGCTTCTGTGGTTAAGCGTAGGCGATCGTCACGAACCGTTAACAAAACTTTAGCCGAAAAAGGACTCGGATAAATATTGGGATTACAAAACACTTCCAGAAACACATCACCAGTGTGCTGATATTCCATCGGTTTTTGGGGTTGGGGTTTACCCCCACTAGCGGCATTACTGGCGATCGCTTTCAGGCGATCAAGTAAAATATTAATTTCCCTTTGCAAATCCAAGGCAGCACTGGAACTGAAACGAAAAGTAACGGAACCTTGCAAGAGATTAAGAGTTAAAGGAATCATGGAAAAAATCAGGTTAGGAGAAAGCCTGAAGTTAATTATATTGATTTCTGGAGATTTGGGGAAATTGGGTTTTGGGGGATTGTTCAGTCATCAGTAATCACTGAATTTACCGACGCGGAACGAGATTAATCCGGCCTTCGTCCATTTCATCCATGAGTAACTCGAGGGCCTCGTAATCCACATCGGAAACGTAGCCAAGACGAGCGAGGAGTTCATTAATTCCGTTCTCGATTTCTGGCGTGATCTGACGATAATATAGGGCTTGTTCCACTAATTGGCGGATAGTCGGCTGGGTATCCACAATTTCCTTACTCTAGTTCAATAAATCTAGTTTCTGTATCCTGCTTTACTTTATTTCAGCAAAAATACCAGTATAATGCTTGGTCATCATCAGTCATTCGGGATTAGAACTTAAACCTAACGACTTTCCCCTGATGTTTAGCCGAGTAAGTCCTGATCACTGTTTCTCTTTACTGTTCGGATCCCAAGGTTAACCTAAAAGTGGTTCCTTCCCACAGGGTAAAGATTAAGAAAAGATTAATCTTTTCAGGAGAGAGAAAATATATCAAGACGAAGGTTACAAAATCAGAAAGTTAGGACATAATAGCGGTATCTGATCTCCAGTTAAAAGGTTCATTTATGAATTTCAAAGCCCAGCCATGAAAAGTCCTGTAAAAGTCCCGGAAATTGCTCTATTTGAGCCAAACGGCTATATTACCGCCGCTAACGTCCTAGAATTTCAAGAGCAGCTCACCAATCTGGTTAACCGGAGTCGCTCTATCACTTTTCTGGTGGATATGAGTAGGGTGGAATTCCTCGACAGCGCTGGATTAATGGCTTTAGTTAGCGCCTTTCGTCTGGCTCAAAGTCAAGAAAAATCCTTCAATATCTGTTCTATTCCACCTTCAGTCAAGATTATCTTTGAATTAACCCAACTCGATCGGGTTCTCTCTATTTTCCCTAGCCGTGCTGACTTTGATGCTGTTATCACCCTCCCCCAAGCGGCGTAAGCAGACAAAATAGCGTTTCTCGCCGCAATTTCTCGGCTGCACTCTCAATTCTACCGGTAAATCACCTCTTGACCGGGCAGATTGCCCTTTACATGATCGACTCCTCATGACAACAATTTTTCTCAAGGAGAGGCATTATACTGTTGAGATGGCTCTCCTCGTTTTTGGATATTATTTCTGGGACAAACCACCGTACACTTGTTCGGAGCAGCTCACAAAAGACTGTCTATTAAGAAATTCCATGACTTTAGTGATGACAGAGGGGAAGGGGGCCAAGATGGTAGATAGGTAATGAGTAGTAATTTCCTAGAATCCATGACAGTCAAAAATCTCCAGTATGCTTATTTTCCCGGTTGTGTCGCCCAAGGTGCCTGTCGGGAACTATATTTATCCACGGCAGCCCTGACGGAAGCTTTGGGGATTAATTTAGTCGAACTCAAAAAAGCTGCCTGTTGTGGTTCGGGAACTTATAAGGAAGATTCGCAACTCTTGGAAGATGCCGTCAATGCGCGCAATATTGCCCTAGCGGAAGCCCTCAATTTACCCCTGTTGACTCACTGTAGCACCTGTCAAGGAGTGATCGGTCATGTGGACGAGCGCTTGAAGGAAGCAAAGCATAATAATCCCAATTATGTTGAGGAAGTTAATAATTATTTACAGAAAGAACATTGTTCCCCCTACCAAGGTACGACGACGGTTAAACACCTACTCTGGGCAATTGTGGGCGATTATGGCTTAGATAATCTGGCGGCCAAGGTGGTTCGTCCCTTATCAGGCTTAAATTGTGCCAGTTTTTATGGTTGTTATCTCTTGCGGGCCCAGGATACTCTCCCCTACGATAATCCCTTTCAGCCGGAATCTCTAGAAAATGTCTTTCGAGCGGTGGGGGCGAATCCGATTTATTATCAAGGACGCACTCAATGCTGTGGTTGGCCTCTGTCCAGTTATGCCACCACCCAATCCTTCCAAATGGCAGGAAAACACATTTTAGAGGCGATGGCAGCGGGGGCCGATTGTTTAGTCACCCCTTGTCCTTTATGCCATCTTAATCTTGATTCCCGACAACCGGAAGTGGCAAAAGTGATCGGTCGAAGTTTAGGTTTACCCGTGTTACATTTTTCCCAATTGGTCGCTTTAGCGGTGGGAGTCAGTCCCGATCGTTTAGGATTAGATCGACACATCGTTTCGACCAAATCCCTCTTAAAGAAATTGGGGTTTTAGGACAGGACTCAATCAGGAGTGTTAGCAATGGATTGGTTAAAAAGAATTTTTGGCTTAGATAAACCGGCAGATGCCGCTAGTGCGATCGCAGGGAAAGCCGCTGCTGCGGGTATTCCCCCCGAAAGAGTCGGATTAGATGGAAAATACGACGAAAGCGGACTAGCTAAACGAGTAGTTTTAGCTTTTGACGAGACACCGGATTTAGCTGATGAAGACAAATTGTGGGTCGCTCAAACTGGTGGTAAAGTTGTACTAAAAGGCCAGGTTTCCAATCAGGCGACTTTAAATAAAATGGTGGCCATCGCCAGTAAAGTCCATGGGGCAACCGGCGTCGATACCAGTCAAGTAACTATTGGGTGAAGTCGAACGGCTATATTCCCCGTGAAAATTAACCACTAAAACCCAGAGGGTTTTTGGCAGGGTGGATAACTCCAAGACTGGCAATCACCCCCAGCCGGCTGCTGTAAAATGGGAGGGATAGATACAACTCAGGAGAAAAGACCCCAGTGCAGTACAACCCCGCAGAAATCGAACAGAAATGGCAGAAGATTTGGCAGCAAATGGGATTGGACAAAACCCCAGAAAACGCCGATAAACCGAAATTTTACGCCCTCTCCATGTTCCCCTATCCATCGGGCAACCTGCACATGGGTCACGTTCGTAACTATACTATTACCGATGTGATTGCCCGTCTGAAAAGAATGCAGGGTTATCGCGTCCTGCATCCCATGGGGTGGGATGCTTTCGGATTACCCGCAGAAAATGCCGCCATTGAAAGGGGAGTTCCTCCGGCAAAATGGACCGAGCAAAATATTGCCCAGATGAAACGGCAATTACAACAGTTAGGATTATCTATCGATTGGGAAAGAGAAGTGGCCACCTGTTCCCCGGAATATTATCGTTGGACCCAATGGCTATTTTTACAGTTTTTTGAATCAGGATTAGCCTACCAAAAAGAAGCGGCAGTGAATTGGGATCCTATCGATCAAACTGTCTTGGCAAATGAACAGGTAGATAGTGAAGGAAAATCTTGGCGATCGGGTGCTAAAGTAGAAAGAAAATTACTCCGGCAATGGTTCCTAAAAATCACCGATTATGCCGAACAATTACTCACTGATTTAGATAAACTTACCGGTTGGCCGGAACGGGTTAAAACCATGCAGTCCAACTGGATCGGTAAATCGGTAGGTGCTTATTTAGAATTTCCTCTTGTTAATTCCACAGAAAAAATTGCCGTTTTTACCACTCGTCCCGATACGGTTTATGGAGTGACTTATGTGGTACTTGCTCCCGAACATCCCTTAACTTTACAAGTTACCACTCCCGAACAAAAATCGGCCGTAGAAACTTTTATTCAAGAGATAGCCAGCGAAAGCGAATTAGAAAGAACTGCCGAAGATAAACCCAAACGCGGTATTAAAACCGGAGGACTAGCAATTAATCCTTTTACTGGTGAAGAAATTCCGATTTTAATTGCTGATTATGTCCTCTACGAATACGGTACGGGGGCAGTGATGGGAGTCCCGGCTCACGACAGTCGCGATTTTAAATTCGCTCGGGAAAATAACCTGCCAATTAAGATAGTTCTTACTCCAGAAAGTGGCGAAATTGAGTTAAAAGAGGCCTATACAGAAGCGGGAATTATGATTAATTCCGCTCAATTTAATGGACTGAATTCCCAAGAAGGAAAAACCGCTATTATTGATTATGCCACTGCCCAAGGTTACGGCAAAGCTAGAATACAATATCGCCTCCGGGATTGGTTAATTTCCCGTCAAAGATATTGGGGTTGTCCGATTCCAGTTATCCACTGTCCTAACTGTGGAACTGTGCCAGTACCAGTGGAAAATTTACCCGTTACTTTACCAGAAAATGTCGAATTTAGCGGTCGAGGTGCTTCCCCTTTAGCTAAGTTGGAAGACTGGGTAAATGTGGATTGTCCTAGTTGTGGAACTCCCGCAAAACGGGAAACAGACACCATGGATACTTTCATCGATTCTAGTTGGTATTTCCTCCGTTATACCGATGCTAAAAATGAAGATATACCCTTTCAATTCGAGAAGGTTAATGATTGGATGCCCGTGGATCAATACGTCGGAGGAATCGAACACGCTATCCTACATTTACTCTATTCTCGTTTCTTTACCAAAGTTTTAAGAGACCGAGGTTTAGTTAATGTCGATGAACCTTTTAACCGTCTATTAACCCAGGGAATGGTACAGGGATTAACCTACAAAAATCCCGAAACTGGCAAATATGTCCCCGCAGAAAATGTTATCTATAAAGAGGATAAATATTGCGATAAAGACACGGGAGAAGTCCTTTCTTTCTTCTTTGAAAAAATGTCCAAGTCGAAATATAACGGCGTTGATCCTCTGAAAGTTCTCGAAAAATATGGGGCTGATACTGCCCGAATGTTTATACTTTTTACCGCACCCCCAGAGAAAGATTTACAGTGGGAAGATGCCGGGGTAGAAGGACAATTTCGCTTTCTTAATCGGGTGTGGCGTTTAGTCAGCGAATACATTGAAAATAAACCCAAGCAAGTCAAAAAAATAGAAACTTTCTCGAAAACTGACAAGGATTTAAGACGGGCAATTCACACCGCTATTAAAGAAATCTCCGAGGATTTAGAAGGAGATTATCAATTTAATACCGCCATTTCCGAATTAATGAAACTCAGTAACGCTTTAGGGGATAATAAGTGTTTTGAATCCCCCATTTATCGGGAAGGAATCGAAACCCTATTAATCTTACTTTCCCTCTTTGCTCCCCATCTTAGCGAAGAATTATGGCAAGCTTTAGGCCATAGCCAATCAATTCACCTGCAACCCTGGCCAAAAGTTGATCCTACTGCCCTTATTGTGGACGAGATCACCCTTGTCATCCAAATTTTGGGAAAAACCAGAGGCACGATACAAGTTCCCGCTAGTGCCGATAAAAGCACCTTAGAAACTCTCGCCCTGGAATCAGAAATCACCCAACGTTATTTAGAGGGCAAGGAAATCAAAAAAGTGATTGTTGTCCCGGGCAAATTAGTTAATTTTGTCGTGGGTTAAATGACAGCAATGATCACAATGGTAGGGAATTAAAGAACCTTTTCAGTTATCAGTAACCAGTTAGATTAACACTTTCTATGAAAAACTATCGATAGATAGCAAAATAGAAACTATACAATTAGCATTGTCTGTAAATAGGGTTTGCGGCAAAAAGTTTTTCGTGGGGGTAGGGTGTAGGGTGTAGGGTGTAGGGTGTAGGGTGTAGGGTTTTACCCGTTTTCAGAGGGTCAATTACCTAATTTTCGGGGAAAAAGTACCTGAATTTTCCCCCCGACCACTCCCATGGCTGGCACTTTTTAAAATATCTCTGGTTAAACCCGAAGGATGACCTGTCAAAATAAACCATGCTCCTGATTTTAGCATTCCTTGAGCGTTTAAAAGTAATTGTTTTACAGTTGCAGGATCTTGTTTATCTAAGTCATCAACAGCAATAATCACTCGCTCATATTTTTCGGTAGTGATCCGATAGTAGTGGTGTAGCTCTCTTGCTTATCTAGCCTGAGTTGTGTAGAATATTGACTAATAAAAATAATTACCTGATAAATGTCAAGAATTTGCTTTTTATGATTCAAGAATTTGCTTTTTATGATTGCTGTTTTTATCAAAATCTTCTCTGGGATTATTAAATTTTGGTTGGATGGCGATGAAGATTTAGAACATAATCTTCTAACAAAAGATTCACCAGCTTCAATATTTCGTTGTCCTAAATGTGGTTCTTGCCATACCATCA
>VYMG01000372.1_pt1 | contig 10623 bp, 7 predicted proteins | sample 5115261 | NCBI WGS metagenome assembly VYMG01 (sample SAMN12291781, study PRJNA351875) | freshwater metagenome | isolation source: freshwater lake | place: USA: Michigan, Wintergreen Lake | collected 2013-08-08 | reverse complement strand
GCCGCGCAGCCCGCCCTCACCAAGCCCCCAGCGCCCGCGGCCGAAAAGCCCTTCGAATTGCAGCCCACAGGCCAGCACGCGCAGGCATGGGGCGTGAAGTTCGCCCCCGCGACCTTCGTCATCGATCGTGCCGGCACCATCCGCGCCGCGGGCGTCAAGGCCGACAAACTCCAGGAAGTCATCGAATCACTGCTCGCCGAGCGGTAACGAAAGGGTGAAGATGGGTCCTCAAACGCTGATGAATGGAACGAACGCCGGCGGGGCGAGCGAGTTCGCCTTGCGCATTCGCGAGCAAGTCGCCCGCACCGTCGTCGGGCAGAGTGTCGTCGTCGAGCGCGTGCTCATCGCCCTCCTCACCGGCGGCCACCTCCTGCTCGAAGGTGTCCCCGGCATCGCCAAGACCCTCATGGTCCAGGCCGTTGCCAAAGCCGTCGATCTCAAATTCGCCCGCGTGCAGTTCACCATCGACCTGCTCCCCAGCGACATCATCGGCTCCGAAATCCTCGACCAGCGCACCGCCGAGTTCCGTGTTCACAAGGGCCCCATCTTCACCAACCTCTTCCTCGCCGACGAAATCAACCGCGCCAGCCCCAAGGTGCAGTCCGCCCTGCTCGAAGCCATGCAGGAACGTCGCGTCTCCATCGCCAACGCCACCCACGATCTCCCCGCGCCCTTCCTTGTCATCGCCACGCAGAACCCCATCGAACAAGCCGGCACCTTCGAACTGCCCGAAGCCCAGCTCGACCGCTTCATGCTGCGTCACCGTCTCAGCTACCCCACCAAGGACGACGAAATGCAGGTCGTCAAGCGCAGCCTCGCCCTGCGCCTCAAGCGCCAGGGTGACGGCGCAGTCCCCATGTCCGCCTTCGACGCCATCGAAACCCGCGATCAGTTGCGCCTGACAGATCTCACCACCGCCATGTCGCGCGTGCAGGATGTCCACGTCAGCGACGTCTTCGTGCGTGACTGCGTCGAACTCATCAACCTCACGCGCAATCACCCCGACATCGAGCTCGGTTGCAGTCCCCGCGCCGCCCTCGCGCTCGTCCACGCTTCGCGTGCACGCGCCTTCATCTACGGCCGCACGTACACCATTCCCGAAGATCTCTTCGCCCTCGCCGAAGACGTCGTGCTCCACCGCATCCGCCTCAAGTACGAAGCCCTCGCCCAGGGCAAGCGCGCCGCTGGCGTCCTCAAGCAGTTGCTGGACACCATGGCATGACCGCCGCCCCCGTCCAATCCGCGCCCGCCGCTGCCGAGGTGCTCCCGCCCCCGCAGTCGCTCTCGCATGACGCCTTCGAGATCATCGTCCGCCGCCTCGCCGACGATCTCGCCTTCGGCAGCGACGCCTCGCTCTTCGTCGGCAGCGGCCTCGAATACGCCAGCAGCCGCCCCTACGAAGCAGGCGACAGCATCCGCAGCATCGACTGGCGCCTCACCGCCCGCACCGGCCGCGCATATGTGCGCCAGTACGAGTCACTCAAACGCACCAACGTCTGCATCATCGTCGACACATCAGCGTCCATGGGCGTGGCAAGCGTGCCCCGCAGCAAGCACGACACCGCCGTCTGGATCGCCTCAGCTCTTGGCCTCATCGCCCAGCGCCGTCTCAGCCCCGTCGCCGTCTTCGGCGCAGGCGAGCGAGCGGCCCGCAGCGTTCCCAGCCTCTCGCGCTCTGACCTCTGGAGCGCAATTGACCCCCTGCGCACGCCCAGCCTCGTGGAGCGCACGCGCCTTGCCGACGCCATCACATCCACCACCATGCGCGTCCCGCGCCGCAGCGTCATCATCGTGCTCAGCGATCTGCACGAGCCAAACGCCATCGACGCCATCCGCAGCGCGTGCCAAAAGCACGAAGTCATGGTCCTGCACATCCAGGATCCCGTCGAAGTCACGCCCCTCCGCGCCGGTTTCATCCGCCTGCGCGAGGCCGAAACCGGCTCCATCTTCCTTGCCCCCCGCCGCAAACCCCTCGATAGCGGACACGACACCCAGACACAGTTGCACCGCTGCGGAGCCGACTACCTCCACATCCGCACCGATCGCCCCTTCATCGCCGCCCTGCGCAGGTTTCTCGCCTCCCGCAGCGGCGCAACGCGAGGCCGCGGATGAACCCACGCCTTCTCATCCTCGTCTGCCTCCGCGCCTGCCTGCTGAGCTGCCTCCTCGCCTCGCCCGCGTTCGCTCAGACCGCTCGCGCAGTCAGCGCCAAGCGTGGCGTCTCCTCATCCGTCGAGTTGTCGCACGCCCCCGGCGCGCTCCGCGCCCGCGCGATGGATGCCGACGCCCCCATTCTCCTCCGCGTTGAAAAACTCGCCGACGATCGCACCCGCGTCGAGTTCTTCCCGCTCCGCACGGGCGAGTTTGATCTCGCTCAGTTCATCGAGCGCGTCGACGGCACGCCCGCCGCCATCACCGGCGGCACAACGCTCATTCAAGTCACCTCGCAGTTGCCGCCAGATGCCGGCACCAACATCTTCGAATCCCCTCGCGATCCCCTCGCTCTCGCCACACGCTACCGCACCGCCATCGTTTTCTTCGTGCTCCTGTGGGTCCTCATCCCGCTGGTCATCTACGTGCGCTCTGTGCTGCGTCGCCCGCCGCCTCCCGTCGTCGTGCCACCCGCGCCCGAGCCCACGCTGCTTGATCGCGCTCGCGTTGCCCTCGCCCGGGGCGATCAACTGACCACCAGCGAACGCGCCGAACTGGAACTGCTCCTGCTTCGCCACATGCGCAGCGACGCCGCCGCCGACAGCGCCGCCGCCATCTCTCGCGCCGTGAGTGAACTCCGCACCGCCCCCGGCACCAGCCAGCTCGTCGCGCACCTCGAGCGCTGGCTCCACGCAGGCGACGAATCCCAGCGCCAACAGGCCATGCAGTCCGTCGCCCAGTATCTGCGTGATCACGGAGGCCCTGCATGACCTTCACGCACGCCTGGGTCCTGCTGCTGCTGGCTGTGCCCCTGCTGCTGGGCTGGGCCATCATCACGCGCGGTCATGGTGCAGTCGCGCCGGTTGATCATGCCACCCCGCGCGTGCGCCGCCCGCGCGCTCTCGCCGCCCTGCTGGGCGTCTTTGAGTGCTGGCCCCTCCTCGCCCTCGCCGCCGTCATTGTCATCCTCGCCGGCCCGCAGATCATGAAGCAGCCGCGCCGCGAGCGCCAACTCACCAACATCCAGATTTGCATGGATGTCTCAGGCAGCATGTCGGGCCGCAACTACGACATCGCAAGCAAAGCCATTGAAGACTTCACCCACGCCCGCGAGGGCGATGCCTTCGGCCTCACCCTCTTTGGCGTCGCTCAGATTCGCTGGCTCCCCCTCACCAAAGACCTCCAGGCCATCCGCAACGCCCTTCCCTTCGCCAATCCTGACTACCAGCCCAGCCACATGGGCGGCACCGCCATCGCCGCCGCCCTGCGCTTCTGCATGGAGAACATGCTCATCGAAACCGAGGAAGGCGATCGCATCATCATCCTCGTCTCCGACGGCATCTCCTTCGATCTCCAGCCCGGCGACGAAGCCGATCTCGCCGACGAACTCCGCGCCGCGGGCATCACGGTCTACCACATCCACGTCGATGAGTCCGACATCCCAGACTCCGTCGCGGAAGTCGCGCAACTCACCGGTGGCGACGCCTTCCGCGCCGCCGACGCACAGAGTCTCAAGACCGTCTTCAGTCACATCGACCGCATGCGCCCCGCCAGGTTCACCAGCGTCGGCGCTGTGCCGATGGATCACTTCGCTCCCTTCGCCGTCGCAGCCCTCGCGCTGCTCGCCTTGCATGTCATGGGCCTCATGGGAGTGCGATACACGCCGTGGTGACTTCTTCCGCCAACCCCTTCACCCTCGCCGTGGCCGCCGCCGTCGTCGCGATGCTGCTCGTCGGCTTCGCTGAGTGGCTGCACGCCCGCCGCGTCCGCGCCGTCGCGCATCTGGCCTTCGGTCCTGATGGCCGCCCCGCCGTCTGGGCTCGCCTCGCCCCTGCCGTCCGCATCGCCGGCGCATCGTTGCTCGCCCTCGGTGCCACACTGCTGCTGCTCTTTGATCCCATCGAAGTCGAAGTCACTCCCTCGCCCCGCGCCTCGCGTCAGTTGCTCGTCGTGCTCGATGTCTCCCCCAGCATGAATCTCAAGGACGCAGGCCCCGCCACCGAAAAGATGATGCGAGGCCAGTGGGCGGGCAAGATCATGCAAGGCGTGCTCGACCGCGTCGACATGAAAGACACGCGCATCACCATGGTCGCGTTCTACTCGCGTGCCTTGCCCATGCTGCAGGACACCACCGACAAATCCCTCCTCTCCAACATGATGTCAGGCTTGCCCCTCTACACCGCCTTCGTCCCCGGCAAGACCGATCTGCAAGCTGGCCTCACCGAAGCCTTCCGCCTCGCCAAGGGCTGGGCCCCGCGCTCCACCACGCTCATCATCATCAGCGATGGCGACCTGGAGTCCGCCCCCGTCGTCCCCCGTCCGCCTCCCTCCATCGCCGACAGCATCGTGATTGGCGTGGGAGATCCGCGCACGCCCACCATCATCTCAGGTCACAGTTCGCGCCAGGATGAGTGGACTCTGAAAGCCATCGCCGCCAAACTGGGCGGCTACTACCACCAGGGCAACACACGTCACCTGCCCAGCGCCGTGCTCGATGGTCTTGAGTCCATCGCTCCGCGCGTCGGCGGCAACGCAGGCCAGCGAGAGATCGGCCTCTGGTCCGCAGGCATCGGCGCAGCCCTCACCGCCTTCATCGGCCCCTTGCTCCAGTTCTTTGGCGCGCCACGCGCATACCGCGCAGTTCGCCCCGCACAGTCGCCCGCACCCACCATCGAAAGGAAAGCGGCATGAAATCCCCAACCGCCCGCATCTGGCTCGCTCGCGCCGCCTGGACCCTCTGGGCTCTCGCGCCCGTCGCCGTGCTCGCGTATCACTTCGGCCCCGGTCAGGCTCTCATGGGCAAAGCCGCCGCCGCGCGCATCATCGAAACCGTCCGCGAGGAAGAACGCATCGCCGAAGAACTCCTCGACGCCGCTTACGCCGCACACCTCCGCGCCCTGGAAGCCCGCGCCGCCGCAAGCGGCAAAGAAGACGCCGACCTGCGCGCCAAGGCCGCCCAGGCATCTGCCGAAGAAACCGCCGCCTACGACAAGTCACAAGCCCAGTGGCAGCGCGTCGCCGACAGTCTCCAGCAGGCCATCACCGCCCTCGCACCCGCCGATGCAGCCGCCACCCGCGAACTGCGCGTCGATCGTGCCCGCGCCGTCTCTCGCGCAGGCGACATCTCCGGCGCCATGGGTGAACTCGAGCAACTCCTGACCGAACTCAGCGACGACAAGCAGGAAGCCTCATCAACCGCCATGCGCGCCCGCGAAGAACTCGGCACCGCCATGTACTTCGGTGCTCGCGTCCTCCGCATGAGCGGCAAACCCGCCGACGATTGGCGCCCCCTCGCCGCTGGCGCGCGTCAGCAGTTCCGCTACCTCGCCCAGCACGCACGCGATACCGGCGCACCTGCCGACACGATCGCCAACCACGACAAAAACACCGAACTCGTTCTCAACCTCGAGCAGTCCGGCCTTGACGAACTGCTCGCCAAACCTCGCCCGCGTCCCTGCCCGGGCGGCGATGGCAAACTCGGGTCAGGCAAGCGTCCCGGTCGTCGTCCCGGCCAGCAGCCGGGCGGCGGCGCAGGCATGAACGGCGAAATCGGCCAAGGCTGGTGATTCGCGCAGCGGTCATGCATCCCACGCAGTGCACTGTTCAGAATCGGAAGGTCGCCATGAATCGCGCAATGTCCTCGCTCACTCTCGCCGCTGCTCTTCTCGCAGCCCCGGCCCTCGCTCACGCATCACCGTTGCGCGCCGCATCGCTCATCGCCTGCGCGGGCCTCGCACAACCACTCGTCCAGATCATCGAGCTCCAGCCCGCCAAGCCCGCACAGCCCGATGAACCCGAGCTTGACGCCGTCGACGAACCCGCCGCGCCCGCCGATGCTGCTCCTTCTCCCAAGGCTCCAGCCGCCGCGCCCGATGATCGCACCGCGTACTTCAAAGCCCTCTACGACTCCCTCAGCCCCGCCGAGCAGCAGCAGATGCTCGCCTACTACGCCGACATGGGCCTCAACCTCGACGAAAAGCTCGGCATCTCCGCCAAATTGGGCGAACAAGCCAGCAAAGGACAGCAACTCGCCCAGGCCATGCGCGAGCTCGACTTCAAGCGCACGCCCGCCGCCGTCCTCGGCGCACGTGGCCGCCTGGGCTTTGGCCAGGTCGCCTATCCCAACCCCGAACTCATGCAGATTCCCGATGTCGCGTCGTGGATCCACCTGCAGGTCCTCGCCGGCGAGTGGAACACGCTCGCAACCTACCTCCGCACGCGTCCCGCCCCCGAGGCCGACGTCGTCTACGCCTTCGTCCTCGAGCAACTCGGCCGCGGCGAGACCGGCATGCTCCCCGAAGAAGTCCTCGCCCTCGCCCACGCCGCGCCTTCAGACATCAAGCCCTGGCAGATGACCACCTTGGGCAAGATCCTCGCCGAATCCACCGGCAAATTCAGTTCCTCCACCATGGTCGCCGCCATCCGCGCCGGCACCCCGCTCTTTGGCCAAGGCGATCAGACCAAGCGCCGCCGCACCGTCGAGTTCCTCGCAGGCGGCGGCCTCCTCAAAGAAGCCTACGAGTTCCTCACACCCATTGACGAAGCCCTCGCCGCTCAGGACGCGACCCTCCTGCTCGTCCACGCTCGCTACAAGCGCTCACTCGCTGCCACCATGCCTCAGGGCCCCCAGGCCGAGCAACTCCGCCGCTCCGCATGGGAACTGCTCACGCAAATCGCCCTCCTCCCCGGCGCCAGCTTCGACAACCGCCGCGAAGCCCTCCAACTCGCCATCGCCGGCATGGGAGATGTCCCGCGCGCCAGCGTCTCACCCTGGCTCGCGCAGGTCTTCGCAAGTGACGCTCTCGGCCCCGTCGCTCTCGAACTCATGGCCCTGGAAGCCGCCAAACTCGGCGACTCCCAGCAGGATGTCGAGCAGCGCGCCCAGACGATCCTGCGCCTGAAAGAAGGTGTCGACGTCCTCCTCGCCCGCCAGGACCTCGACTCCTCCGCCCTCCGCGTCCCCCTCCGCATGCTGACAACCGCCCTCGTGCAGGAGATGGAACAGGCCATCACCGCCAAGGGCCGCCAGCGCGACGTCGCCGCCGAGTGCCAGTTGCTTCTCAAGGCCGTTCCCAGCGAGCGCTGGCTCAACGTCCTCGAACCCAGCCTCGCCACTCGCGCACGCAAAGCCTCTATCGCCATCGCCACAGTCGCAGACGAAACCGACACCGCCCTCACCTTCGTCGCACAGTCCATCGCCGCCTCGCGCGACGAAGCCTCCGACTTCGCCGATCACTTCCTCCAGAACTGGGAAGGTCGCCTCGCACCCAAGATCGACGGCAACCCCGACTTCCAGTTCTTCTTCTGGTACCGCGAATACCTCCCCATGGCCCCGCTCACGCGCGGCGCGCAGCGGCGAAACCTCGACCGCCTCAGCAATCTCCTCACCCAACTCCAGGCCGTCGGCGTCGAGTCCTCCAAACTCCGCAACCTCGTCCCCACCTTCCGCGCCTGCCACGCCACCACCGAGGTCTACCAGCGCGAAGACATCGAGCGCGTCTTCGGCCCTCTCGCCGCCATCCCCGCTCCCGTCGCCGCCGACCTCGCCTCCACCATGAGCGCCGGCCTCAACGGCGATTGGCGCAGCCGCGACGCACAGCGAAGGACCGGCACCAAACGCACAGACTCCGAAATCGCCGCTCTCGTCGACAAGGGCTACGGCGTCGCCCTCGAACTCATGGACGCCGCCGTCGCCAACGAACCCTCCCAGTGGCGCTACGCCGTCCTCCGCGCCGGCATCGCCTACGACCGCCTCCAGTTCCAGCAGTCCCAGGGCCGCGGCGGCGATGCCGAAGCCCAGACACGCTACCGCCGCGACGCCTTCGAAGCCTTCGCCAGCGCAGCCGACCGCTACGCCAAAGCCATGACCGACGGCCTCGAACGCGATGATCCCACCATCTACCGCATGTGGTTCGGCGCCGCCATGGGCACCGCCGAACTCAACTTCCTTCGCCCGCAAGACCTCCCGGGCGAAGGCTCCCTGCAGGACGACCAGATCGATCTCATCCGCAAATCCTTCGACGCCCTGCCCACCGAAGCACGCGACCGTCACCTCGCCACCTTCGCACGCGACATACAGGCCGCCGTCGGTCGCGCCGCGCCCGAAGTCAAACCGCGCCTCGTCAAGCAGTCACTCCGCATCTTGAAGGACCACCCCGCCGGCGCATCCCTCCGCGCCATGAACGAGCTCTACCTCGACCTCATGAAGAACGAGCTCCGCCTCCGCCTCACCATCGACGGCGACGATCGCGTGGGCGTCAACAAGCCCTTCGGCGTCCTCATGTCGCTCCGCTACACCAACTCCGTCGAGCGCGAAACAGGCGGCTTCGCCAAGTACCTTCAGAACAACGTCTGGGGCCACACCGGTGGCAGCTATCGCGAGGTCAACTACCGCGATCAACTCAAGAAGAACATCGAAGAGTCCCTCGCCAAAGGCTTCACCGTCGAGTCCATTGGCTTCTTCGACGCCTTCATGCCCGGCCGCGGCGTCATCGAAGAGGGCCAGGACGGCTGGGTCGAAAAGCCCCTCGCCTACCTCATCCTCACCCGCAAAGACGCCAGCGTCGATCGCCTCGCCCAGATCACGATGGAAATGCAGTTCAACGACCAGACAGGCCCCGTCACCCTCGCCCTCCCCAGCAACACACCCGCTCTCGCCGTGGGCGACACCTTCACCCCGCGCCCCCTCCAAGACCTCGCCGTCACACAGGTCGTCGACCTCCGCGCCCTCACGCCCTCCAGCGGCGTCGCCAAAAATCACCCCGTCACCCTCGAAGTCCGCATGCGCGGCAAAGGCATCCTCCCCGCCGTCACCGACGTCCTCGACGGCCTCGATGCCGCCCTCCCCGGCTTCCACTTCGATCCGCAGACCATCGACGCCCAGCCTCAGATCATCCTCCAGGAAGGCTCCATCGCCAGCGGCCGCTTCGCCTGGATGGGCAGCAACACTGAGCCCGAAGGCGGCTACCCCCAGCCCGACGCCTCCGGCATGTACCGCCTCCCGGGCGAGCGCACCTTCCTCGTCACCTACACACCCGCCGGCAGTGGGGCCGCCCGCGCCTTCACCCTGCCCACCCTCACGCAGGCCGCAACGCAGCTTCCCCGCACCAACCCCGACGACAAAACCTTCATCCCCCTCGAAAGCCGCACCTACGCCGACCTCGACATCGTCCCCGTCACCACGCCCACCGTTACCATCCAGCGCTCATGGTGGCGCGCAGCAACACTGCTCGCCATCGCCGGCGTCATCGTGCTCATCGCCGCCATCACATGGCTCCGCAGACGCACCGCGCAGGTCCCCGCACTCGCCGCCGCCACACTTGCGCCCGCTCGCATGACTCCCCTCTCCGTCCTCGCCGCCCTGCGCCGCCTCGAGTCCCGCGCAGGCTTGCCCGCCGATCGCGCAAACGAACTCGCAAGCGACATCGCCGCCATCGAGCAGCAAGCCTTCGCCCCCGGCGCAACCCCGCCCGCAGAGTCAGACCTTCAGGCCATCATCGCCAAGTGGTCACGCCCCGCCTGATCGTCTCCCGCGGCAATCAACCCCGCTGCCTTACGACCTGTTCCCCGCACTCTTGATCCGCCCCACCAGCCCCTGCGTCCGCACCTGCACGCCCTTCAGCATGCTGCTCAGCGCATCGCGATTGGGCGCATACTCCATCGCCGTCTGCAGCGCAACCCATTCCTTGATGACAAGGTCCGCCAGCGCCTTCGTAAAGCTCTGCATCCCTTCTTCGTTCTTCCCCACAATCATCGGCAGCGCGCCATCATCCCCCTCCCGAATCTTCTCGCGCACCGTCGATGTCCCCAGCAGCACTTCACACGCCGGCACCACGCCAAATCCCGTCTCCGCCTGCGCCGGCAGCAGCCGCTGCGCCAGCACGCCCCGCAGCGTGTTGCTCAGTGCATGCCGCAGGAATCCATGCTCGTGGCTCGGGAAAAACTCCAGAATACGGCTGAACGCCTGCATCGTGTCCGCGGTGTGCATCGTGCTGAACACCAGATGCCCCGTCTCCGCCGCCTGCACCGCCGCCAGCACCGTCGCATGATCGCGCAACTCACCAATGAAGATCACATCCGGATCCTCCCGCACGATGTACCGCAGCGCATTCGCAAAATCCGGCACATCAATCCCGATCTCCCGCTGACTGATGATGCTCTTCTTGGGCGCAAAGCGATACTCAACCGGATCCTCCACCGTAATGATGTGCTCAGCGCGCGTCTGATTGATGTGCTCCATCATCGCCGCCAGCGTGCTGCTCTTCCCGCTCCCCGTCACACCCACCACGAGAATCAACCCCTCCGTCGTCTCATCAATCAGTTGCCCGTAAATCGCCGGCACATGCAGCTCGCTGTAACTCGGAATCTCCGCCTTCACCCGCCGAATCGCCGCATGCGTGTGCCCGCCCGACCGAAACATGTTCACGCGAAACCGGTCCCCATCCTTCAGGTGCGTCGCAAAATCCAGACTCC
>VYMG01000369.1_pt1 | contig 10813 bp, 6 predicted proteins | sample 5115261 | NCBI WGS metagenome assembly VYMG01 (sample SAMN12291781, study PRJNA351875) | freshwater metagenome | isolation source: freshwater lake | place: USA: Michigan, Wintergreen Lake | collected 2013-08-08 | reverse complement strand
TGTGCGGGCCCCGTGGTGCGTCGCGCAGGCGAAGGAGTGACGCGCGGTGCGTCCCTCTATAAATCAAGCAAAAGGCGCGTTGCGCGCGCACAAAGTGGGCGCGCGGTTGTGCGTTGGCGGCGTAAGTGGTTGTGGGGAAGGGAGAAGAAAAAGTGCGAAAATTGCTCGCGGGGTGGGGCGGGGTGTGCAGGGGCGCGCGCACAAACGTGGAGATAGGGGGAAGCGAAGTGCCGAATGGTCACGGTGCCTGAAGGGCAAAGGATGGCTGGTCTCCCTCGCTGGTGGCTGGTGGCATCACCCTTCTTGTGCCATGACGCTCGACCTTGCGAGTTTGACGAGCGTTGCAGGTTGCTCGGCATCAGGCTTGCAGAGCCAAGCCTGATGGCACGGGGCCGCGCGCCAAACACACAGGCAGCCCGCCGCCCCCACCCGCAAGGCCGGGCAGGCTGTGGCACGGTGGGTGGTGATGTGGGTGAGGTTGGGCCACCTTCCCTCCCTTACATATATGCCTAGCATTTGTCACTCGAATCGGAGGGGTCAAATGATCGCGAGTCCTCGAGCATGTTTGCTTCGCACCATGAGTGCAATCGTCGCGGTACTTTTTTTTGCCGTCACTCAGTGTGTGGCAGACTGTGTTTTACTGAAGAGCGGTGAGCTGGTCAGCGGAACGATCGTGAAGGACGAAGCTGAGTGGGTGCACATTCAAGTACAGATCGGTGAGACTTCAGAGGTTCGCGTTATCGCCCGCAAGGACGTTCATTCGACCTATGCGGGGCTCAAGTTGCCCACAAAAGCTGCGCAGACATCCGAATCCCCTGCAAAGAGACAACGGTTCGCGTCGCAAGAATCTGAAGAATCTGATCCATCAAGGGATCGAGGCAAGCGCGATGAAGAACGAGTCGCGCGTCTGAAAGCAACTGAAACCACCAAGTACCTTCGCCTCGACCTGCACGGAACCTTCGGAAAAGACTTCGACGGCTGGGCGGTGCAGGATGTCATAGATCAAGCTAAACGCAATGGCGTTCGACAAATCCTCATCAGTCTCGACTCGCCTGGCGGATACGTTTACGCCGCAGAGGACATGGCGAAGCGTATCCGCGAAGCTCCTGCAGAGATCCAATTCACGTGCCTGATCCGTAACGCAATCAGCGCAGCAATATGGGTTGTCATTGAATGCGACGACGTGTTCTTTGAAAGCGGCGGCGCGACTGGCGCGGCAGTCACCTATACGCATTCAAACAGCAGCGGCAGCGCGGAAGTAGACGCGAAGTACAATGCTGCCACTGCCGCGATGCTTGAAGCAGCGTGTGAGCGGACTAAAACTTGGCCGCCGCCCGTCGTTCGTGCGATGGTCGTACAGACAGCTGAACTTTGGGTGACCCGAGACGCGAATGGCGGACATGCATCACTTTCCGCGAGCCCGATAGATACTAGTTCGTACCAAGTCGACGATAAAGACAGTGTGCTGGCTTTATCGACCGCAAGCGCACTCGAGTGGGGTCTAGGAAAAGCATGGGACACGCGTAGCACGTTTACTGCCGATTGGAAACTGCATAGCAAGATGGGGGACGTCGCTGTTCGAAAGGCTGCCAAGCGACTCGCAGATATTGAGAATGGTGAAACTGCTGCGAAGCGACTCCCTGCGCTGATGGCCAACGTTACCGACAATCCACATCCCAGCCACTTCAACGACTACAGGTATGTCACAAGAACGTATTGGACCGGATCGTCTTGGGCGCAATCTACTTCGATGTCGGATGTGTCCTCGCGGATGTGGCGCGAACGGCAAGCCCGATTCTGTGAGAGTCGCCGAGAACTGCTCTTCGTTGCGCACGAGGCATTCGATCGTTTGAAGCGACACGATGAAAAGCACCTTGGCGAGCGGGGTAGTGCAGTCAAAAAGGTACTCGCCGAGGTCGGCAACGACATATACGGTGATTGGCAGGGCGATTGTCGCTAACCCCGTGTCTTGCGTAGAACGATGTTGCGCCGTTCGCACGACGGCGGGCACCAGTTTGAGATAAGACGATTGATATCTGATTGACACACTAGCCCCGCCGCGATTGCCCCGGCTGTGCCGGCCCGGAGCCCGCAGCACTAGATGCATGCGGCGGGTAGCATCAACCTCCACGTGGCATCATGCTCGGTTTTGAGAGCGTGATGCTCGCTGATGCTGGTTCTTCGGCATCAGGCTTGCAGAGCCAAGCCTGATGGCACGGGGAGTGGGTAATGCCAGTTGCCGCCGCATGTTCCGTGTGAAGGGCAACGTCGGGGCACACTCCGCTGGTCATACCGTCGCTCAGCATGATCGAGAGCGGCAGCAGCGCCTGACCGCCCTGGGCGATTGTGGGTGGAGCAACACGTGTTCAATCCGAGTTTGAGAGTCCTGAGCGTGCGTGCATCGATCGCTGCTTCTGTTGTTGGCGTGACGATCTTGACTATCGGGTGCACCAAGCAGTCTGGCTCTGCGCGAAGCGCCGACGCAATGAGTCGTCCTCTGTCAGCAGTCCACCAGCCGCCGGCAACGCAGAACGCTCTCGATTCGCCGCAAACGCCAGTTGTGCAGCCGCGTGCGACTGCGCTCGTCATCGATGTTGACCCGGCCGCAGACATCAGCGGCGTTGTGCGGGCGGTATTTGAGGATTCGCGCGGGACGCTTTGGATCGGGGGCGAGTGCGATCTGTTCCGCAACGATGGAACGACGCTGACCAATTACGCCATCACGGATGATGAGGGCCGGGGCGTCACGATCCATCGGATCGTTGAAGACAAGGCTGGCAACGTATGGTGCGGAACGACGGGTGGCATCACCAGAATCGATGGAGCGTCATTTACGAGCTTTGGCGAAACGCACGGCTTGATCACCAACGGTGTCGGGAGCATGGCCTTTGACGCGAGCGGCGTGATGTGGATCGGCTCAGTCGAGGGCGTCCACCGATTCGACGGAACAACATTTTCCGCCTTTGCCCTTCCAGAAGCCCAGCCCGATCCGACCAGAGGCGTCACCAGCGCGAAGATTGTGCATTGCATCACGGTGGACCGCAAAGGGCGGGTGTGGTTTGGCACTAACGGGGGCGCGTATGTCTACGACGGAGAGACACTGACAAACATTTCCGAACGCGATGGCCTGCCGAATGACGCCGTCAGCGGCATTGTCGAAGACAAGACGGGGAACATCTGGTTCGGGACGGTTCACGGGGGCATCAGTCGGTTTGATGGGAAGGTGTTCACGAACTTCACGCAGCAAGGCGTCGTTGAAGGCAAGGAGAGTTGGTGCATTCACGAAGGTCCATCCGGGAACATGTGGTTCTCGGCCAAGCGATCGCCTTTGTACCGATACGACGGCAACGCATTCACGAAGTTGCCTGAGCAAGACGGCATCACGTCGCTCGCGTTCACCATTTTGGAAGACAGCAGCGGACGCCTATGGCTGAGCGGCACGCACGGGCTGTTTCGGCATGACGGCGAGTCGTTTGTCAAAGTCACAAAGGATGGGCCGTGGCGGTAAGCCGAAGGGACTCGGGTTCGTGAACGTTGATCGGCGCGGGGCGTCAGCCTTTACGTGTCATCACGCTCGGCGTTGAGAGCGAGTTGTTGTTTGCGTCACTGGTTCTTCGGCATCAGGCTTGCAGAGCCAAGCCTGATGGCACGGCGTTTAGTGGTTCTCGGAGGTTGTGCCACCTGCCTTGTTGGCGAGTGCTTGAAACGTACTGATCACCTCTTGGCGGTCGTGAATCACGCCCGAAGCGTACTGAGCAGCGAATTCGCCCCTTGAGAAGACGAACCGATGCATCTGACCGAGAAGTTTTCCGTTCCAGAATGCTACTCGCTGAGCCCCGATTCGGATCGTTGGTGGGGCACGGTCCCAGGTACCTAACAGCGCGACGCTCGGTGAGAGGGGACAGAACACCAGCGTTCCGGGCGAGCCGAAGCCAACTCCATAATGCGGAGATGGAGGCGCGGCGGAAACGAGGATGACTGGGGCATCCGTGCAGACAAAGTCCGCGCTGGCTTCGGTAGCGTCAAGGACGGCCCAGTTTCGTTCGAGAAGCACCGGAACGAGTTCGAGAGCCAATGTCAACATCGATACGAGCTGATGGTTTTTCTTGATTTCCATCCCCGGTCCGACTTCTGTCGCGAGTTCCAAGATCTCGGAAATTAGAGCAGCCCGCTTTTCCTTCGGCATCTTTGGGCTTGACACAGCTACGTTGTGCGCATGCGTCAGGAATCGTTGGGTCATCGCGGCGAAGTTATCCAGATTCCGGGGAACCCGGACAAATTGTGTCGCTAAGAAGATCGCAAGGACGTGGAACGGGTCACCGATCGGCACTCGCTTCAGACGAGCGGTTTCTTTTAGAATCGGCATTGCCGCGCTTTCGACCTTCTCCAACTGATTTTCTACGCCGAACGGATCAGCCGCCGAAGTGGGAGAATCTGCCTCTTTCGTATATAGGTGCGTCTCGTACGCAACACTCTTTGGTAAGGACGGCCACGTGTTGCCCGTTGTTTTATCCAGCACCAGCAGTTTTCCGTCGTCGCGTCCCGTGTTGGTCCATGCGGCGAGAAAACTCTGACTGACGTAATGCTGCTTCTTTGGCTTGTTTAGCTTCTTGTTTGACTGCGTCATAGGGTCAGTACTGTGATACAACGAACTGATGTATGTGCGACCAATGTCGCTTCGACATTCTCGCCACACCTCCGCGTTCTCCGCGTACTCCGCGGTGAACACGCCTTCCCTGTCATCCCTGTCTCTCTTTGTGCTCTCTGTGTCTCTGTGGTGAACTGTCTTCCCGTCTTCCAGTTCGGCTTTACATGAGAGCCTTCAGGGCGACTTGTTCGGCGGCGCGCATGGCGTCGCGGACGTTTTGGCCGTTGGGGGCGCCGCCTTGGGCGTTATCGTCTTTGCCGCCGCCTTTGCCGCCCATGGCTGCCGCCGCTTCGCGGAGCCAGGCGCCGGCTTTGAGGCCTTTGGTGATAGCAGCGTCGGGGACGCTGGCGTGCATCATGGCTTTGCCGGCTTCGTCGACGGCGAAGAGCATGACGGCGACGCGGGGGAGGGTGTCGCGGATGACTTTGACGGCGCTTTGCAGGGCCTGGCGGTCGTCGCCGCAGTCGATCTGGCTGACGACGACGAGGCTGTTGCTGTTCTGGGCGCTTTGGGCGATTGCGCGGGCCTGATTGATGGCTTTCTGTTCCATCGCGGCGGCGACTTGCTTGCCCATGGCTTTGACCTTCTCTTGCAGCGCGGCGATCTGGGCGCGCAGGGCGGTCTTGCGGCTGGCAGAGATGGATGCGGCATCAACCTCGGTCAGCAGGGCGGCGACGGCCTTGGGCAGTTCGTCGGCGGGGAGTGAAGCAGCGCGGGCGACGTTGGCGGCGATGCCATCGGCGAGACGCGCGGCTTCGGCGGCTTTTTCGCCCGTGACGGCGACGATGCGGCGCACGCCCTTGGCGACGGCTTCTTCGCTCAGGACGGCGAAGGAACCGATTTCACCAGTCGCGGCGACGTGCGTGCCGCCGCAGAACTCGATGCTGTATTGCCGCCACTCGGGGTTGGTGGGGTTGGCGAGCATGTCTTCGAGCGGGACGCCGATGGAGACGACGCGGACGGGGTCGGGGTAGGTTTCGCCGAAGACGGCGCGGAGGCTGTTGAAGTCTTTGGCTTTGCTGAGCGGGGCGAGTTCGGCGTGGACGATGTAGTTGGCGGCGATCTGCTTGGCGACGAGCTCTTCGACCTTGGCGAGTTGTTCGCCGCTGACGGGGGCGTTGTTGGAGAAGTCGAAGCGGAAGCGATCGTCGGCGACGAGCGAGCCCTTCTGGTCGACGGTGTCGCCCAGCACTTCGCGCAGGGCCCAGTTGGCCAGGTGCGTGGCGGTGTGGTTGCTCTGGATTTTGTTGCGCTTGCCGCGGGTGACGTTCATCGTGACGGTGTCGCCCACGCGGAGCGCGCCGCGCTGGACGTGGCCGATGTGGAGGACGTAACCGCCGAAGACGTGCGTGGCATCGACTTCGAATTCGCCGGTGTGCGTGGCGTTGCCGAGGACTTGGATTTCGCCGCTGTCACCTTCCTGGCCGCCCATGGTGGGGTAGAAGTTGGTTCGATCGGTGATGATGCCGATCTTCTTGCGGGCGTCGCCCATGTGGAGGTGGGTGTGCTCGTCGAAGTTGTGGCCGTTCCAGATGGCGCGGACGTGGGCCTTGAGGGGCTTGGCGACTTCGTACTTGGCGGTGTCGTCGGTGGGTTGCACGCCCAGGTGCTTGAGGCGGGCGACTTGTTCGCCTGTGAGGACGAGTTGCTTTTCGCCGCCTTCTTTGGTTGGGCCGGCGCGGGAGACTTCCTTCGCACGTTCGAGTTCGGCTTCGTAGCCGGCGTCGTCGACGCGCATGCCGCGTTCTTCGGCCATGAGTTTGGTGAGGTCGAGGGGGAAGCCGTAGGTGTCGTAGAGCTTGAAGGCGTCGGCACCGGAGATGGTTTGGTTGGTTGCGCTGGCGGCGACTTCTTCGAAGAGCTTGATGCCGCGGTCGAGGGTTTTGCCGAAGCTTTCTTCTTCTTCGAGGATGATGGCCTGCACGCGCTGCGGGTTCTTCTTGAGCTCGGGGAAGGCGCTGCCGAAGTGATCGACGACGACGGGGACGAGCTGGGCGAAGAAGCCGCTCTTGGCGTGGAGCATTTGGCGGCCGTAACGGACGGCGCGGCGCAGGATGCGGCGCAGGACGTAGCCGCGGCCTTCGTTGCTGGGGAGTGCGCCGTCGGTGATGGCGATGGTGAGGGTGCGGATGTGGTCGGCGATGACGCGGTAGGCGGTGTCGACGCCGTCTTTGTCGGCGGTGCCGAGCTTGCCGCCGTAGGGGCGTGCGCCGGTCAATTGCTCGATCTTCATGAAGATCGGGCCGAAGACGTCGGTGTCGTAGTTGCTGCGGACGTTTTGCAGCACGCTGACGAGGCGCTCGAGTCCCATGCCGGTATCGACGTGCTTGGCGGGCAGCGGCTTGAGCGAGCCGTCGGCTTCGCGGTTGAACTGGATGAAGACGTTGTTCCAGATTTCGAGGACGTCGGGATCGCCGCTGTTGACTTTGTCGCGGGCGTTGCGGCCGCCGATGCGGTCGTAGTGGATTTCGGTGCAGGGGCCGCAGGGGCCGGTGTCGCCCATTTCCCAGAAGTTGTCCTTCATGTTGCCGGGGAGGACGTGGTCGGCGGGGAGGAACTGCAGCCAGAGGTCGCGGGTTTCTTCGTCGGGAGGCAGGCCCAGCTTGGCATTGCCTTCGAAGTAGGTGGCGTAGAGGCGGTCTTTGCTGAGGCCGTAGACGTTGGTGAGCAGGTCAAAGGACCAGGTGACGGCTTCCTTCTTGAAGTAGTCGCCGAAGGACCAGTTGCCGAGCATTTCGAAGAACGTGTGGTGGTAGGTGTCCTTGCCCACGTCATCGAGGTCGTTGTGCTTGCCGCCCGCGCGGATGCACTTTTGGCTGTTGGCGGCGCGCTTGAGCTTGCCCATCTGCGTGTTGGGGTCGGCCTGGCCCAGGAAGATGGGCTTGAACTGGTTCATCCCCGCGTTGGTGAAGAGGAGCGTGGGATCATCCAGCGGCACGGCGGGCGAGCTGGGAATGAAGGTGTGCCCCTGCTTCTTGCAGAAGTACTCGATGTAGGTCTTGCGCACGTTGTCAACGGTCCATTGCATAGCGCGGGCAGGGTAGGTGAAGAGTGAGCGAGAAAACGCCCGGCCACGGCGTGAGAACGCGGTGGCCGGGCGATGGTGTGGGCGGAAGATTCGCGGGTGGCGGGACTTGCGCGAGGCGTTGGTGTTACTTGGACGCGCCGAGCAATTGTTCGAGGGTTTCGAGGCGGGACTGGAGATCGTCGTTGCGGCGGGTTTGGTCGAGCAGACGCTGTTCGAGGGTTTCGATCTTCTGCTGTTGCTCTTGGATCGCGCCGATGGCGACGACGGAGAGTTGGCTGTAGTTGACGGTGAGGTTTTCTTTGGTTTCGTCGCCGGTCACGAGGTGGGGCAGCACGGCGCGGACGTCTTGGGCGATGAGACCGGTGTCGAGGGTGTTGGTGTCATTCCAGCGGAAGGTGACGGGCTGGAGTTTGAGGGCGGCGGCGAGGTTGCCTTCGGCGGCGTGGATGTCGTGCTTGAGCCGGCGGTCGGAGACGGCGGACCAGGCGCCGGTGCTGTTGAGGCGGGCGAAGTTGGGGTTGGCGTTTGTCGCGACGTTGGTGACTTCGAAGAAACCGTTGTCAGCCAGACGCATGCCGCCACGGAAGCCGCTGGCGTTGTTGGTGAAGAAGAGTTGCCAGCCTGAGCCGACGGCGCCGGTGCCGATGGTTGCCTGACCGCTCAGGCCCGACCAGGGCATGGTGACGGCGCGCTGCGCGTTGACTGCGGCGGGGGCCGGGCGGAGTTCTTGACGCGGGGAGAGAACCTGCCCGTTGACGGTGACTTGCAGCCAGCGGGGGTCGAGGGCGGTGAGCGTGTCGCCACCGATCTGAATCGGGGCCTGGAAGAGGCCGTCAGTGACTTGAACGATTTGGGCTTGTGTTTCGCCCAGCGCGACGCCGCCTGTGGGCTGGCCGAAGACCTGGAATTCGACATTGGCAGAGCCCGTGAAGGGCGCGCCGTCGGTGGCGAGGACGCCCTGATAGATCGAGGTGCCGCTGGCGTTCGGCGGTGGATCGAAGCTGATGGACCATCCTGAGGCGATTTCGCCATCATCACCGCCGGTTCCGTCGATGACGAAAAGCGACCAGGTGCCGTTGGGCTGGATGAGCGAGAGGCTGCCGAAGCCCAGGGGCATAGCGGAAGCGGCGGGAACAGCGCCGCTGAAGTTAAAGTTCAATCCGCGCGTGGGCAGAAAGGTGCCCGATTGAAGTTCCGAGCCAACGGGCTGGAGTGCGTCGGAGGCGAAGGTGATGTCGGCGTTGGTGACGTTGGTTGAGCCGCCCACGCCCGTGACCAGCAAGTAGTAGCTCCCGGCGGGCGAGCGCACAGCGACGGCGACATCGCCCGGATAGGTGTGCTCAAAGCCGCGGAGGGTGACGCGGATGGCCGTGACGGGCTGCGCGACGCCCGATACGAGAATGCTGCTGGGGTAGGGATCTGCGGGCCCGATGGTCGGGATCGTGATGGGGGCTGTGTTCGTGAAGGTCTGCGCTGGTGCGGCGGCCGCGAGGAGGAGCGTGGCGACAGAGGCGGCGTGGCTGAACATGGAGCGAAGTCGGGTGAGCATGGGTGGGACTCCTTGAGGGGATGCGAATGACGGAACACTTGCAGAGGCGGAAACGGCGCGTGGAAACCCTCAGCGATGTGAAAGAAAAACGAGCGTCCGGGTGGGACGCTCGTTGTTGCGTGGGTTGAGGATGGGAATCACTTGGCGGGGCCGAGGAGTGATTCGAGGGCGGTGAGGCGGGATTCGAGTGATTCGCGGGCGGCGCGTTCGGCGGCGAGATCGTTGCGGAGCGAATCGATATGTTGTTCTTGCTGGTTGATTCGCTGCTGCTGCTCTTGGATGGCACCGATGGCGACGACGGACAAGAGGCTGTAATTGACGGTGAGGTTTTCTTTGGATTCGTCGCCGGTCACGAGATGGGGGAGGATTTCGCGGACGTCTTGGGCGATGAGGCCGGTGTCGAGGGTGTTGGTGTCATTCCAGCGGAAAGTGACGGGCTGGAGTTTGAGGGCGGCGGCGAGGTTGCCTTCGGCGGCGTGGATGTCGTGCTTGAGGCGGCTGTCGGAGACGGCGGTCCACGCGCCGGTGCCGTTGAGGCGTGCGAAGTTGGGCGCGGTCGCGTTCGCGTTATTGGTGACTTCGAGGAAGCCCGTGTCGGCGAGGCGGAGGCCGCCGCGCCAAGCGCTGGTGGAGCGATTGGTGAGGAACATCTGCCAACCGGTGCCAATGGCGGGCGTGGAGATTTCGGCCTGACCGGTGAGGCCCGACCACGGGGCGGAATTGGATCGTTCAGCGATGGCACTGACAGTCGCGGAAGGCCGCATGTAGGTGCGGAAGACCCACTGGCGGGGCGCGGTGAACGAGGAAAATGGGGAATACGCAACTGTTCCGGGTATGGGACTCAAGGTTGTGTAGAGGAAAACGGTGGCCGTACTGGAAAAAGCCATCGTGTAGGCATTGCCGGCGAAGAGTGTGACGTTGTTGAAACGCAGCGTCGCGTTTGGTTGCTGGCTCAGCGGAATCGTTGATGTTGCAAGGACGGGTCCATCAAGACCCACACCAGCATGTATCGTGACGGCGAAGGTACCCGATTCGGTAGTGAACACCTCGAGTTCGACGCGATCAAGTGTCCCCGAGACGCTTGGCGTGAATGACTGCCATGATGTGCCATTCTGTATGTTGAAACCCGCGATCGAAAGGATGTCCTGCACTTGGTCCGCCGCGACGGGGCCGCTGGGTGTGAACTGCAGGCCTGTGAGCTTGTGAGCGACCGGCGCGGCGGCGATGCGTTGGCGAGGTGAGAGCGTGGTGTAGGTCTGGCCGGATTGGCGGACGTCGATTTCGATCCAGCGTTCTTCTTCGCTGGAGAGCACGGAGCCGAAGTCGAGGGTGGTGGTGAAGGTGCCTTCGTCAACTTGTGTGGCGGGAGCGAGGACTTGGGTGCCGACCGGCTGGGTGCCCGTGGCGGAGCGGTAGAGGCGGAAGCGCAGGTCGACGGGGCCAGAGACGGGACCTGCGGCGTCGGTAAGGTGCCCTTGATAGGTGAACGGCTGCGCGCGGGCTGGGAGAACGGCCAGGAGCGTGAGCAGGAGGGAGATGAAGAGGATGGGGGTTCGCATGCGTGGACTCCGAGGGTCATGTCCGGAAG
>VYMG01000367.1_pt1 | contig 10832 bp, 8 predicted proteins | sample 5115261 | NCBI WGS metagenome assembly VYMG01 (sample SAMN12291781, study PRJNA351875) | freshwater metagenome | isolation source: freshwater lake | place: USA: Michigan, Wintergreen Lake | collected 2013-08-08 | reverse complement strand
CGCGCACCGGCTCGCGCGCCTCGCCCATCAGCGCGGCGAGCATCGGCGCGATCGTTTCGTTCGTGTCGTCGTCGAGGAGCGCGGGATAGCGCGAAGGCATCGAAGGATCCACGGCGCGGCGAGGTCCGCCGCAGGATCCAGTCTCGACGTACCGTCGCGTTCCGGCTTGACCGTCGCGGCCACGCTGTTGCCCGCCCGGGCGGAGCCGACGTTCAGTTCCGCAGCCTGAAGCCGAGCGCGATCGGCGCCCCAGGGTCGAGCGCCACCGACCCGCGAATGACCGCGCAGGCCTGGGCACATTGCCCCGGCCCTCTTCATTTCTTGGCCCAACCCAGGCGCCGACGCGTCGACTCGCCGACGGTTCGCGCCACGTCAGTCAGGGGAGCCGCAGGCATGGGCGACAGGTGAGCCGTCCGCCCGAACTCGACCCATCCGGCACTGCGCGCGCGGCCTCAGGCAGCTGCGGCTAGTCGATCAGGCGCCCGTTCTCGCGGAACGGGAAAGGGCCGGCAAACTCGCCCACATAGGCCGTGTGCGTGACGAGGCTGCCACCGGTCCACAGATGAAGCTGGTAGGCCGGCGGCTCCATCACGAAGTCGTCGGCTGCATCGTGAGCCAGGTCGAGGGCCACCTGGTGCGCGGGGCTCGGACAGGTGCTGGCGACCGTGCCCCCGAATCGCACCAGGATCGGCCGATGCAAGTGCCCGGCGATCAGGCGTTCGACCTGCGGGTGCCGCGCGACGACATCGCGCAGGCCATCGGCCCCCGCGAGGCCGTTCCGGTCCATATGGCCGATGCCGGTGGCAAACGGCGGATGGTGCAGGGCGACGATCGTCGGCCGCCGTGGCTGCTCCGACAGGCACCGGTCCAGCCAGTCGAGACGCTCGCGGCAGAGCGCGCCATCGCCGCGGCCAGGCACCACGGTGTCGAGCGCGACCAGGCGAACCGGGTGATCCTCGATCGCGTACTGCACGAACGGCTGCCATTGCCGCAGGTATCCATGCTCGGGGAAGCTGGCGCGCAGTGCCGACCGCTCATCGTGATTGCCGGGCAGCAGGTACAGCGGCATCGGCAGGGGGGCCAGCAGCTCCCGCAGCAGCCCGTATTCCTCGGGCCGGCCCAGGTCCACGAGATCGCCGGTGGCGATGACTGCATCGGGCGGCTGCGCCAGGCCGAGGATCGCGCGCACACACTGCTCGAGCATCGCGGCGGTGTCGACGACGCCGTAGGCGAGGCGTCGCCCGGGCTTGATGTGCAGGTCGCTGATCTGGCAGAGGATCATGTCAGGCGGGGATGTTCAGGATTGCGTCCGGGTCGACCCGGCAGTGCACCGGGTCGCCGGTTCGCAGCCCGACACGTTGCTGGATGCGGGCGACGATGGGATCGGTCAGACCCGCGTCGATCACGATTCGGGTGTGATCGCCAAGGAAGAAACTGCTGATCACGCGGCCGCTGAACTGGGCCTGGTCGCGGTCCACCAGCCTGAGATCCTCGGGGCGAAACATGATTTCGCGCTCGTTGTTGGTGGTCGGAACATGGCCAGCCGCGAACACCAGACGCCCGTCTGCCGGCGACCCTGTCACGCGGTTCATGGTGCCGACAAAATCGGCCACGTAGGCGCTCGCCGGACGGAAGTAGATGTCCTGTGGCGTGCCGATCTGCGCGATGCGTCCATGATCCATGACCGCGATGCGGTCGCCCAGCGACATCGCCTCGGCCTGATCGTGGGTGACGTAGACGGCGGTGATGTTCAGCGAGCGAAGCAGGCGGTCGATCTCCAGCCGCAAATCTTCGCGCAGCTTGGCGTCGAGGGCCGTGAGGGGCTCGTCGAGCAGCAGGACCCGCGGCCGTGTGGCGATCGCGCGGGCCAGCGCGACGCGCTGCCGCTGGCCGCCGGAGAGCTGGTCGATACGCCGCTGAGCCAGCGGCTCGATGCGCATCATGGCGAGCATTTCCCGCAAGCGGGCGCTGCGCTCGGCAACCGGCAGCCGGCGTATCTTCAGGCCGTACTCGATGTTGCCGGCCACGGTGAGATTGGGAAACAGCGCGTAGCTCTGGAACACCATGCCTACGTTGCGCTTCTCGATCGGTACCGCGGTCACCTCTTCGGCGCCGAAGCGGACGCGGCCGCCGGGGTCGGGCGCTTCGAGTCCCGCGATGATGCGCAGCATCGTCGTCTTGCCGCAGCCCGACGGGCCGAGCAGGACGATGGTCTCGCCGGCGGCGATTTCGAGGTCGACGGGATGCAGGGCCCGCGTGCCGTCGCGAAACGTCTTGCCGCACTGCTGCAACTGGATCGGGATGCCGGTCATCGTGTCGGTTTGGCTGAAGTGCGTGCGATCGGCTGTGCGGCCCACTGCATGGCGATCAGCAACGGAATAATGATGACGAAGAAGATCAGGGTGTAGGCCGAGCCGACTTCCAAACGCAGCGAAGCATAGGCGTCGGCCAGCCCGACCGGCAGCGTGGGCGTCAGCGGCGTGTGCAGCAGGAGCGTCATGTTGAACTCGCCCAGGGACAGCGTGACCACCATCAGGGCGCCGGCGAGAATGCCGGCCCGCGCATTGGGCAGCACGATACCGAAGAAGCGCTGCGTGAAGCTGGCGCCTAGGCTGCGCGCGCCTTCCTCCAAGGTACGCAGGTCGATCGACGCCAGCACCGCGAGCACGCTGCGGACCATGAAGGGCAGCGTGAACAGGACGTGACCGACGAGGATGAACACCCAGCTGCGCCGGAACTCGCCCCAGCCGCCGTAGGTCACGATCAGCGCCAGCGCGGTCGCCAATCCGGGCACGGCGACGGGCATCACGAGCAGCTCCTCGATCGCGCGGGTGAAAGCGTTGCTCTTGCGCGCCAGCACATAGGCTGCCGGAACGCCGAGCACCAGCGTGCAGGCGAGGCAGGCCAGCGCAATCTGAATCGAGCGGAACACCGTGTGCCGGTAATCGGTCCACACCTTGATCACCCACTCCAGGGTCAGGCCGCTTTGCACGCCGATGAAGTAGTTGCGCGTCACCCCGGCCAGCATCGACATGACCACCGGCACGACGAGGAACGCGCAGACGCTGAGCGTGAACGCCAGCAGCGGCCAGAAGTAGGGGGAGCGCGACTGCATCATCCGGCCGCCGCGACGGTGGAGCCCGAAACGGTGCGTGCCACCGCCAGTACCGCCCAGGTGATGGCGCCGAGCACGAAGGACAGTGCTGCCGCCATGGCCACGTTGGCCTGCAGCGTGAACTCGGTGTAGATGACCATCGGCAGCACGTTGATCTTGGTCGCCAGCGTGAAGGCGGTACCGAAGGCGCCCATCGCGGTGGCGAAACAGATGGCACCGGCCGCCAGCAGGGCCGGCTGCAGACCGGGCAACAGAATGTCGCGCACCACGCGCACCGGGCTGGCGCCCAGCGAACGGGCCGCCTCTTCCAGGCGCGGGTCGAGCTTCTCGGCCGCAGCCATCACCGTGAGAATGGTGCGCGGGATCGAGAAGTACAGATAGCCGATGAACAGGCCGACCATGGAGTACGCAAACACCAGCCGCTCGCCGAACAGGCGATCGGTGACCTCGGGAACCAGTCCCTGCCGCCCGCCGAGCATGATCACCATGAATCCGATGACCACGCCCGGGAAGGCCAGCGGCAAGGTCAGCATCGCGGTCAACAGGGCCCGCCCGAAAAACCGGTTGCGGCTCAGGAACACCCCGGCGACGCCGGAGATGATCAGAGTGGCAACGGTGGTCGCGCCGGCCAGCAGGACCGTGGCGATCAGGCTGCGCAGGTAGCGCTCCTCGGTGAGTACCGCCAGGTAGGCGGCCCACCCGAGCTTGCCGCTGCCGCCGAGCAGCGCGAGGTTGGCCAGCGGCAGCAGGAAGAAGGCGACGAAGACCACGGCCGCCGGCAGGAGCAGTGCAGCCAGTGCCGTGCGATCCGTGGTCAACTCGCCTCCCCGAGGCCGCGCGCGCGGCGCGCGGCGATCCTCAACTCACTTCCTTCGCGTAGCGCTCGCCGATGACCTTGGCCGCGGCGGCCAGCTTGAACACGTCGAGCGGCCGCGCCCGAGCGTACTCGGCATCCGGCAGGAAGCGGGACTTCACCTCGGCGCTCATCGCCGCCGGAAACACCGGGCGCAGGTATGCATTGGCCCAGTGCCGCTGGCCCTCGTCGCTGAGCACGAAGTCGAGCATGCGGCGGCCCTGCTCGGGGTTGGGTCCGCGGGCCACCAGCGCCATCACGTAGGGCAGTTGCTGGGTGCCCTCCTGCGGGATCACGAACTCGACGGGCGCCTTGTCGGTGAACTTGCCCCGGTAGGCGTTGAAGTCGTAGTCCAGCAGGATCGGAATCTCGCCGGAGAGCACGCGCGCATAGGCGGTCTGCGTCGGCACGATCGGCTGATTGGCCTGCAACTGCTTGAAGAAGCCGATGCCGGCGTCCAGGTTCTCGTAGCTGCCGCCCAGCGCCAGGTTGGCGGTGATGACGCCGACCTGACCCACGGCGGCGCTGGCCGGGTTCAGGTAACCCACCAGGCCGCGATAGTCGGGCTTCAGCAGGTCCTTCCAGCCGCGCGGCACCGGTTTGCCACGCAGCGCAGCGGTGTTGACGAAGAAGCCCAGCGTGCCGGAGTGGATGGTGAACCAGAAGCCCTCGGGGTCCTTCAGGCCCGCCGGGATCTGGTCGAAGCGCTGCGGCCGGTGGGCCGTGATGACCCCCGCTTCGCGCGCCGCCGGGCCCACCTGGCCGCCGAGGTAGACGACGTCGGCCACCGGATTCGCCCGCTCGGCGATCAACGCGGCGAGCGACTGGCCCGAGTTCTTGTTGTCGGGCGGGACCGCGATGCCGAGCTTCTGATTGATCAGACCCAGCATCCCTCCCCAGTCGGCCCACTCGGGCGGGCAGTTGTAACAGATGGCCCGCTGCGCCGACTGGGCCTGGGCGAGTGCGGGCAGTGCGGTGGCCGCGCCCAGAGCGGCGGCGCTTCGCATGACGTGGCGGCGTTGAACGTGCATGGGTTCCTCTCGTGCGCAAGTTGGAGCGATGGTCGGCCGGGGTACTACGGTCGCGGCGGCGCGGCCGTCGCGCCGGGACGTAACTCGTGGGACAGGACAGTGGGCTGCGCGATCCGGGTGCCGTCCAGCAGGGCAATCACCCGCTCGACCGCGGCCTGACCGAGCGCGATGGATGGCTGCACCACCGTGGTCAGCGGCGGCACCATCAGCGCAGACAGCGAGGTGCCGTCGAACCCGGCGACCGAGATGTCGGCGGGCACGGCGAGCCCGAGCGCCGCCAGATCGCGGATCGCCAGCAGCGCGAGCTGATCACTCGAGCAGAACAGCGCCGTCGGTGCATCGCTGCGGATGGCGTCGCCCAGATGCGCGGTTGCGTCGGGCGCCATGAATGCCAGCTCGATCGGCGCCAGCGGAGTCAGGCCGGCCGCGCGCATCGCATCGCCGTAGCCTTGCACACGCTGCCGGCTGCGGTCCGACTGACGGACATTGCCCGCCAGCATGAGGATCCGGCGGTGGCCCAGGCCGATCAGGTGTTCGACCATCTGGCGCGCCGCCGCGCGATTGTCGACCGACACGGTGGATCGGCGTCGATGCCGCGGCCCCAACTGGTTGTAGACGAGCACGTACGGCACCGCCTCGGCGTCGAGCTTGTCGAGCACCCGACTGTGCCGTGCGTCGGCGACGGTGAGCACCATGGCGTCGACGCGGCGCTGCAGCAGCATCTCGCTTGCCTGATGCTCCTGAGCGGGCTCGTAGCTGGTGGTGGCGATCGAGATCGAGTAGCCGCGTTCCCGCGCGCTGACCTCGATGCCGTGCAGGCACTCCGCGAACACCGGATGCGACAGGGTCGGCAGCACGACGCCGAGCGTGCGCGTGCGGGCGGCACGCAGGGTTCGCCCGGCCAGATTGGGCCTGAACTCGAGTTCGCGGACCGCCTCCCGCACGGCCGCCGCCTTGTCCGGTGCGACGCGCTCGGGCGTGTTCAGGACGCGCGACACCGTCGCCACGGAAACCTTTGCATGACGCGCCACGTCGACCATGGTGACGGTACGTTCGTTGCTGCGCGGCGAATCGCGGGTCATGTTCCGTGGTTGAAGTGCCTGGGCGAGAAACATAGCCGGAAACGCGCCGGATGAAAACGTTTTCACAAAGGCTAGGGCCAGTATGTGACCGCATGGTGACAACGGCTGCACCAACGGGCACTGCCGTACCGTGCGGCTCGCTCGAGCCGGTGCGGACGTGAAGCGGCCGCGCAGCGGACCCGGTGGCCCGCTGCAGCGGCGCGTGTGGAGAGCGGCGTCAGCCGTGATCCCGCTGCGGTGACGGCAACTCCGCAGCGGCGCACGACCATCGAGGACCCAGTGGCAGGCGTCAGTTCCAGATGTCGCTGGCCAGATGGTTGGCCTTGAGCTCGTTCGCCTTCAGCCACTCCCATTGCACCTTCGTCTTGGCCAGATCGTCCACCAGCATGAAGTCCAGGTCGAAGACGACGGCGTGCCCGATGTAGCGGCCGCCTTGGAGTAGGTTGTCGAAGGAGGGCCGGCCACAGGCTGCCAGGTTGCAAATTATCATTTCTCCCGGCGTCGCCGGTCGCTTCATGCCGAGACTCACGAAAAGGTCGGACCAATAAGCGCCAATCTTAACGCCCTTTGATGCGGCGTACTCGCGCAACTCGTACATGCGCAGCGTGGGAGGCGGCAAGGCTTCCTTGTTCTTGGGGAAGTCCACCACCGAGGCGTACTCGCTCGTCTCCTTGACGAACACCCGACCCAGGCCGTAACTGGCGTGTGCGGTGCGCTTTGGCGCATTGGACACCGTAGGTCCGCCGTACAGGCACGGCAGTGGCATGTCTCTGCCGCAGACCCCGTAGCCAGCCCAGCTGGCCGGCATTGGCTCTACCCACTCCTTATCGTCCGGGTCAAGCGAATCCAGCCCTCTGCCCAATCGGACTCCGAAAGCTATTGAGGCATCCCAGGAAAACTTGCTGTAGATGTCAAAGTCGGGAGCGGAACCGGCAATACTCCCGGACGACCAGCTCGTAATGAGCGACCAGTCAACTGTCGTTTTCCATGCTTCGTGGTTCTTCTTTGCCGTCTCGTACAGGCTGTCGGACTTCTCGAACAGTGCGGTGATGTCGAACATCAGTGCCTTGTGGCCGCCCGCCGCCGCCTCGTCGATGGCTTTGACGAACTGGTCTGCGGACACCGGCCCACCAATACCTGCCGGAAGTACCGGCTTCTTCACCAGGACCGTGGCGCCGCCCTGGTTCTTTGCGCTGGTTACGGCTTGATCATCGAGAGAGGTGAACCAGACTTTGCTCGACAGTCCCTCTTCCGCGACGCGGGTGGCGGCCAAATCGCCCAGCTCCTTTGCGTCCTTGTAAATGAAAGGATGGGTCGGCAGCTTCAACTCCAGAAACAGGGATGCCACCCCGTTTCGCGTCTGCGCCTGGTAGGACTGGAAGATGTGCAGGACTTCATCCATCGTTGCAATCGGTACGTGATACGGCCTCAAACCGAAATCGACGGAGCACGTGCTGCGGATGGCCTGGGGTGCTCCCACAAGGTCGATGCGATGGCAGTGCCAGCTCGACCCGTGTTCCGAGTAGTCGTAGATGGCGTCATGCACCCCGATGACCTCGCCATCCTCGGCAAGCATGAAGTCGATTTCCACCGGGACCTTGTATTGCGTCGCGTACAGCAGCGCCTCCATCGAGTTCTCGGGCGCTGCCGCTCGCTCGGCGCGGTGCCCCACAACATGCGTATTGGCCAGCCAGAAACCCCCGTAGCACCAGTTTCCGCTCATGTTGTCGCAAAGCCGCCGATGTTGCTTCCAGGCCATGGCGCGCGGCGAAACCCAGGCATGCTCATAAATGAGGGCACCTGTTGATGAATTATGTAGGTTCATGCCCCCCCCCAGCCACGTGGCGTTTCTGCACCACGGAACAAGGCCCGCCACCACTGAAACCAAGCCCGAGGGGCAGTAGTCCTGCCGAGCTCCGGGCTCGGCTGCAGACGGGTTCCCAGGAAGGAGCGGCGGCGCGGCAAAGCCCAGGTCAGTCGGGGCCTTGAGCGTGAACGAGGAAGTGGCCATTACCCGCTCGGCGGCCGCCGTCGATCGGTTGGCTTCGCTCTCATGCGGAACAGTAGCCGGACGGGCCACGTACTCGTTCGCCACGGCCCCTCCGGCCGGCAGCAACAGCGCGGCGGCACAAGTCGACAGCGTGACGATGGCGGATGCCCACACAAGGCGAGCAGAACGGAAAGAGAGCTGTTTCATCGACGACTCCATCAGTTGCAGTTGCCGGTGGTCACCGTGGCGCCGAGTCTCGACCCTGACGGAACGGTGCCCACGAAATTCAGTTGAACCTCGCCATCGACCCGCAGGCTCGTCCCCGAAGCCGGGTAAGACAGTGCGAGCGACGCATCGCTGAAGGCGGTCGAATCCGGGGCCGTGTTGGCGGCCAGGCTCAAGCCGCTGTGGTCATTGATGCGCACCACTCGCACCGCGACCGACGAAGGCGGAGTCGTACCCGAGGCCTTCATGTAGACGCGTACCGCGTTGCCGACGCCGATCGGTCCGGCCTGCGCAGCCGCGTATTGGAGTGTCGTGCTGCCGTAGGTCAGCGTGGCGTTGCCTTGCGCGTCGATGGTCAACGAGAAAGGCAGCCATGCGCCGCTTTGCCAGGTGTGCTGAGCCTTGACGAAATTCGCGGCGCTCTGCGTGTCCGCGCCCAGCCCGAACTCCCATTCCGCCGCCCCGGGCTTGCCGCCGCGTATCTCCAACACGGGCTTGCCGAGTCCAGCAAACGGGCCGGCACAAGTCTTGACGCCGGCCGGTGTGTCGTCGCGCGTGACATTGGTCACCGAGACCAGTTCGAGCACCGGCATGGCCGCGGAGGCACGTTCGACCTTGAGCGCGTTGAGGAACAGGCCGCGACGGTCGGCGGACGGGACGGCGGACAGGACGCGTCGCTGGTCCAGCAAGGGGTCCGAGAGGAGCTTGTATCCGGAGGGCCCCAGCGTGGTGTCGGGTTGGCCGGAGCTCAGGACCGCTGCCAGCAGCGGACGGCCCTGGCCGGCCTCGGTCGCATTGCCGACGAGCGCGACACTGCCGGTCGGCGGGATCACGGTCCCCAAGGCCTCCAGGACCACGGCCTGCGTTGTGATGACCGCATAGCCGTTGGTGCCGAAGGAGGTATCGAGCGCCCCGGAGCTTCCGAGACGGGCGAAAAAGACCCGGCGGGTCGCGATCGTTCCGGCCGCGGCGGAGATGGCCGAGCCGGCCACGATCAGTCCGCCGTCGCTCCGCGCACCGAGGCCGAACGGCACCGAAGCGGCGTCGGTCAGGCGCAGCCGCGCGACGCCGCCCGTCCCAAAGCGTGCGTCCAGCGCTCCGCCCGGCAGGATCCGAAGGACGTCCGCCGTGGCACCCTCCGACCTGGAAACAGATGCGACCAACACGAGTAGCCGACCCGAGGCGTCGCGATCCATGTCGACGGCGCGTCCGGACGGATTCAGGCCCCCGAGCGACCAGGTCCCGTCAGAGCCAAAGGAGACGTCCTTCGATCCGTTGCTGGTGAACGCGGCCAGGAAAGGCGAGCGGGAAAAGCCGGGGGATACCGCGAGGCGATCGCCGAAGACCAGGATCTGACCGCTGTCGAGCACGCGTATCCGCGCGATGCGCGCTGCGCGAGCGCCTCCGGAGACCTCGGCCACGCCACCGCTCCCAAAGCTGCCGTCGAGCTGGCCCGCGGCGGTCAGCCGCAGCAGCCGGACGACCGACGTTCGCGACTCGTTGAGTGCGGTGACGGCAAGCAGGGTGCGGCCGCTCGAGTCGACCGCGAGCGCCGTACCCTCGGCCTTGATGAACCCCTGGGGAAGGTAGACGAAGCCCCCGCCCGCGAAGCCGCTGTCGACGGTGCCGCCCGCCGTCACGCGACCGACCCAGGCTGCGTAGGCGGGCTGCTGCTCGTCCGCTTCGGGCACCAGTCCCGTCGCCAAGGTGCCGGCGACCATCCAGCCACTCGCCAACGGTACGGAGGCCTGCGGCGCCATCATGGAGCGCGAATTGGCGCTGGTGCTCTGCGCCGCGGAAAGCACAGGAGCGACGGACGACGCCGACCCCGGACCGACGGACTTCGGAGACTGCGCGGGGCGGACTGCACGCGACGAGATCGCAACCGGCCCGGTCGTCCGCAAGGACAGCTCGGAGCCCGACCCCGGCGTCGCTGCCGCGGCCTCGGCACGCGACGCTTGATCGGCCGAGGGAACCAACTCGTCGCCTCCGCCGCAACCGCCGACAAGCGCGGCGGCCAGGCCGACGATCAGCATCCGTTCAACTGTGTTCATGGGCACTCCACAGGCAGGCATGGGGAAGAAACCGAGGTTCCCTGAAAACGTTTACAAGATGATTACGCTTCGATGACGGCGCGGTCTTGAGCAGGTGTTGCCCTGCAAGCGCAGGTGCAGCGTTTGCCCCGGGGCAGCATCCGCGCCGCTTTGCTCTCCGTCGGCATGACCCCACACCGTCCGCCTGCGGCCTTCATCGACTTACGCAAAGGCGGCCGAGCCATCTCGGGCGACAGCCCTGCCGTACCTTGGAATGAAGGGCGCTCCAGGCAGATGGATCGGTACGAAGCACACAGACCGGACGGACGGCGGCACGCCCCCGGTCGATGGGCCCGCCTTGACAACGTGTCGAGGACGACGGGCTGCGCCGACCGCCGGACGGCACGGCCCGCGGTCGGCCCCCGCGGACCGGCGCGCGCGATCTGCTCAGCCGCGCGCACCGCGATCGCGCGAACAGCACGGCCGCGTCCGTGCAGATCGGC
>VYMG01000365.1_pt1 | contig 10835 bp, 4 predicted proteins | sample 5115261 | NCBI WGS metagenome assembly VYMG01 (sample SAMN12291781, study PRJNA351875) | freshwater metagenome | isolation source: freshwater lake | place: USA: Michigan, Wintergreen Lake | collected 2013-08-08 | reverse complement strand
CCGACAGGGCTCCAGGATCCGGATGCCGCGCACCTCCGATCCGGCGGCACACTAGGCCTCGCGACACCGCGTGGGCACCGGGCATCCGAACCACGTCAGAACTTCCGCCGCATCCCCACCGACAACAGCAGCAGGCCCCCGCCTGCCACCAGAGCGAATGTCGAAGGTTCTGGCACCGGCGCAAGAGTGAGCTGGGCTGTCGTCACGGCACTCTCCCAGAAGCAATCGGTGCAGCTGCCCTCCACAGCGAGGCGTGCATGCACCGTCCAGGAGCCGGGCGGCGCGCCGGCGCTGGACTCGAACACGACCTGACCGATCTTTCCGCTCGCGGGCAGCGCAATGAATGTGGCCGATTCCAATACCAGATTGCTGAACTGGACATTCGCGGTCACTGCGCCGGGGAAGAACCGGTCGAGGGGATCCAGTCCCGAATCTGTACTTGCCGACGCCGCATTCATGCCCGGGACGAAGTAGCTGCCTGGCCCCCCTGTCCCGGAGAGCACCCACGGACTTGCCGGGACATGGAACGAACTCGTGTCCGGAATGGAGACGAGCACGTAGACGCCGATGAAGTCGTTCGGATCGGACGGCACGGTGTCGATCCCGGCAATCGAAACGTCGAGGATCGCCTGACGGGCCTCGCCGTTCGAGGTGATGGAGCTAGTTGGAGAGAGCGTCACCGAGAGCGAGGACAGCGTCGGAAACGAATTGGTGCCGCTGGCGGGGCTGCTGTCGGCCGGGCCCCAGCGCAGCGCCAGAGCATCCGCCCCGAATAACGCCATGAAAGCGCCCAGCAGAACGCGATACAGGCGTCTATTAATTCCGTCCATGAGTAGTGGTCTCCTGAGCCTGCGGCTGGTCACTTCCGGACCGCACCATGCGTTCGTACGCCTGTGCGCCAACCGGTCGGACCGTAACGGGTCTCGCTTTTGTTATTTCACAATCCGTGAGTTTTTGTCAATCTTGACGGAATGCCGGGCGCCGCCCTGGGGCTAGGGCGAAGGCAAGCAGTAAAGAGAGAGGCCAGAGCCCGCCCAACTCCTACGATCCCGCGTGGTTCCAACACGGGCCTCAGAGCAGCACGCCGCACCGGGTAGGCCTCGTGCGGGCGCCGGTGGGCGTGTCCGATGAAGTGGTGCGGGTTGAGATTGATCGGTGGTGCGTGGAGGTCGTCGGCACCGTATTCGCCCAGCTCTGTGCTGACATCTAGCCGCACCGGGAGGCCCCCCGGCTCTGCCGGGGAGGCAGCCAGAGTTTGAAGGTTCCGGAAGTTGCTCGACGGACACGTCGAGCCGCAGTTGCGCAATTGCCACGAGGCTGCGAGGAGGTTGTCGGATTCCGACAAGCCGAGAAGGGCGTGTCGGTAGCGATGAACAAGGATTGCATTCGGCAGAGGCGTCCGGATAGACCGGTGGCGTAGAACTTCACGCGCCTTTGAGGCACCCCAACACAAAGGCCCCCGGCTCTGCCGGAGGATGCTTACCTAGACCGAAGAGATAGCTTTTGTGCGGGATCATCTACATCTTGCCCGGGTGAGCAAGATTGAGATGATCTCCAAGCCGTGCCGCGGCGGCGCTGAACAGTTCGTCCATCCGCGCGGCCGCGCTCAGGTGCTCCGCAGAAACGTAGAACCAAATGTCGTCGCGGTCTTGCTTGGCCGCAGACGTCCAAGCAACGCTCACTGGGTGCCGTCTGCCCTGGAACGACGTGCCGCGAACTTGGCTTCGACTTCATCATCGGCACGGCCATCGCCGGCGTACATGGACGCCCTGCCCGTTTCGACCTTGCCGGCCAAGTAGCTGTTGTAGGCGCCCGCACGGCGCTGCCGTTCAATGAGCTCACGCATCCGTTTGCGCAGCACCTCGGAGGTTGGACGGTGGCTGCCCTTACAGCTGATCTGCATCGACACCGTGCTGCTGGCGGGCGTACCTGCGGAGTTCAACGGCATGGCCGGCCGACGCCTGAAGCCGACGCTACGCGGGGTACTCGGCTCCGGCCTCAGCCACGTGGCGGTCTCCAACTACAGCGGCGGCTATTCCGGCTTCGTCAGCACGCGCGAAGAGTACAGCGCGCAACACGACGAAGACGCTTGCCCCCTGTACGGCCCCGCCACACCGGAGGCCTACCAGCAGTGTTTCGCTCAGCTGGCGCGCCGCATTCTGGGTTCAGCCGCCAAACCGGTCTTTGGTGAAAAGAGCAAAGGCTTCGTGGCGCCCGCCATTCAACGGCGCCATTGAACCTCGGATGGCCTCGTCGCACGCATCACCGCGCAGGCGGTAGCTCGATGGGTAGCATTCCATCGTTGGTGAGACGCCGAGGACGCGCTTTCGGGACCAACTGCCACGGCACCACACCCCACGCCGCTCTCTGGTCCCGCAGCGCTTCGGACGTCGTCCCCGCTGCTACTCGCCTCGTGCTGAACGACACTATCGTACGGAGTTCACTTGGCGCTTTCGGAACACAGTTGCCACCGTGATTCCCAGCCCGACGAGCAATGATGTCCACGCGGCGGGTTCGGGGACAGGCGCAGTGACACCGAGACCAAGGGTGTTGAAAAGGCCGTCGTAGAGCTCGAAAGTCTGCGCGCCGACAGGCCCTGGCAAGAACCGCACGACCTGCACCTCGAAGGCGCCGGGCAGCGCCCCCTCCCCGTCGATGTTCAGCAACGAGAGATAGCCGTCCGCCCCGAGAGAACTGTCGGAGGGAGCGATACTCGTGAACCATCCGGGCGCGCTCGTGAGAACTCCCAACGGGCTGTGCACTGCATGTTCGAAAGTGATGTCCAGCGTTTCGCCGGCGCCCACGCCGGCCACCGTGTAGACGTAGGACCAGAGATCCTGGCCAGCCTCGTCGGCGATGTCTTCAGCACTGTAGAGGACATTTGCACCGAAGGTCGGCATTGCTGCAATGAGCAGCGATGCGCCGGCGATGTGAAGAAGCAGATAGGACCGGACTGCTGTCATGGCGGGTCTCCTTGGTCGGAACCGGCTGGAGGTGCATGGCTGTGGGTGCACGGGTCGACCGGGCGCCGTGCCTCACACGGTCACGCGAGTCTGGACCTCTCTCCCAGCGACTTCAAGGATCCGGACAGTCCGGTGTCGTCAACACTCGTGGCTGCCGCAAGGGGCCACGGTGCGTTCGACGGGCTCGCGCTGGGATTTCCCGATGGCTAACTCGAGGCTATCCGCCCGGCCAGTGATCTTTCTCATAGTCAGCGAACGTTGCTGCAATGGATGACACGGGACTAGAGTCGGGCACATGGCTTTGTCATCGCGACCAGCACCGGCGGCTGGCTTCGCATCAAGGACACGGCTCGTATTGGACATTCGGTCAGCAAGTCCCGTGGCCAACGATCGAAGTCCTCCGACGACGAGCAGGCCGACAGATCCTGCAAGTCCGCAGCAGAAGTGACAGGAGGTCCGCATGCGCAACCAGAACCGCAATCCTCGCGCGCTCTTCGAAATCCTCGAGCCCCGCGTTCTGCTGAGTGCGGATCTGGCGCCGGACATCCCTCTGGTCTGGACCGACGCTGACGGTACGGTCGTGACAGCAACGTTGAGCGGGCCAGGACGCGCTGAAGTCAGCGGGCACGACGTCCCAGGAAGCGGGGTGCGCATCGCCCTCTTCGGGACGAGCGGAGCGACGGAGCTTCGCCTCGCCGCGCAGGGAGGGGATGGACTCGCTGCGCTCTCAGAGGTGTCGGCTGCGTCCGGACCGCTGGGCGCCTTGATCGCGCCGGACACTGTCCTCGACGGTGTCATTCGGGTGGAAGGGTCACTCGGACGGCTGGTGCTGCACAGCGCGTACCGCGCCGCAGTGCAGACAGACGCACTCCAAGATCTCACCACAGCGAGCGATTTCGACAGCGCTCTGATTCTTGGCGGACTGGGCGCCGAGGGTGTCGTTCTCGGTGCAGCCCGGGTCGGAGGGACGCTCAGCGGCACGTGGAGCATCAACGGTCGCGCGAATACCGTGCATGCACGCGATATCGACAGCGACTGGCGTGGCGTTTTCGGTGGCGCGGTCACATCGATCACATCCGCGGCCGATTTCTCCGGGCAGTTGGTCACGCCATCGCTCCTGCAACTCATGGTGGGCGGATCGATGACCGATGCCCAGGTGTGGGTCGGCCTCGATCTCGGCAGTGACCTCGCCCCGGGTGGCACCGGCGCTGCAACAGATCAGCTCGTTCCAGGCAATCTCGTCCGCTTGCGGGTATCCGGGAACGTCTCGAGCAGCGAGGTACGTGTCGGCATCGACCCCGCGGGCGCGCAGTTCGACGACGGTGATGACCGCGGAGCCACGGCAGGGGGTGCGCTACGCGAACTGAGGGTGGGCGGCACACTGGACGGGCTCACGCTGATCCAGGCAGCATCGCTGCCGCCGTCAGTTGTCGTAGGCGGTGCAACCCGTGAGGCTTCCGCCCTTCCGCAGCTCCAGTCCGGCCCGCGGGACCGCGTGGCGCCGCAGCTCCGTCTCGCACTTGCAGCGGACACGGGCGCGTCGGCGACCGATCTCCTCACCCAAGATCCGTCGGTGGTGGCGACCTATTCAGACTTGGGCGGTGCCGCCCGGCTTCTCGTGTCCGTCAGCGGCAACCCCGAGTTCGAAGTCGTCGTGACTTCCGCCTCGGGGGAGGTCCTTCTTTTTGGCCCCGACGATGTGAACCGTCCACAGGATGGGCGCGTCGTGGTGCGCGTACGGGCTATCGACCGCGCCGGCAATGCCTCCTCCGAGGCGGAACTCGCATTCGATCTCGATTCGACCGCGCCGGAAGCGCCAGCGCTCCGGCTCGCGCCGACCTCCGATACCGGGGTCGCGGAGGACGGCGTGACCAGCGCCGCAAGCGTGGTTTTGCGCGGAGAAACCGACGCTGGCAGCCTCGTGCGGCTCAGCACCTCGGCGACGCCATCTCTGGCCGCTGCCAATGGCACCTTTGCGTTTACAGAGGTGGACCTGAGCGAGGGCGCGAACACCTTCGCGGCGGTTGCGACAGATCCCGCGGGCAACACCTCAGAGTCCAGCCTCGTGATCACTCGCCAGAGCGACGTCGAGTACGACGCCGCTAGCGCCTGGATGGCCGAAGCGCTCGAAGCCGTCCGGCGCGATGCCGCAATTCCGGCCATCGCGACACGGGCTCTTGCCATGGCGAGCCTGGCGATGTTCGACGTAGTCAACGCGATCGACGGTACCCCGACGTTCTATTTGCCGGTTGAGGTGCCAGCCGGCGCTGACGCCAATGCCGCGGTGGCACAGGCGGCCTTCGATGTCCTGAGCGCCCTGTTCCCGTCGCAAACGTCGTTGTTTGACACCCACCTAGCCACCTCACTGGGTCATGTTGCGGAAACCGCGGCTCGTGAGGCGGGCCAGACACTCGGGCACGCAGTGGCGACGAGGGTACTGGTAGCCCGCGCAGAGGATGGCTGGGACAACTTCGCGGCGATCCCCGGTGGCACTGTTCCCGGACAATGGCGGCCAACCGGGCCCGCATTCGAGGCCGCTCAGGCCCCGCAATGGGCGACAGTTGCGCCGTTTGTACTGGCCTCGCCAGAAAGCTATCGCCCTGCCCCACCCCCCGCGCTTGGAAGCGCTGCTTATGCCGAAGCCCTGGCCGAGGTGCGAACGCTCGGCGGCGCAGATTCCACAGCCCGCACCCCGGAGCAGACACTCGTTGCCCGGTTCTGGGCCGACAGCGCCGGGACGCACACCCCGCCCGGTCATTGGAACCGAATCGCGCTCGAAGCCGCGCAGCGCCACGGCAACGGCCTGAACGCCAACGCCCGCCTGTTCGCCTTGCTCAATATCGCGCTGGCCGATGCGTCGGTGGCCGCATGGGACGCGAAGTATTCGCATCTCCTCTGGCGCCCGGAAACGGCAATCCAGCAAGCCGCGGACGATGGCAACGCGACAACGGTCGCAGATCCAGGGTGGCGCCCTCTGCTCCTTTCCCCGAACCATCCCGAGTACGTGTCCGGGCACTCCACCTATAGCGCGGCGGCCGCGGCGCTGCTTTCCGCCACATTCGGGGACGAAGCCTTCGAGACCACTTCTTCCGGGTTGCCCGGCATCACCCGCTCCTTTGGGAACTGGGCCGCCGCCGCTCAGGAAGCGGGCCGCAGCCGGATCTACGGTGGCATTCATTTCGAGTTTTCCAATGAGGCGGGTCAGGCACTCGGCCGTGCGATTGCCGCGGAGGTATTGGCGCGCTTCGACACGTCACGGGATGCGCGCGCGCCGACCATCACCCTGGTCCAGGACGGCCTGGTAGAGGCTGCCTCACAGAATCTGACGATCCACGGCCAGGTGTACGACGATCAGTCGGGCGTCGCCCGACTCGAGGTGGCGCACGGTTCCGACGGAGATTTTTCATCGGTGGCGATGAGCGCGGACGGCTCCTTCTCGGTCACGACGACGCTGGCGACTGACGGCAGCGCGGACGGGTTGCATGTACTGCGGCTTCGGGCCACGGACGCCGCGCGAAACGTGAGCGATGAAACGCAGGTCGAGTTCCGACTCGATACGCGGGCGCCCGCGATTGCTCTCGACGCGTTTACCGATGGCGTCACGCTCTACAACGGGGCAACGCTCCGCGGACGGGCCGACGGCACCGGAAGCCCGCTTGCTGCGCTGACCGTGTCCATCGACGGTGCGCCGGCCCTACCCATCGCGTTCAGCGACGTGGGCGCCTTCGCCGAACGGCTGGACCTGAGTTCTCTCGGCATCGGCGAGCACACCCTCCGGATCGCGGCACGGGACATCGCGGGCCTGACGACAACCCGGGACCTCGCGTTCGTCGTAGAGGAGCCTGCGCCGCTGCGGGTCGCCCGTTTTCGGCCCGCTGACGGCGGTACCGAAGTCGGCGTCACGTTCCGTCCGGAGGTAACGTTCACGCGGGCGGTCGATCCCTCCACTCTGACGGCGCAGACCTTTTATGCCACCGACACGGCAGGGCAGGTACTGCCCGCGCACATTGTTCTCGGCGATGGCAACCGCACCGCCTGGCTGTTCTTCGACGCGCCGTTGCCCGGAGCCTCGCGCATCACGGTGACCCTCGAAGGCGGTGAGATCCGCAGCGCCGACGGTAGCCTGGGCTTCGACGGTGCGCCTCTCGGCGACCCGGCTGACGACTTCACCGCAACGTTCACGACGGTCTCCACATCGGGCGTCCCGGGAACGACATTGGTCGGCCGTGTACTCGATCCAGGGCCTGACCTGAAGCCCATGACGTTCGACGACATGCGTGTGGGCCCGGACGGAACGCCCTTCACGAATGACGACGTGTTCCTGCTGCCCGTCGCCAATGCGAGAGTCCACATACTCGGGCGCGAAGACGTCGTCGTATTCACCGACGCCGCGGGCCTCTTCACGCTCACGGACGTGCCGGCCCGCAACGTGAAAGTCGCCATCGACGGTCGCACGGCCACCAACGCGCCAGCGGACTATTTCTGGCCCGAAATGGTGATCGACGCGGATCTCCTCCCCGGCGTCGCAAATACGCTGATGGGCTCGATGGGGTCGCGCGAATCACGCGATGCGCATCGGAACAGGGAAGAAGTCTACCTGCCGCGTCTGGCCACGAGTCTGCTCACGGCGGTGAGCGACACCGTCACCACGACAATCATCCCTGACGCTGCCGCGGCCCCGCTGCTCACGGAGGCACAGCGAAACCACGTGCGACTCGACGTCCTGCCGGGGAGCGTCGTGGGCGGGGACGGTCAAGCCCTTGCCAACGCCCGTGTGGGCATCGGTACTGTGCCCCCGGAACTCGTCCGGGATATGCTCCCCGATGGGGTACTGCAGCACACATTCGACATTACGATCCAAGCGCCGGGCGCCGCGGTGTTCTCCGCCCCGCTTCCACTCACGCTACCGAACGTATTCAACGCAGCACCCGGGACGAAACTCAATTTCCTCTCGTTCGATCACACCACCGGAAGGCTCGTCATCGAGGGCACGGCCACTGTGGCAGAGGACGGGCTGTCGGTCACGACCGACCCCGGCACCGGCATTACCAAACCGGGCTGGCACGGGATGACGCCACCGGGCAGTGAAGGGGGTAACGGTCCGCCCGAGGATCCCTGCAGCCCGCCACCGGGAGGCGAACCCCTTCCTCCATCCCCGCATACCGAAGGCTTGGAGAGCCAGGTGTTCTGGAGCGACGAGGACGAGTTCGAGCTGAAGTTCTCCAATCTCGCCCCCGACGACGGCAGCGGCGGCTGCGGAGCGGGCATTCCTATCGATGCCCTGTACGTCGAAATCGAACTCGAGAACGGCGACGAGCAAGCGAAGATGTTCCTGGAGGGGCTGGAGTCGCAGTCGTTTACCTTGGGCGAGGACGGCGAGAAGACGATCACGGTGCAGCTGAAGGACTTGGCGGCCGAGCGCATCTCACCGGATTCAGACCGATGGTTCGGGACACGCGTCGAGGTGCGAGCGTGGGGAGCCTCCCGACCCGATGACCTTCTGATCGAGGAGACGTTCTACCTCTACCGATTTCTCGACATGCTCGACGGCAATCTCGCCGATCTCGCCGCCGCCCACAACGACGGCGTGATCGAATTCGCCGATGCCTTGGCCGACGGCCTCGGCGGCGTCGAGCGCCGTCGTGAGGCGCTGCCGGAGACGTCCCCGGAATCGGTTCCGGATCTCGAGGCAGCCGACGAGACCCACTTCAGCACGGATGGCCTCGTGCTCCTCTTCGATCCCGAGAGCGTCGGCGAGGACCTCGAATCCGAACTCATCATCCGCGATCCCGACGGTGAGGAAGCCGGCCGCCTGAAGCTACTGGGGGACGCTACGCCTCGCTACGCAATCGGAATCGATCGCGCGGGCCTGATCGAAGCGTTGTATGAGACCTTCACCGACGCGCTGCAGCCCGGCGGAAATGTGAGCCCTGTGCTGTTCACCGAGCAGGAGCGGGCGCTGATCGACACGGAACCCGAGCGCGCCTCGTTTGCGGACGATCTGTCTGCTCGTGTGGACGCCCTGTACGGCTCGGTCGCGAACGCGGTCGGGGTGGACGAGAGCGAGGAAGTCATCAAGATCAAATGGTCGACTCAGTTCCTGAGCAGCCGATTCGGGGAGTCGGAGGGTCCCGTCGACGTGGACCTGGACAAGGCCCGTATTCTGACCATCCTCGCACCGCTATTGATGGAAGGTGAGCGGAACTTCCTCGTGTCCGAAGTCCTTAACCAGAGGGCAGATGGTGTTGTCCACGTGTATCCGGACACTCACGCCGAATCGTCGACGCTACCGCTTGTGCTCGACCGCCAGCAGCTGCTCAATGCGATGGCCGGGACGGTGGCGCACGAAGTCGGCCATTCGTTGGGTCTGACACACACGGCCAAAGGACAGCTGGACGTTGGCGCGTCCCGATTCGAGCTTCAGCGCATCGAGTTCACAGGTGGCACAGCGGGCAGCACCTTTGAGTTATCGTTCAACGGAAGCAAGACGGATCCCATTGCTCGGAACGCGTCGGCGTCAGATGTCGAAGCAGAGCTGGAGTCTTTGAAGACAGTGGGTCTGGGAAATGTGCAGGTCAACGCCAATGCTGCAACCGGGAGCTTCTTCGTGACGTTCCGGGGCGAACTCGAGCTCATCGATACGCCTGAGATTTCGGGTGCAGGGACCGACGGGCTGACCGTCACGGTCACGACGATCGGAAACGGTCTCTGGGTGTTCGAGCACAACCCGACGGTGCCCGGCGGTGACGCCGACCTGATGGCTGGCGGCGGGATTGTCGATCTCTCGGGCAGCCTGGCGTTTCAGCCGGGATTGTCCGAGAACCCGTTGCGCATTGCCTCGCACGGCAGCTGGCAGTCCGTCGACGCATTGCGAAGCCTGAACTTCTGGGCACAGTACTTTTTGGCAAGCGGCGGTACTGGATTCAGTCAAGTGGAACTCCCGGCTGGTGCAGCCACGTCAGGGCCACTTGAAGACTTGCTCCCAGCCTTCCCGGGCCCAGCGCTGCTGGTCACGGGCGACCGTAATGAACTCGTCTCCCGTGCGGTTTCGTTCGGCACGACGATGCTCGGGGACGGGAGTTCAGCGCCTTCGGAACAGTCGCTGCTCCTGCGCAATCTGGGGACCGATCCTCTCCTCATTCGAAGCCTGGAGGCGGTCTCGCCGACGGGTGCGTTCACACTTTCGGGCGTGGGTGCTGGGACGGTCCTGGCGGCGGGCCAGTCGGCCACGGTCACGGTCAAGTTCTCGCCGACCGCGTCGGGCCTTCACGAAGGCACACTGCGCATCGTCGCCGATGACGGCTTTGGTGCCCGCAGCATCGCGCTCGCCGGTACTGCGTTCACCCCGTTCGCCGATCTGCGACTAGAGGTTCCCAACAACAACGCTGGCGGCCAGGCAGTGGGGGCAGGTGTAAAGACTGTCTCGGCGTTCGGCACGTTGCGCAACGCAGGCCTGTCCGATCTTCGCTTGACAGGCATGCGAATCAGCGCGGGCGCCGACATCTTCGGACTCGCGGAACAGCCCGATTTCTCCCCGGAAGCGCCACTTGTACTTGCGCCAGGCCAGGGGCTGACATTCGGACTGCGTTTCGACCCCGCCGCTGCGGGCCTCGCGCGCGGAACGCTGGAAGTCCTGTCGGACGATCCTGACCGACCGGTCGTGACCTTCGGTGTCGTGGGCACAGGTCTCGATGATTCGGCGCGCGAACAGGAAGGCAAAGACTACGTCGCCGTCGAAGCCACCTTCGACCCGTCCGCCCCTGTGCTTCGGACCATCACCGATGCCCAAGGGCGTTTCCGATTCTTTCTTCCCGCAGACACGCCACTGCACCACGCCGTTTTCGATCCGGACAGCGGGCTCGTGGCGCATGG